>MDSV01055418.1_pt1 | contig 10300 bp, 9 predicted proteins | sample 810851 | NCBI WGS metagenome assembly MDSV01 (sample SAMN05326640, study PRJNA326480) | marine metagenome | isolation source: seawater | place: Atlantic Ocean: North East | collected 2012
TAAGATCGCCATTGGCCCAGGATATCCTAAAGACATAATAAGTATCGATGCATCACCAGCAGAAAACGTTAAATCAATTGCGAAAGGAAAGGATGTTAAACCGCACGAAATCGGTGTTTGTATATTGGATCGCCCAAGACATTCAAAGCATATGGAGGCCGTACGAAGTACCGGTGCATCTGTTCACTTGATTCAAGACGGTGACGTTGCTGGGATTATCGCAACGACAGATCCAGCAGTAACTGGTATTGATATGTATATTGGTATTGGTGGTGCGCCTGAGGGGGTGTTAGCCGCTGCAGCTTTGAAATGCATTGGAGGTCAAATGGAATCAAGAATTATAATAAATAATCATGATGAAGAAAAGCGGGCACATAAAATGGGTATTAGAGATTTTAATTTAGTATACAAACTCCATGACCTTGTATCTAAAGACGTTATATTTTCTGCAAGTGGAGTCACGGACGGCTCCCTATTGAAGGGCGTTTCCTTTCGTGGTGAAACAACATTGGTGGAGACACTTGTTATGCGATCAAACAATAGAACAATTCGGCGCCTTAATTCTGAATATAAAAATATCACCTAATCAAGAGATGGATATACAATCCTTAAAGTTTGAGGGTATCAACTCAATATCAAATAATACTTGGTACTATAGGCCACTTAACAAAGAGCTAATTAAGCAGACAAAAAAACAATTTGATTTAGATGGCCTGCTTTTAACAATTTTAGCAAATAGGGGTATTGAGGCAACCAATTTAAAAAAATTTTTAGACCACTCGCTTAGAAATAATATTCCAGATCCAAAAGTAATTAATGATATGGAAAAGGCAATAAAAAGAATAAGTAAGGCGGTTTTAAACGAAGAACAAATAGGAATTATTGGCGATTACGATGTTGACGGAATTGTATCTGCAAGTATTTTATATAATTACCTAAAGCCATATTGCCATGTAATTGTTAAGATACCAGATCGATTTACTGATGGTTATGGGCCAAATGAGAGGTTTATTGAAGAATTTAAACAAAATAATATTAACTTAGTTATTACAGTAGATTGTGGATCGAACTCTGCAGATTTAATATCCAAAGCAAGTAATATTGATTTTATCATATTCGATCACCACCAAACAGACCATCTTGGTGATATTGGATTTGCGAATGTCAATCCAAATCGAAATGATGATAAAAGTGGATTAAGCTATCTTGCTGCTGCAAGTGTTGTTTTTTTGGCAATAATTTCTTTAAACAGAGAATTGAAAAATCAAAGTTTCTTTGAAGGCGGGCAACCGGATAGAGATCTTCTTCAGTTTGTACCACTTGTAGCACTAGCGACTATTGCTGATGTAGTCCCGCTCTGCAAGTTAAATAGAGCTTTTGTAAAGCAAGGATTAAAACTATATGAAAGATATAATAATAATGGGATTGACTCAATATTGCGACAAAACAACTCCAAAAGTAACATTACCCCTCAAGATATTGGGTATGTAATTAGCCCGATGATTAACGCGGGGGGTAGAATGGGTAATTCGAACCTTGGTTTTGAGCTTCTCACATCCGACAGGATTGAGGTTACTGACAAAATTGCTGCTGAGTTAAAATCTCTTAATGAGTCCAGGAAGTCTAAAGAGCAATATTGCTTAGATTTGGCGATTGAGAAGTATGAATGTAATCACAAGAATGAGTCAATTATTACACTCGAACTTGATGCGCTGCATATCGGGGTAATTGGCCTTATTGCTTCACGCTTTAAGGATAGGTATCAGAAAACCTCTTGTATCATGACCTCGCTTTCGGGTGAGGATCAAATACTAATCGGTTCCGCTAGATCTTCAGGTGATGTAAATATTGGAGAATTAATTGAAGGCGCTCTATCAAACCGTATACTAATATCGGGCGGCGGTCACAAAATGGCGGCAGGTTTCAAATTACACCGAAAAAATTTGAATTTATTTAGGAATTTTCTCACGAAAGCTGAGTTAGCACTGGATACAAATGAGAAAAAAATGATTAAAGCGGATGGGCTTTTGATGGCATCCGCGGTTACAAATGAATTAGTGGAAAAGATCATTGATCTTGGGCCATTTGGCAACTCCTTTGAAGAGCCATTATTTATATTCCCCGGGCATAGAATACAAGAACTTACGGCATTAAATAATCAACATCTAAAACTAAAGATTTGTGATAGCGATGGCTTTAGAATAAATGCAATTTCATTTAGAACCTTCGATTTACCTCTTGGCCATTTGTTGAGGGAAAACCAGAACAAAAGACTCCATTTTTTGGGCAGGCTGGCAATGAATTTTTGGAATAACAAAGCAACACCACAATTGATTATTGATGATGCAGCAATAACATAAAAAAAACTTGCTTGGCAAGTGCGAATATAATACTTATATATCAAAAGTAATGCTCCCTTCGTCTATCGGTTAGGACGCAAGGTTTTCAACCTTGAAAGAGGGGTTCGATTCCCCTAGGGAGCGCCATAATATTTTTTACAAACATATATATTTGTGTAATACCTCAACAAAATAAGATTTAGTTTTTGTTATTTATTAAGAATCAATGTTATATAAGATGTGTATCTGGGCGTGTGGCGGACCTGTCTATTTTAAAATTTTTTTATTCCAAATAATAAACATTTGTTATATACATTTCTATACGGGGCGTAGCGCAGCCTGGTAGCGCAACTGGTTTGGGACCAGTGGGTCGGGAGTTCGAATCTCTCCGCCCCGACCATTTGTTTGAACAAAAAAAACTCGGTATGATGAAAGCAAAAATTTATAAACCCTCAAAAACATCCATGCAATCAGGTCTTGGAAAAACAAAAAAATGGGTTTTCGAATATCAAAAGCAGAAAGATTTAATTAGAGAACCTTTGATGGGCTGGACAGGTTCTCGAGATACCAATGAGCAAGTCAAGCTTTTGTTTGAAGATATTGATCAAGCAATAAATTATGCAAAAAAGAATAATATTGAATATGAAGTTATCCCTGAAATGAAAAAAAAATATAGTAGTAAACTATACTCGGATAATTTCAAATTTGACAGAAAAGATAAGTGGACACACTAAGTTATTGGCCCCGTAGCTCAGTTGGATAGAGCAGTAGATTTCTAATCTGAAGGTCCGAGGTTCGAGTCCTCGCGGGGTCGCCATCTCTTTTTCTTTGTATATATTATTATATGATTTCTAGACATTAATATTTTATGATATTTATAGAAAATGCAAAACGTACTAGAAATTGATGGCATATCTAAATCATTTTCTGATATTCAGGCGAACAATGACATTTCCTTATATCTAAAACAAGGGCAAATCCATGCGCTATTGGGTGAAAATGGCGCTGGAAAATCAACTTTAGTGAAAATTATATATGGTATCATAAAGCCTGACCATGGCTCGATGTTTCTTAATGGAAAACCTTATGAGCCTGATACTCCTGAGGTTGCTCGAAATGAAGGTATTGGAATGGTTTTTCAGCATTTTTCACTCTTTGAAAGTTTATCTGTACTGGATAATATAATACTTGGGCAAAAGGGTAATCAAAAAAAAGATCGTGTTTTAGAGAGGCTCGATTATTTACAATATGAGTACGATCTGCGCATTGATGTAAATAAGATTGTGGCAACATTATCAGCTGGTGAAAAACAAAAAGTAGAAATAATCAGGTGCATGCTCCAAGATCCTAAAATAATGATTTTGGATGAGCCAACCTCTGTTCTCAATCCATCAGAAGTCGAAAAATTATTTAACTTCCTAAGAAAGCTCTCTGAGCAAGATATGGCTGTGCTCTATATTTCACATAAGCTGCATGAGATAAAAGAACTTTGTGACACATCAACTATATTAAGAAATGGTAAAGTTATTAAAAGTTGTAACACCGAAGATGTTACAATTAACGAGCTAGCGCAATTGATGGTCGGCAGGGCAATTGATAATAAGATTAAATTATCTGAGCCAAGACAGGCGCGAGTGCTGGATATAAAAAATATTTCTTATGCTAACCCAGATATTTACGGTACCTCTCTGAAAGAGATTAAATTTAATGTAAATTTTGGCGAGATATTTGGTATTGGTGGTATATCTGGTAATGGGCAAACCGAACTAATGAAAGTATTATCAGGGGAAGTAGGGTTAAATGATGGAAATCAGATAATATATCATAATGAGGATATTAGCTCATTAGACATTAACGAACGGAGAGCGAGAGAAATTGTTTTTGTGCCTGAAGATCGATTAGGGCACAGTGCCGTAAGCAGCTTGTCCCTTAAAGAAAACTTATTGTTGACTAATCTTTGGGATCATAATTTTTTTTCAAATGGCGTCATTGACACTAATTATGCTGATGAAAAGACATCTGAGGTTATAAAGAAATTTAATGTCCAATGTAATGATACTGGATCTCTAGCCTCGAGCCTTTCAGGAGGCAATCTTCAGAAATTTGTCGTTGGAAGAGAGATCATAAAAATGCCTAAACTAGTCGTTTGCGAGCAGCCGACTTGGGGAGTTGATGTTGGCTCAGCAAGCTTAATACATAATTTTTTAATCGAGATATCTAACTCAGGATCAACAATTCTTATCATATCACAAGATATGGATGAGCTGAGATCTATTTGTCATAGAATAGCAATAATTTCTAATGGAGTCATATCAAAGCCATATGATGCGAATGGGATTACCCCTGAAGATATCGCTATTGAGATGGCAAAGTAATTTATAAAAATGTTTACGCTACAAAAAAAAGAAACAATTGATCAATCGAGTCTTTACACCGTTCCCCTGATTGCAATTGGCTGCTCGCTAATATTTGTATTTATTTTATTTTTGTTAATTGGAAAAAATCCAGTTTTAGCAATTTTTATTATTTTCATAGAGCCTCTTTTATCTGTTTTTGGATTATCAGAGCTAATTGTAAAAGCAACACCGCTAATAATTATTGCACTTGGGTTATCTATAGGGTTCCGAGCTGGGGTATGGAACATTGGAGCTGAAGGTCAATTCACAATAGGCGCGCTTTTTGGTGGCGCAGCTATACTGGCGTTTTACCCGACCTCGGGTATTTGGATTTTGCCGCTATCTTTTTTCATTGCTATAATTGGAGGAATTCTATGGGGTATGATTCCTGCATTTTTTAAAGCAAGATTTAACACAAATGAAATTCTTGTAAGTCTGATGCTTACCTATGTTGCTATATTTTTCTTAAGTGGAATGGTGTACGGCCCCCTAAAAAATCCGGAAGGATTTAATTTTCCAGAGAGTAGGTTATTCCATGACTCAGGAACTCTGCCAATAATATTCCCTGGTACGAGGGCACACATTGGGTTTTTAATAGCATTGATTTTGGCTGGTTTGATGTACTATCTTCTCAAAAGGCATAAATTTGGGTTTCATGTTAAAGTGTCTGGGGAGTCTTCAAGGGCATTAGTATTTTCAGGTAAGTCGACCAATTATATGGTCTATCTTAGTTTCATTATTTCTGGTGCATTTGCAGGTTTGGCGGGTGTAATTGAAGTTTCCGGTCCGGTAGGTCAGTTGGTACCAGCAATACCAGTTGGTTATGGCTTTACCGCAATAATTGTAGCTTTTCTTGGTAGGCTAAATCCACTTGGGATTTGTTTTGCAGGGTTATTGTTAGCGCTCACCTACATTGGTGGAGAGGCTGCGCAAATTAGGCTCGGGCTGCCGAATGCAATAACTGGTGTTTTTCAAGGGGTCTTATTATTTTCATTACTTGCTGCTGAAGCGTTTACAAATTATGAAGTATCGCTAAAAAAGATGAGGGGAAATTTTTGATGGATTTATTTATTGCAATATTTCAAGGAATTATTATCGCATCTACACCCCTCGTGCTTGCCGCTGTTGGAGAACTTGTTGTGGAGAAGTCAGGTGTATTAAATCTTGGTGTTGAAGGAATGATGATTATCGGTGCTGTGACTAGTTTTATAGTCACATATGAGACTGGAAGTCACTTTTTAGGCCTTATAGCCGCGGTAATATCGGCGGGGCTTGTTGCATCATTATTTGGTTTGTTAACGCAATATCTTTTAAGTAACCAAGTTGCAACGGGGCTTGCCCTTACTTTATTCGGCCTTGGCTTGGCATCTTTAATCGGTCAAACATATTCAGGAATAAGCCTAGATGCCTTCCCCGTCTTTGATGTATATTTACTTACTGAAATTCCAATTATTGGCAGCCTTCTATTCAACTTCGATTATTTAATTTATCTATCAATTATAATTGTTGTGTCTGTGTACTATTTTTTAAATAAAACTAAAATTGGCCTTGTATTGACTGCAATTGGAGACAGTCACGACTCAGCGCATTCTCTTGGTTACTCGGTTAAAATGGTAAGGTTATTTGCAATAATTTTTGGCGGATCGTGCGCAGGTCTGGGTGGCGCTTATTTGTCCCTAGTCCAAACTCCAATGTGGGTTGAGAATATGACGGCAGGTCGTGGATGGATTGCGCTTGCTATAGTCGTATTTGCTGTTTGGCGGCCTTTGTGGATTTTGGTTGGCGCGTATATATTTGGGGGTATTACAATTATACAACTGCACATACAGGCCGTTGGTGTCAATATTGGCGCGCAGTATATGTCAATGATGCCATATCTAGTTACGATTATAGTGCTTGTGTTTATCTCTATGAATAAAAATAGGCTAGCTGTTAACGCTCCAAATTGTCTAAATAAGCTATTTACGTCAGATTTATAAAAGGTAATACTGTAGGCTTGTCTTTAGAATTAGATTGTGACTCTTTTTTGATTTTTTTGTTCTAATCGTACTGCGCCTAATTACTCTAAAAGTTGTAACAATGCCCAAGATTTAATTTATATTAATTATGAAAATTTCAATTAATTCAGTGGAATAATTACAATTAAACTTCATATTGAGGCCAAAAGGTCTAGTATTAAAGCATAGTTTATTAACGTAGAATTCACTTGTTTCTAAATTATAAGTAAATAAATAGGCATTTCCCATTTTGCCTACTTATTATTGTCCCATTTTTATATACGGAGTTATCAATGTCAAAAAAAATACTTGGTTCTATAATCGTTATATTGATTATAGCTGTTGGTTTTTATTATCAATCCCAATTATCAGATGATGATGGAGTTAAAAAAGTTGGCTTTATTTATGTTGGTCCTGTCACAGACTTTGGGTGGACCTATGAACACGATCAAGGTCGAAAAGCTGTCGTTGAGGCATTTGGAGATGCCGTGGAGACAACATATGTCGAGAGTGTTTCAGAAGGGCCCGATGCTGAAAGAGCTATCACCCAAATGGCAAGAGACCATGACCTCATATTCACAACATCTTTTGGGTACATGAACCCAACCATCAAAGTTGCAGAGAAATTTAAAAAAGTTAAATTTGAGCACGCGACTGGATATCAAAGAGCTGATAATGTTGCAACATATGCAGCAAGATTTTATGAAGGGCGTCATCTGATAGGCTTAATAGCCGGTGGAATGACCCAATCAAACACAATTGGTTACATTGCCTCATTCCCGATACCGGAAGTTATCAGGGGCATAAATGCAGCCTATCTTGCGGCCACATCAGTAAACCCCACTGTTGAGTTTAAAATTGTATGGGTCTATACTTGGTTTGATCCAGGTAAAGAAGCTGATGCAGCAAAGGCACTTATCGATCAGGGCGCTGATATTATCATGCAACATACTGACTCTGCCGCTGCAATGACTATTGCTGAAGAGCGGGGTATATATGCTTTTGGGCAAGCATCAGATATGATTCAGTTTGGTCCAAATGCACAATTAACCGCTATAATTGATGACTGGGCACCTTATTATGTAGAGAGAACACAAGCATTGATCGACAAGACATGGGAGTCGAAAGATACATGGGGTGGTATGCCAACTGGAATGGTCAAGCTGGCAGATATCTCTGATGACGTACCTATGGTTGTTGTAAACCTCGTAAATGAAGCCCAAGAGGGAATACTTTCTGGTGACTTGCATCCTTTCACAGGACCAATAAACAAGCAGGATGGAACAGTTTGGCTTGCTGATGGCGAAGTCGCCTCTGAAGGTGATTTACTTGGTATGGATTTCTACATCGAAGGGATTGATGGCGTTATCCCTAATTAAAATACCGCTAAGAGCGCGCCGATCTCATGGCGCGCTCGGAATATCATAAGCCAAAATCATGTCAGATATTAAAAATTTAGCTGTAAAAAAGCTAAATTTATTAAATCCTGAATTTTACGATTTGGTAGATGACATTGTTGTAGCAAATAGAAAGATTTACCTCACGCTAAAAACAAATAAATCTGAGGTAGATAAATTCACAAAGATTAAACTGCAAATCGAAAAAGCATTAGTTGGTATTGAAGGCATAGATAGCGTTTCCGTTTCTCTAACTGCACACTCTGAATCAAAACAGTCAACATCAGATTTAAGGGACGTTACAAAAGGTGTCTCCCAAGTAAAATATATAATTTCGGTTGCGTCTGGGAAGGGTGGGGTTGGAAAGTCAACAACTTCGATAAATCTCGCAATAGCCATCAGTCAGCTGGGTCATAAAGTGGGCTTGCTTGACGCAGATATATATGGGCCATCAATTCCAAAGCTTATTGGCCACAAACAAAAGCCAAAAGTATCAAAAACTGGCAGTATATTGCCTATAGAGAAATATGGCATCTCATTGATGTCAATTGGTTTTCTGGTGCCGGAAGACACTCCTATGATATGGAGGGGGCCAATGGTAATATCGGCAGTTAATCAGATGCTCAATGATGTTCAGTGGGGTGAGCTGGACTTTCTTATTGTTGATATGCCACCTGGAACAGGGGATGTGCAGCTTACAATGGCGCAAAAAGTTCCAATAAGTGGTGCTGTGATCGTATCAACTCCTCAAGATCTCGCACTTATAGATGCAAAAAAAGGCATAGAAATGTTTAAAAAAGTTAACGTCCCAATTCTCGGTATGATTGAGAATATGAGCCTATTCATATGTCCTCATTGCAGAAATGAATCTCATATTTTTGGCCTTGAGGGAGCTAAGCTTGAATCAAAAAAACAAAATGTAGATTTTTTAGGAGATATCCCACTGGAAATTGATTTGAGAGAGTCCTCGGATAATGGGAAACCAATTATGTATTCAAATAGCGAGTCGTCTGTTTCAAAAAAATTTCTTCATATTGCGAGATCAGTTGTTAAAAAAATGGATAATAAATCAAAAATTAACACGCCGAATATTGTCATTAATTAAATTCATAATCATATCGCATGATACCTGAAAATGTAATTCTATCAGAAAATAAAAAAGAGATCACACTCGATTATGGCGCTTCGAGTTCGACAATGAGTGCTGAATTTTTAAGAGTTAATAGCCCGAGTGCAGAAGTAAAAGGTCATAGTCCCGAACAAAAAAAACTTGTAAGCGGGAAGAAAGACGTCAAGGTAAAGTCAATTGAGCTTGTTGGCAACTATGCCATAAGACTTATCTTTAGTGATGATCATAGTACCGGTATATATACTTGGCGCTACTTGCAGGACTTATTTAGAGGAAAGGATAAGGTATGGAAAGAATATCTGTCAGAATTAGAGAAAAAAGGTCTTAGCAGATGATGAGTAACTGCTTATAGAGAGTCTAAAGAACTTCCCAAATCCTGAATAAGGTCATCCGCATCTTCTAGTCCAATATGAATTCTTGCCATGGAATTTGGATATTTTAACCACTCCTTTGTGGTCTCACGTTTCGGGAAAATGGGCATTACAAGACTTTCGTAACCGCCCCATGACGCCCCAATTCCAAACAGTGAAAGCCCATCTATGAACTTGTCAAGAGTTTCAATATCGTTATTTTCATTATCGATAATTATTGACATAAGGCTGCCGCCTCCACCTAAAAAATACTTTTTCCACAAATCATGGTCGCGGCTCCTGTAAAATGGCGGATAAAGTATTTCTATAATTTTTTTGTGATCGCTAAGAAATTCGCACACACGCAGAGCATTCTCGAATTGTTTTTTCATCCTAACATTAATAGTCCTCAGTCCTCGGTTTGCCATGTAGGCGTCATCTGCATTTGAGCTTATCCTAAGAATATCGAATGTCTCCTCAATGTATGCTTGAGCTCTTTTATTATATGTGACAGCACCCATAAATACATCAGAGTGCCCGACCATATACTTGGTTCCAGCATGCACAGAAATATCTATACCATACTTAAAGGGTTTAAAATAGAGAGGTGTTGCCCATGTATTATCAATTATTGTAAACAAATTACTCTTTGAGCAAATGGAAACCAATTTATTGATATCAAGAATTTCGAA
>MDSV01191166.1_pt1 | contig 10300 bp, 8 predicted proteins | sample 810851 | NCBI WGS metagenome assembly MDSV01 (sample SAMN05326640, study PRJNA326480) | marine metagenome | isolation source: seawater | place: Atlantic Ocean: North East | collected 2012
CTACACCAGACTTTACCGAAAGAATTATAGATATAATAGCTCCTCTTGGAAAAGGACAAAGGCAATTAATAGTAGCACAACCATTTACTGGAAAAACTATTATAATGCAAAAAATAGCTAATGCGATTACAAAAAACAACCCCGAAACTAAATTAATAGTTCTATTAATTGATGAGAGACCAGAAGAAGTAACTGATATGGCAAGATCAGTAAAAGGGGAGGTTATTAGCTCAACCTTTGATGAACCAGCATCAAGACATGTTCAGGTCGCCGAAATGGTTATTGAAAAAGCAAAAAGATTAGTTGAATATAAAAATGATGTTGTTATTCTTTTAGATTCACTTACTAGACTTGGAAGAGCTTATAATACAGTTGTTCCATCAAGCGGTAAGGTTTTAACAGGTGGGGTTGATGCTAACGCCCTTCAAAGACCAAAAAGATTTTTTGGAGCAGCTAGAAATGTAGAAAAGGGAGGATCGCTAACAATTATTGCAACGGCCTTAATAGAAACAGGTAGTAGAATGGATGAAGTTATTTTTGAGGAATTTAAAGGAACTGGTAATAGTGAAATTGTTTTAGATAGAAAACTAAGCCAAAAAAGAACCTTTCCTGCCTTTGATATAGGAAAATCAGCGACAAGAAAAGAAGAGCTTTTAATAGACAAAGACGACTTAGGAAAAACATTTATTTTAAGAAAAATATTAGCACCCATGGGAACAACTGAATCCATGGAGTTTTTATTAGACAAAATGAAAGATACAAAAACTAATTCAGACTTCTTCCAAAGCATGGGAACAAAATAAAATTAAGGAACTAAAACAGTTGAACCCTGTGTTTTTCTAGACTCAAGTTTTTTGTGCGCCTCAGAAGCATCTGCCAAACTAAACACACCATCTAAATTAATTTTTATTTCATTGTTTTTTATTTTACTAAACAAAAGAGCATAACTATCATTCATTTCAGATCTGGTATCTGTATAGTGAAGCAGTGTTGGTCTTGTAAAAAAAAGACTTTTGGGATTAAAAGACTTATGAAGGTTGACGTCATTAATCATTCCTGATGATTGTCCAAAGCTGACAAACATCCCCCTTCTAGACAAGCAAGCCAAAGAGTCATCAAAAGTATCCTTTCCCACACCATCATAAACTACTGGAACACCTTTGTTGTCAGTAACCTTCATAACCTCTTCTACTACATTCTGTGTTTTGTAGTTAATAACGTGAGTACACCCATTTTTTTTGGCTGTTTCAGCCTTTAGATCACTGCCAACAGTGCCAATAATATTGCAACCAACAGACTTAGCCCACTGACAAGCAATAAGACCAACACCGCCCGCAGCAGCATGAAATAGAATGGTATCATTTTTTTTAATTTTGTATGTTCTGGTGAACAAATATTCAACAGTGGACCCCTTTAATAACACAGAAGCAGCCTCATTGTTGGTTATAAAACTTGGGATTTTAAAAATACGAGCTGCGGGAAAATCTCTAAAATCAGAATATGCGCCCAAGGGGGTAAAAGCATACCCGACGCGATCTCCAACAGAAAAACCAGCAACATTAGGGCCGAGCTCTATTATTTCGGCAACTGCCTCCAAACCCAAACCAGAGGGAAGATCAATAGGGTATATGCCATTTCGGTGATAGGTATCTATATAATTAACACCAATAGAAAGATTTTTTAAACGAACACAGCCGTCGTTAATTTTTTTAGGTAGTTCATATTCGACAAATTCTAAAACATCAGTATTGCCAGTTTTGTTTATAACTATTTTTTTGGGCATTTTTATTAGAAAAACTATTTATTTTTAAGAAAAGTAAACCACAAAAAACAATTTAGGTACAGTTATTTGTTAATTTATTAAAACATTAAAAAAGAAAAATATACGAGAACTAAATGTTTGTAGACACCAATCAAGTATGAGGATATTTGGTTTTTATAAAATGAAAACCAAAACAGAAACAATATATGCTTTAGCTTCACCTATAGGCAAATCCGCCATAGCTACTTTTAGGATTTCGGGACCTGACGCCTATAAAGAGATTTTAGGCATCTCTTCTAATATGCCTAGCAAAAACAAAAAGATAACTGTTAATAAAATTAAAGACAAAAAGGGAACGCTAATCGACAAAACTATAACAACTTTTTTTTATGCTCCTCATAGCTATACTGGTGAAGACATGGTTGAAATTTCAGTTCATGGAGGAGCTGCAATAATTGAAAAAATGACAAACGAACTAAGCAATCTTAATGGATTTAGATTGGCAGAGCCGGGAGAATTCACAAGAAGGTCTTTTGAAAACAACAAGCTTGATTTAACACAAGTAGAGGCAATAGCAGATATTATAAACTCCGAAACAGAAACACAAAGAAAGCTGGCTCTTAACCAACTAGAGGGCTCTATTACAAAAGAAGTGGCCGGTATTTCTAAAAATATAATGAAGCTCATGGCGGATATAGAAGCGGTTATTGATTTTTCAGATGAAGATCTGCCTAAAAGTATTGAGAAAAAAATAAAAGAACAAAATAAGAACATAATAGTAAAAATTAATAAAATTTTAAAAGGATCTGTTTTTGCTGAAAAAATTAGAAAAGGCTTTTTGATTGCTGTTGTTGGCAAAACTAATTCAGGTAAATCGAGCTTTATAAACAAAATTGCCAATAGAGATATCTCTATTGTGACAAGCGAACCTGGAACAACAAGAGATTTAATTGAAATTTTTATAGATATAAAAGGAATACCAGTAAGATTTTTTGATACCGCCGGACTTAGAAAATCACAAAACAAAGCCGAACAAATAGGGATTAAAAAAGCTCAAAATTTAACAAAAATAGCAGACATAAACTTAATTTTTCTTAGTAATTTAAAAGAAATAAGCGCATATAAAAAAACAAAAAATAAGATTTTTGTTTTTTCAAAGCTAGATAAAAGAAAAAAATTAAACAAAGATAAAAAAATTTATGATATATCTTCATATTCAGGTGCGGGAATCACCAAACTCTTTAATAAAATTTTTTTTGAGTTAAAAAGGGGGAGGCTGGGAGAAAATACAAGTGTTTCACGTGAAAGACATAAGAAAAGTTTAGAAGGCGCACAGAAAAGCCTTAAAAGAGCCCTTAAAAACAAGAATTATGACCTTATAGCCGAAGATGTAAGGTCTTCTTTGGGAGAAATTTCTAAAATATCAGGTAAAGTAGATGTTGAAAATATACTAGAAATAATATTTAATGATTTTTGTATAGGAAAGTAGTTTCACGTGAAAAAAAATATTACATATGATGTTATAATAATAGGTGGAGGCCATGCTGGCACTGAGGCTGCTAGCGCTTCTTCTAGAATGGGCGCAAAAACAGCTCTCATTACTCACAAAAAAGAAAAAATAGGTGAAATGTCTTGTAATCCAGCTATAGGCGGGCTTGGAAAAGGTCACCTTGTTAGGGAAATAGATGCTTTAGACGGGATAATGGCTAGAGCAATTGATAGTTCTGGGATACAATTTAGAATGTTAAATTTAAGTCGGGGGCCGGCTGTACAAGGACCAAGGTCTCAGGCTGATAGAGTTTTATATAAAAAATCTGTGCAAAACATACTAAATCAAGAAAAAAACCTTAATATTATAGAGGCTTCAGTTGAAGATTTAATCATAAACAGCCAAAGAATAGAAGGGGTTTGTCTAAACGGAGGCACTCAAATTAAATCAAAATCAGTTGTTTTAACAACTGGCACATTTTTAAGAGGTGTTATTAGGGTTGGAGACGAGGCTTTTCCAGCTGGAAGAATTGGGGACAAGCCATCAATTAATCTTGCAAAAAGAATAGAGTCATTAAAGTTTTCAATAGGCAGACTTAAAACCGGAACACCACCCAGAATAGAAAAAAAATCTATAAATTTCAACGACTTAATTGAACAACGAGCTGATTTAGAGCCAAAACCCTTTTCTTTTATCAACAGTGTTATCAACACCCCTCAAATTTCTTGTTTTATTACCAATACCAATATAGCCACACACAAAATAATTGAACAAAACACCCACTTGTCTCCTATGTATTCTGGCCTAATAAAATCTATGGGCGCAAGGTATTGTCCTTCTGTAGAAGATAAGGTTAAGAAATTTGCATCAAAAGACAGCCACCAGATTTTTTTAGAGCCCGAGGGATTAGATAGTAATGTTATTTATCCTAACGGCATTTCTACCTCTCTACCTAAAAATATACAGCAAGAATTTATTAAAACCATTAAAGGCTTGGAAAATGCTGTAATTTTAAAACCAGGTTATGCAATTGAATATGATTACATAAACCCACAAGAACTTACACAAACACTTGAAACAAAAAAAATAAAAAACCTTTTTTTTGCAGGTCAAATTAACGGAACAACCGGCTATGAAGAAGCAGCCGCCCAAGGTATTGTTGCTGGCTTAAATGCTGCACTCAAATTAAAAACAAACAAAAAATTTGTTGTTGATAGATCGGATGGATACATAGGGGTTTTAATTGATGATCTTATAACGAAAGGAACAAACGAGCCCTACAGAATGTTTACGTCTAGAGCTGAGTACAGGCTTACCTTAAGGGCAGACAACGCCGATCAAAGACTCACACCTCTAGGACAAAATGTAGGGTGTGTTTCTGAAAAAAGAAAAAAAATGTTTGATATAAAAAAAGCTTTATTAAAAAAAGACTTCTCTTTAATCAAAAGTAAATACGCAACACCAAATCAATTAGAGAAATTTAATATAGGAATTAACCACGACGGAAAAAAAAGATCAGCTTTTGAGCTTTTATCTTTTGACTTCGTTAGTTTTGGTGATCTTTTAAAAATATGGCCTGAATTTCAAAGTATAAATAAACAATCCTTAGAGCAAATAGAAATTGAATCAAAATACAAAAATTATCTTGAAAGGCAAAAAACTGACATTGAAAACTTTAAAAAAGATGAAAATTTAAACCTTCCAAAAAACCTAAACTATAAGAAAATAGGGAGTCTTTCTAATGAAATTGTAGAAAAATTATCTTCCATAAGACCTGCCACTCTTGGTGCCGCATCAAGAATCCCCGGGGTAACTCCGGCAGCAATTATTTCTCTTTTGCGTTTTGTTAAAAAATCTAAGAAAAAAAAGGCAGCATAAAAAGTGCATTCTAAAAAAAAAATAATAGAGCTTTTCAATCTTACAAAAAGCCAAACACAAAAAATTGACAATTATCTCAAAGAGATACAAATTTATAATAGTCACACAAATATAGTGGGAAGATCCACTATGGATAATGCTTGGAACAGACATGTTTTAGACTCTCTTCAGCTTTCAAAATATATAAAGAATACCAATAGTTCAGTTATTGATCTTGGAACTGGGGCAGGCATACCAGGATTAATGCTTTCTATAATTAACTATAAAAATGTTACTCTTATAGACTCAAGTTCAAAAAAAATTAATTTCATAAACAAAATTATTCCCAAACTTAACATAAAAGCAAAAACTTATTTACAAAGAATTGAAAGCTTAAAAAACAAAAAATACGATTTTCTAATTTCACGAGCTTTATCAAACTTGAGCAACCTCTTTATTTATTCCCAGATTTTTATTAAAAAAAATACAGTCTTGGTTTTTTTAAAAGGAAAAAACGTTAAAGATGAAATTAATAATGCTCAAAAAATATGGAGTTTTGACTGTAAAAAACATGTCAGTTTGTCAAATAAAGACGGCAGGGTGCTTGTTATTTCAAATTTAAAAAAGATATGACCAAAATTATTGCTGTTGCAAATCAAAAAGGTGGCGTTGGAAAAACAACAACTACCATAAACTTGGCAACCGCCATGGCGGCTATAAAGAAAAAAGTTTTGATAATAGATGCCGACCCCCAAGGAAACGCTAGCACAGGCATGGGGATTTTAGAAAAAAATAGACAACCATGTTTATATTCTATGCTTGCTACTGGTGAATTTGTTTTTGACTCTATTAAAAAAACAATCATTCCAAACCTAGACATTATTACATCAACTAACGACCTTGCAGCTGCCGAAATAGAGCTAGCCGAAATCAAAAACAGAGAACATAGATTAAAAGGCATTTTAAATGCTATAGATGGTTATGATTATTTTTTTATTGATTGCCCACCAGCACTTGGGCTTTTAACGATAAACAGCCTTGTTGTTGCGTCCTCTGTTATGGTGCCCCTTCAGTGTGAATTTTTTGCATTAGAGGGTTTAAGCGCCCTAACAAAAACAATAAACTCTATAAAAGGCAGTTTTAATAAAAATCTTGAAATTGAAGGAGTTTTGTTAACCATGCATGATAAAAGGAATTCTTTGAGCCAGCTTGTAGAAGACGATGTCCGAGAATTTTTTGGAAAAAAAGTATACAAAACTTTAATCCCCAGAAATGTAAGAATATCAGAAGCACCTAGCCATGGTAAGCCAGTTTTAATATATGATACAGCATGTGTTGGATCAAAAGCATATATTGAACTTGCCAAAGAAGTAATATTAAATCAATGATTATTTAAAATGAATCAAGAAAGCAAAAAATTAGGCAGGGGTCTATCCTCTTTATTCTCTGGAAGAGACAGCGATCACAAATTAGATAATTTAAAATATCTTGGTGTTTCACAATTGGCACCCAATAAAAATCAACCAAGAAAAAAATTTCAAAAACAAGAGTTAGAAGAACTTTCAGATTCAATAAAAATGCACGGCATTCTCCAACCAATTGTTGTTAGAAAAAAATCAGAAGATTTATATGAAATAGTAGCAGGTGAGAGAAGGTGGAGGGCAGCTCAACTGGCGTCCCTTCATGAGGTTCCGGTTATTGTAAAGCAGTTTTCTGATTTAGAAATAACACAGGCAGCATTAATTGAAAACATACAGCGTGAAAACCTAAATCCGGTAGAGGAGGCAAGAGCGTATAGAGGCATTCTAGAGGATAAAAACATAAATCCTGATAATTTATCTAAAATTTTAGGAAAAAGCAGAAGTCACATATCTAACATAATAAGGCTTTTGGATCTTGATGCTGAGATTTTGAACTTTATTGAAGAAGGAAAGCTTACCATGGGTCATGCTAGATCTTTGATAGGTGTTCCAAATGCAATTCAAATTGCCAAAGAAATTATTGAAAAAAAACTTAGTGTTCGAGACGTAGAAAAAAATACATCAAAATATAAAAAAAATAGGCACAAGAAACATAGCGCAAAAGATCCAAATATTTTAGATCTTGAAAAAGAACTTTCAGAAAAAATTGGCCTAAAAACATCCATTCATTTTAATGATCAGGGCTCATCTGGATCTATTACGCTTTTTTATTCAAATTTAGAACAACTTGATGAGCTAATGAAGCGCTTAAAAAAATAACTATTTAATTATTTTTGAAAAGTTTAATAAAAATCTTTGCGTAATTTCAAAATAAAGAGAGGTGTTTTTTCTTAATAACAGTTCTGTTTTTTGTATTAATGCAACCATTTTTGATACACTGCGCTGATCATTTTTTTTAAGAATTTCTTCAAATATTTTTTTCTTTAAAAATAAATATTTTGGAAGATATGTGTTGGTCAAACTTTCACAGCTTGAAGACTCCTTTTTTTCTATTATGTTAACCAATATTTTTACAAATTTTTTTATATTAGCCAGTATCTCGTAACTCTCCTTACTAGAATATATTATTTTTCTCGTTTCTTTTAGTATGTTGCTATTGTTTTTTTCAACACACATAAAAAAAACCTCGTCATATGTTGCGCCCTCATTCTTAATCAAAAGTCTGCTTAGTGTATCTACTGTTAGGTTTTTATTATCGTAAAGTTGCATCTTTTTAAGTTCATTTTCTAAGATTAGATAGTCGTTGCTAATATTTTCAACCAAAAACCAATAAACTTCTTTTTTTAATTTAATATTATTTTTGTTTAGAAATATGTCAATAATATTAATTTTTTCATTCTTTTTTAATGTGTAGCAGGCGACGCTATAAAATTCTTTATGTTTGTTAAAAAAAATTAAAAGCTTTGATGTCGTTTTTATTCCCTCTCCATTTATTAAAATTATATTATTTAATAGATTAAAGCTCTCAATACTTTCATAAAGCTTTTCACTTGGGTTGCTTATAATTATAAAATTCTTTTTTGAAAAAAGTGATTGCGCCTTGGTCAGTTCAACAATTTTATCTTGTTTTTCTGTTTTATTGTTTATATGTGTTTTTTCTTCAACTTCATTGTTTTTTTTGTGATAATTATAAACAGCACTAATTATGCTAGATATTATTCCCTGATCGTTGCCAAAAAGGAAAAAAACATTGGGCAATTTTTCTTTTTTTTCTATTTTTGATAAAAGTACTTGAATATTAGTTTTCACTTATGCATTCTTTTAAATCAGTGATTTCACCAACCTCATATAAAAATTGGTCTACGTTTTTGTAAATAAGTTTTTTTGACACCTCTTCTTTTGCAAAGTCAGAACCAAAACTATAGCCCTCTGAAACCGAGTCATAAAAATCTTTATTTGATATTTTTTTTGTAAATATTTTACAACCCTCGGCTGCATTAAAAAGATTATAAATAATTGTGTATTCAATACTAAATTTTGATGCAGTTGCGTCTTTCTCAATTACTTCTGCTAAGATTGTTTTTTTAGAAGAGATTAGTAATTTGTAAGTAAAGCCAGATTCATTCGATCCACCTATACTACTAACTGTATATGAATAAATTTCCCTAGACTCACTTCCCTCTACAAACAAATAAGTTAATCCCTTTATTTTTAAAAGACTCTTGTTTGTTTTATATGCAAATTCAAGATTGGCGCATCCACTTATAAATATAATTGCAATTATTAAAGCAACAATTTTTTTAAAAGCATTAATATAGGACAATATTCAAGACCCTTTCTGGAACAAAGATTACTTTACTAATCTTTTTGTTTTCTAACAACTTTTCAATTTTTTTGTTTTTCAAGGCTATATTTTGCACTTCTTCTTTTGAAGCGCCATTACTAAATTCAATAATTTCTTTTGTTTTTCCATTAACTTGAATAGCTATTTTGCTAGTTCTTTTTATTATTTTTTCGTTTATTTTTGGCCATTTTTCAGAAATTGCTAGCTTTTTTTCACCTAGTTTTTTCCACATTTCTTCACTTAGATGTGGTGTAAACGGCTGCAACAAAAGAACAATTGTTTTAAATGATCCAATAAGACATTTTTTAGATGCTGATTTATCAAGTATTATTTTTTGAACAAAGTTTGTTGCTGAATATAAGTTGGCAATTGACTTATTAAAATGAAATTCATTAATGTTTTTTGTTACCCCAATAACAACTTCATTAATTTTTTCTTTTAAATTCTCGTTATTTTTTTCCGAAAAAGACGCTTCATTTGCTTCAATTACCTCATTAAGAAGATTCCATATTTTATTAATAAATTTATAAGAACCACCAATTGCTGACTCAGTCCACTCAAGATCTCTATCAGGGGGGCTATCAGAAAGCATAAACCATCGCGCAGTATCAGCACCATAGGTTTCAATTATCTTTGAGGGGTCCACAACATTGCTTTTTGATTTGCTCATTTTTTCAACCTTTCCAATGGAAATTTTTTCTCCCAGTTTGTCTTCATATTCTTTATTTTTTTGGTTGTAAAAAACTTCCTCAGGACTAACCCATTCATTTTTTTTATTTTTATAAGTTCTGTGTGTTACCATGCCTTGGGTAAAAAGGCCTTCAAACGGCTCATCAAGATTTATATGTTTTGTGTCCCTCAAGGCTTTAACAAAAAATCTTGAATATAATAGATGTAAAATAGCATGCTCTATACCTCCAATATATTGATCGACTGGCATCCAATAATCTACCTCATCTTTGTTTAGCGCTTGCTCGCTTCTTGGATTACAATATCTTAAAAAATACCAGGAAGATTCAAAGAAAGTATCAAAAGTGTCTGTTTCTCTAATTGCCTTCATTCCTGTTTCAGGACATGTAGTCTCTTTCCAACCTTTCATTTTATCCAAGGGGTTTCCAGAGCCGGTAATTTGATCTATATCCGGTAGTTTTACAGGAAGATCTTTTTTTAAAACAGGTATAATCTGGCCATCCTCTCTATATAAAATTGGAATAGGGCATCCCCAAAATCTTTGTCTTGATAAACCCCAATCTCTAAGGCGATAATGAATTTTCTTTTTTCCAATTTTATTTTCAATTAATTTATCTAAAATTATTTTTTGTGCTTCTTTTATTTTTAATCCATTTATAAAAAAAGAATTAAACAAAGTTCCTTCATCCGTATATGCCTCATCTTTTATTTTAAATTCATCTTCATTTTTTTCACTA
>MDSV01121375.1_pt1 | contig 10299 bp, 11 predicted proteins | sample 810851 | NCBI WGS metagenome assembly MDSV01 (sample SAMN05326640, study PRJNA326480) | marine metagenome | isolation source: seawater | place: Atlantic Ocean: North East | collected 2012
AATTTTTTCAAAAAGAAAATATTTTGTTAGGTAAATTTGCTAGAGAATTTATTTTTCAAATACCAGAATTGTTAAAAACTAAAAAAAATCCAAACCCTACAGCCAGCATGGTTGCTAATGGCTATCTTTTAATTTTTGGCCCTGAACATGCAGAAGAACAATATAAAGCTCTTAAAAACCATAAGGCATGTGAAGCTGAAACAAAAAATATTAAAGGATCAGAATTATCTCAAATTTTTCCATACATTAATAGTGAAGGAATAGAAACTGCAACTTTTACAGATAATAAAAGTGAAGGTTGGATTGATCCTTTTATGTTTCATAGTGCACTTAAAAGTAAAGCTATAGAACTAGGTGCAGAATTTATAAAAGGAGAAGTGAAAAGTATTTTAGATATAAAAGCTAAAACTATTATTTCAGCTGCTGGTTGTTGGACTAAAAAATTATTAGATGATATTCCAGTTGTTCCCCAAAAACATACTGTTTTTAGAGTCAAATGTCCTATTCATATTCCTGAAATGCCTTTAACTGGTGATTTAACATCAGGTGTTTATTGGAGGCCTGAGGGTAAAGAATATTTAGCAGGTTCACCAAATTCTGTATTTGATGCAGAAGATTTAGAACCTGCCTGGAATGATTTTGAAGAATTAGTTTGGCCAGCACTTGCTAAAAGAATCCCTGCTTTTGAAGAATTGAAATTAACAGGAGGTTGGGCAGGCTACTATGATTGTAATAAACTTGACAATAATGCCGTTGTAGGAAAACATCCGAAATACGATAATGTTTACATGGCCTCAGGATTTACTGGAAGGGGTTTAATGCAAGCTCCAGGTATAGGAAGAGCTTTAACAGAATTAATTACCACTGGATCATATCAAACAATCGATATAAGTGATTTTGCGGTTGAAAGAGTACTTAAAAATAATGCGAGACCAGAACCTTATGTACTGTAAGTGAGTAATATTTATAATTTTTTTCCATTATCAATTTATAAAAGTCAAATTAAATTAAATAATAATACTAAATCAGACATGATCGAAGAAATTATTAAAATGAAAAAAGACTCTGATAAAGGCTTAAAACCTCAAAAAAGTTCTTGGACAGGAGATGCTCATGGACATGAATTTCTTTTTAATAATCCCAAATTTAATGAATTTCATAAAGAAGTTGAAAAACATATCTTTAAATATATGGATCATTTTAAATTAAATCATGAGAATTTGTTATTTTATTTTCAGAGATCTTGGGCAACACTTTCAAATTCAATGGAAAATATTTCACCTCACAAACATGCCCAATCTCATCTATCTTTTGCTTATTATTTAAAAAAAGAACCTGAAGAAGCAAAATTAGTTTTAATGGATATTCATAAACATAGTGAATTTATCCCAGAATTATTTACATCTACCTCTGTTGATAGAAATAAGATATTTAGAGAAAGATCTTTAGAAAATACAGCTAAAATAGATTTAGAAATAAAAGAAGGAGATATAATTATTTTTCCATCAAAAACTATTCATGGCACAGAAAAGGGAATGTTAAATAATCAAAGAATTTCTATATCTGCTGATATCCTGATAACTGCTAAAGAAACTACAAACTTAGAACATTTAACACCACAATTTAGTAAATGGAAAGAGTTTTCAAGTAATTAACAAAGTGAAATTAAGTACCACAAAAAGTTTGGTACTTTTCACTTGAAAATGAGGGAGTTTGGTAATCTTGAATATCTTTCTGCTCGATATAGGGTGTGTTTAAAATCCCTAAAAATTTATTCAGTGGTTCTAAATTATCTTCATTAGCTGATTTTAAAACTTCTTCTACTTTATGATTTCTAGGAATAACCAATGGATTAAAGGTTTTCATCAATTCCATACTTTTTTCAAGTGATTTATCATTTTTTAATAATCTTTCACTCCATCTTTTTTTCCAGATAAGAAAGTTATTTTCTTCATAAATTTCATGTTTTGTTGTTTCATAATTCATTAGATGACAAAAAGTATTCGTATAATCAGCCTTTTTTTCATGCATCCAAGTTAATAAATCAAGAATAAGAGCTTTATCATTCTCATCAAAATTATTTAATCCTAATTTACATTTCATCATTTTAATCCATTTTTCTTCATATTTTTTTTCAAAAGAATTTATTTTTTCTGAAGCTATTTCGATTGCTTTATCTTTATTTTTATCAATTAATGGAAGCAAACATTCGGCAAATCTTGCTAGGTTCCATTTTGTTATAGCTGGTTGATTGCAATAAGCGTATCTACCCACCTTATCTATAGAACTAAATACAGTTTTTGGATCATAGATATCCATAAATGCACACGGTCCATAATCTATTGTTTCACCAGAAATAGCGACATTATCTGTGTTCATCACACCATGAATAAAACCAACTCTCATCCAATCAACAACTAATTGACATTGTTTTTCTATTAAAAGATTTAATAGTTCCAGGGATTTATTGCTTGACTCATTTATTTCAGGGTAATGTCTATTGATAGTATAGTTTAATAAAATATTTAGATCATCTAAGTTGTGCTTAGCAGCAATATATTGAAATGTACCAATTCTAATATGGCTCGAAGCAACGCGAGTAAGAATTGCTCCTTGTAAAGGTTGGTCTCTTATGACTTCTTCACCAGTTTTAACAACAGCAAGACTTCTTGTAGTAGGAATTTTTAGAGAATTCATTGCTTCACTAATTATATATTCTCTTAACATAGGTGCTAAAACAGCACGACCATCTCCTCCTCTTGAGAATGAAGTTTTACCTGAACCTTTAAACTGAATGTCATATTTTTTATCTTTTTTAGAGATATGCTCACCTAACAAAACAGCCCTACCATCACCAAGCATAGTAAAATGACCAAACTGATGCCCAGCATATGCCTGAGCTATTGTTTCACTTTCCTTCGGTAAAGAATTTCCAGAGAATATGTTAGCTAATTCTTTTTCTTCAATTTCAGATACATCTAAATTTAAATCAGATGCTAATTTTTTGTTAAATAAGATTATTTCAGGTTTTTTTACTGGTATAGGAGCAACATGTTCTCTAAAAGATTGTGATAATTTAGAGTAAGTATTGTTAAATTTCCAATTTATTTTTTTCATAAAAAAAGCGATTTATATAAATATAAACCGCTTTCTTCTAAAAATTAAATTCTATTTTTTTTTATATTTGGCAGCTTCTTCAGAGCCACTTGTCGCAGATCCTTTGCTGTAAGAATGAGCCCCCATACCTGCAAGTTGCCCATCTTTTACTATTAGGTATTGATCTCTTATATCTTTACCATCAAAGAAACACTCTAAAATTTCCCTAACACCATCTGCATATCGTGTTTGTGCTGATAGTGAAGTTCCCGATGTATGTGGTGTCATACCATGATTTGGCATGCTTCTCCATATATGGTCATTTGGAGCTGGTTGAGGAAACCATACATCTCCAGCGTAACCACTCAATTGACCACTCTTAAGTGCTTTAGCTATTGCTTCTCGATTACAGATTTTTCCTCTAGCAGTATTAACAATGTATGCACCTTTTTTCATCTTACCAATCATTGCGTCGTCAAATAAATTTTCTGTTTCAGGGTGAAGAGGGCAATTTATGGTAACTACATCACAAACTTTAACCATAGATTCTACAGAGTCATGAAATGTAAGATTTAGTTCTTTTTCAACTGACTCAGGTAATCTATGTCTGTCAAAATAATGCAAATGAACATCAAAAGGTTTCATTTTTCTAAGAGCATCAAGACCTATACGTCCAGCGGCAACTGTACCTATATGCATCCCCTCAACATCATAAGATCTCTGAACAGCATCAGCAATATTCCATCCACCTTCATTTACAATTCTGTGTTGATTATGATAATCTCGTACCATTGATACAATCATCATTACAATGTGTTCGGCAACAGACCGTGAATTACAAAAAGTAACTTCCACTACATCAATTTTATTATCCATCGCAGCTTGCAAGTCCACATGGTCAGAACCTATACCAGCAGTAATTGCTATTTTTAAATTCTTAGCTTTAGCAATTCTCTCTTTTGTTAAATAATAAGGAAAGAAAGGTTGAGATATAACTACATCTGCATCAACAATATGTTTGTCTGCTTCACATCCATCACCATCTTTGCTGTTAGTAACTATATATTCATGACCATTACTCTCTAAAAATTTTTTTAATCCTAATCCTCCAGAAACGCATCCAAGTAATTCACCTGGGGTAAAATCTCTTCCTTTAGGTGATGGTAATGTCATTCCATCTGGATACTTTTCCAATTTTGGAAGATCTGTTAATGGATATTCTTTTGGCATTCCAGCTTTTGGATCATCGTATAATACGCATAGAATTTTCATTAATACTCCTTTTATTATATAATTTTAATTTATTTCGATCCATCTAACACACTAATAGAGTTGTAAGCAAACAAAATTTATTAGCTTGGATATGTCTTTTTTAAAATAAAACGATTTATTATAACCCCAAAAATTAGGATTATTATAGAACCAGTTATTACCGGACTAAATAAGTAGTCTAATGAAACACTTCCAATAATAATTATAATAGGATTTCCCCCAGCCGGTGGGTGAGTAACATTAAGTAGTATCATAACACCCACTCCAAACCCTACTGCTAAAGGTATGATGATATATAGTGGAAGAGGAATAAAATATAAAAAAAATATTCCTACAACGGAAGTTAAAAGATGACCAAAAAAAATATTTTTTGGTTGTGCAAAGGGACTCTCTGGATAACCATACAATAAGACCATTGATGAACCAAAAGAAGCAAGCAAAAATATTCCATAATCAGTTTTATAAGTTAAGATAGAAAGTATACCTATTGTAATTATTGAAAATAGACCTGCAAATAATGATTTTTTAATATTTCCCATTTAATCAATTTGATATTATTTTCTTAAGAGTTTTGAAAGGTAATAGAATACATTCTTTTCTAGGTAAATTTTTTTTCTTAAATAATTTTTTAAAAGAAATCCATTTTTCATCAATAATTTTATCATTACCTTCAAAATATGATTTTACATCATCACACAATTCATTAATTTTTTTTTTTGATTATTTTTTGATATTTTTGATAATAAACTAACAGATGCTTGACAATAAATACATACATCACCTTGATACCCAAAATCAATTATTTTACTTTTTTTAATAACTAGTTTTATCTGCATTTCATCTCCACATAGTGGATTTTTTAATTTTGAAAAGTGTGTATGATTTTTAATATTCTTGTAATTATGTGTATCTGAGGCAATTTTTAATATTTCTAAGTCCATATAAATTTTTAAAATTAATTATATAATATAAACATCATATTTTATAGCTAAGTACCAAAAAAACTAAATATACAATGTTAATAATCTTATTGTAGTGATTGTTAAATAGCATTAAATATTCAAAATGTTAGAATTAAAAAATGAAAAAGTCGCAATACCAGTGGTGCTTTTTGCAGGATTGCTTTGGTCCTTCGGCCCTTTAGTTGTTAGATATATGAATCAACCTGAAGATATTCCTTTTCAGTATATATTCACAAGAGGCATTACAATTTTTTTAGTTTTAAATATATATCTATTTTTTGAAGAAGGAAAAAAATTTTACAAAAATTATTTTAAGATTGGATGGTCAGGGATTATAGGTGGTAGTGGCCTTGGTATTGCTATGATAACTTTTATTCATTCAATAACCATTACTAGCGCTGCTATAACTTTACTTTGTTTAGCTGCAATGCCATTTATGACTGCACTACTTGGTTTTCTATTTTTAAAAGAAAAAATAACGATGAATGTTTGGCTTGCAATATTAATGGCAGCGATTGGAATAATCATTATGGCGATTGGTACCGAAAGTGTAAATAATTCTTTATTAGGATTAGTATTTGGACTTATTTCAGCATTAGGCTTTTCTGTTTTTTCAGTTTCATTAAGATGGAGAAAAGAAACTCCAAAATTTACAACTGTAGCATTTTCAGGTTTTTTTTGTGCGGTGATTTCTGCTATAATTTTACTGAGCACTAATAGTAATTTTTTTTCTTCGAATTTTAATGAAAGTTTATTTGCACTTCATGGCACAATAGTTTGTTTAGGTTTAATTTTATACTCAATAGGATCAAAAGCTTTACCAGCTGCAGAATTAACTTTATTATCATTGACAGAAGTTATCGGAGGAATTTTCTGGGTGTGGCTCCCTTTGTTTGGAATTAATGAAACTCCGTCCAATAGTACTATTATTGGAGGTTTTTTAATCTTTATGTCAATAATCTACTATAGTCTTACAATTAAAACTAACAGAAGATTTATTGCATTAAATTAATAATAAATTTATGTCTAGAAAAAATACAATAGTTAATAGCTGGAATGAATGGGATCCTTTAAAACATGTAATTGTTGGAAAGGCTGATGGTTGTTGTATTCCTGCTCCTGAACCCGCTTTAGATGCAAAGGTACCAGAAGATTCTGATATGAAAGGCCAACACGGACCAAGAACAAAAGATGCAGTTGATAAAGCAAATGAACTTTTAAATAATTTTGCAAATATTTTGGTAAAAAGAGGTATTAAAGTTGATAGACCTAAACCATTACAATCTGATCAAAAAATATCAACTCCAGACTGGAAAACAGAAAGTATGTTTGGTTGTATGCCAGCTAGAGATGTAATTCTAACAGTTGGAAATGAAATGTTAGAAGCTACAATGAGTTATAGATGTAGATGGTTTGAATATTTAAATTATAGGCCTCTCATTCAAGAATACTATAATCTGGACCCAAACATGAGGCATGAGTCTGCTCCAAAGCCAAGGCTTACTGATGCAGATTATAGAAAAGATTATCTTTCAGACAAAATTGGAGACCAGAAAAGACTTGAATGGACAGCAAAAAAATTTTTTGTTACAACTGAAGAAGAACCACTTTTTGATGCGGCTGACATATTGAGATTTGGGAAAGATCTAATTGTTCAGCATGGTTTTACAACTAATTTAAAGGGAATAGATTGGTTAAGAAGACATTTTAAAGAACATAGGGTGCATGCAGTAAACTTTCCTGGTGATCCTTATCCAATTCATATAGATGCAACTTTTACTCCTATTAAGCCGGGTTTAATCATTAATAACCCTCAAAGGAAACTACCTAAAGAGCAGCAAAAACTATTTGAGAATAATGGCTGGAAAATCATCGACTCTGCTCAACCAGCTCACAATTCACCACCTCCGCTATGTTATTCATCTGTATGGTTGTCAATGAACGTTTTAGTTCTAGATCCAAAAACTGTATGTGTTGAAAAAAGTGAAGTTTATCAAGCGGAACAGTTAGACAAACTTGGAATGGAAGTAGTGCCGGTGGAGATGAGAGACGCTTATGCTTTTGGTGGAGGCCTTCATTGTTGTACGGCGGATGTATATAGAGAAGGTAACCTAGAAGATTATTTTCCAAAACAATAATTAACTAGGATTTTTTTTTAAAAATTCGATATATTTTATAACTTCATCAATTCTTTGTTCTTCTATATCTTTGTAACTACTACCAAATTTATTTTTGACACAAATCGCAACATGTGCATACGGGTTACGTCCCTTAGGATGATTTGGATGATCTGGCAACTGATCTTGTAAATAATCTCCAGCTTCCTGAATTAGTTTCCATAATTTACTTGCGTTTACTTTATTCACTTTATTTTATATTTTTTCTTGCTCTGAATCCTCTTTTTTAGGTTCTGCTATAGGTTCTGTCGTTGGATTTAATTCTATACCTGCAGGTGTAATAGTCGGTGGCATGGCAACAAACTGAGAGTCTGGATTTTCAACAGTTTTTCTTACACTCATTCTGTATAAACCAAAAATACCAATAATAGAGTGAAAAAAAATTAAAAAAATAAAAAATCCATTTGATCCTACTATGTTCATAAAAATTGAACAAAGAAATGGACCCGTCATAGCACCTAATCCAAAACTAAATTGTAAACCTGCCCCAGCGGCTACAAATTTTTCTTTTGGAATATAATCGTTTGTATGAGCTAAAATAAGTCAAAACATAGGTAAACTACAAAAAGAAAAAAAAATTAAAAAAATATAAAACCATGTTTTGCTTGTTGCAAGTCCCCCTGGTAAATACATTTGTCTTGAAACTAAAATTGCTAATAGTGCAAAAAAAGAAGCACCAAAAGTAGAAAAAACTATTACTTTTCTTCTATCATAAATATCAGAAAGTTTTCCTATTGGAAACTGTGAAATAGCGCCAGAAACTGCTAATAAAAAAGTAACAACTGAAATTTCAAATATAGAAAAATTCATTGAAGCTGCATAAACTGCTAGTAGTGTAAACAAAGCAGATTGAATTGTTCCATAAAAGAGAGAGCTAACCATTCCAAAGGGAGAAGCCAAATAAAGATCCTTTAAATTCATCGCTTCAATTTTTTTAAATTTTGGAGCTTTTTTTTTTGTTAAAAGAATTGGTATTAAGGCAACAGATGTTATAATTGATACCAATATAAAAGGTTGATAATTTTCAGGACTACTAAAGTTAAGTAAAAACATTCCAAATCCCATTGCTCCGTACAGAATAACCATATAGATGGAAAGAACGCTTCCTCGATTTTTGTTGCTCGATCGGTCGTTTAGCCAACTTTCAGCTACTGTATAGATACAGACCATACTAATTCCTGTTAAAATTCTTAATACAAACCAGATAAATGGATTAACAAAAATTGAGTGAAATAAAATTACCAAAGAAGCTAAAGAAGCAAAAGCAGCAAATACTCTTATATGCCCAACTCTAGATATTAAATTCGGAATAGTTATTGCACCAAAAAAATACCCCACAAAATATCCTGACATCATAAATCCTGTAGCGGTTAGACTGAACTCTTCTTGTACTGCTCTTACACCTAAAAGCGAACCTTGGTAACCATAGGCCATCATTAGAAATCCCATTCCTAGAAATAATGCCCAAGAATTTTTTAAAACTTTATCCATAAAAACTGCAGTAATTATTTGTGATTTATTATTAAATCAAGTCTTTATTGAGACAAGTTTATGAATTTTTAACCTTTATAAAAGAGTGAATAGCTATAGTTATAATGATAACCAACCCTCCCTGAAGAGTCTCTATACTTGGTTGTTCTTTAATTATAAGCCAAACCCATATTGGACCGACTATTGTTTCTAGAAGGAAAAAAAGGTTAACTTCTGCTGCTGGAATGAATCTTGGGGCTATAGTTACTAACACAAAAGGTATAGCTACACACATTACACACATTAAGGGGACAATTATAATATCGTTTTCAGCAAGCATAAAACTATCAACAAAGAAAAAGGCAAATATTGCTACACACAATTTTCCTATAACTGCTGAGGGCACAAGGTCTCTATTTTTGGCAAAGCGAGCCAAAACTGCATTACAAGCAAGCCCAAAAGCAGTAATTAATCCAAAAAAATCTCCATAAAAATTCCCTAATTCTATAGAATCTTGGAAAATATATCCCACTGCAATAAAAGTAATAACAATTGCCAGCCAAGTTTTTAAATCAGGTATTTCTTTTAAAAATATAGCACCTAAAATAGCTGAAATCATTGGCGCCATCGCAATCATTACAAGGGTATTAGCTACATTCGTATTTTGAATAGAAATTATAAAAGTTATATTGCAAATAGAAAAACTTATAATATAAAATATACCTGGATAACCAATTCCAATTAATGCTTTCAAAAAATTCTTCTTATAAAAAAATAAAAGACCTATTAAAACTACAGAAAAAGGAATAGCTCCTCTATAAAAAAGCATGCCCCACGTTTCTATATTAGAAAGTCTAATAAACAATGAGTCAGGAGTAATAAACATTACAGCTATAAAGGCTAATAATGAGCCTTTTTTTTGTGAAGATAAATTATTCAAGCTTTCAATTCTTTCCAAAAAACTTTAGCCAAATTTATTTTTGATAAATCATAATAAGTTTTCAATCCTGTTGGTGAAGTAATATTAATATCTCCATTAAGTTTTTGATCAATAAAATCAATGCCAGCAAAATAAATTTTTTGTTTTTTTAACTTTTCAGCTATTTTTTTTGATATTTTTATTTCTGTTTTAGTTAATTTTGTTAAAGCTGGCTTTGCTCCTTTGCTCATATTACTCAGAAAAGAACCTTTTTTCGGAATTCGAGATATAGCTCCAGAAATTTTTCCATTAATTAAAAAAACTCTTTTATCTCCAAGTTTAATCTTAGATAAAAACTTTTGACACATAATATGACCATGTTTTTTTATAAGATTAGTAATAA
>MDSV01139458.1_pt1 | contig 10299 bp, 12 predicted proteins | sample 810851 | NCBI WGS metagenome assembly MDSV01 (sample SAMN05326640, study PRJNA326480) | marine metagenome | isolation source: seawater | place: Atlantic Ocean: North East | collected 2012
TGGACTAAAAAAAGAAAATACACAAAAAAGACAACAAAAAAGAATACAAAAAAGGAAAAAAAAGAAAAAGATTTAAAAAAATTGTTATTGAAACTAACAAATTTTGGAAAAAAATCAAGAAGAAACAAAACAATAAACAAAAAAAGAAGAAACAAAACAAAAAGAAACAAAACAAGAAAAAAAAGTTTTTACCGTTTACTTCTACAAATTTCAAAAGCTCGTAAAAAATTAAGAAGAAAAAGAAAAATAAGATAGATTTTAACTGCTTAATTACGTATTTTAAATAATAATTAAATATTATTTAAAATTAATGAAGGAAACCGATAAATACGGTTCAAAATTATATCAACCAAATAAACCATATTATAAAATGTCTATACAAGAATTATCAGATCATTGCAAAGTTTGTCAATCTTTAGATAAAATGTCTTATGAAAAAATAAAAAGAATTGAACAATTTGATGATACAAAATTACAATATAGAATAAAACGTTTTCTCAATAGAAATAATAGATTTACAAGGAAAAATAGATTTAAAAATACAAGAAAAAATAAAGGTAAAATAAATAACATAAAAAGAAATAACACAAAAAGAAAAAATATCAAAAGTCATAAAAAATATAATATAAAAAATAAAAGACAGACGAAAAAACAAAATATATAATATATAATATATGAATATACGAAAATGGGTTATATTAATTACTGTATTTTTAATAGCAAATACATATTATGATGGTAAATTTACAGATTACTTGATATTGGGAAAAAAATACTATAAAATGATTATCTATGGTTTCATAGGCTTATCTATTTATATGTTTATGAAAAAACATCCAAATGAATCTCAAAATATGTTAATTCATGCAAATAGTTTAATAAAGTATATGCCTATAGACAAGAATACAACAGATTTAATTTCACCAATTATGGACTTTACAAATATTAAAGAAACTTTTAATAATTTTAAACCAAATCCAAATGTTATTCCACATTTGTCAAATAATCCTAATTATAATACACCACAAATGCGAAGAATGATGAACTCTGGAATTCAAGTAGGTGGTAATAAACATAAAAGATGTGTAAGTGAAAGCAAGAAAAAATTTGTGGCGGCTCAACAACAATGGAAATGTGCTATGTGTAGTAATATGTTGGATGCTACTTTTGAAGTAGACCATAAAGTTGATTTGCAATTTGGTGGTTCAAATCACGTTTCTAATTTAGCAGCTTTATGTCCAAATTGTCACAGAAAGAAAACATTAGAAACAAATATACAATAAACCAACAAACAAGAATTCAATTATATAACCAAAAGATTCAAATATATTTTAATTATATTATTTTTGAAATAATATGATTTTTAAATCATATTATTTCAAAAATAATATAATTAAAATATATCAATGACTAATAATGTTGAAACAGATTCATCTGTTAAAATAGCAAAAATTGTATTACCAACAATAGTATATTTTCCTATATTAGTATTATTAATATTATTTATAGGCTTTTTTGGAGTAAAAATTTTACGTTTAATACGCTCACCGGAAGGTCTTTCAGGTTATATAAATGATCTTTTCCAAAAAATTTTTGGTATAAAACATATATTAAATAGATTTGTAAGAAAAATATGGCCAGAAAAAGGTGATATTTCATCTGACGGAAAAAGATTTGATCAAGTTAGGATAGATCATGTTTTAATACTTCTTGGTTCAATATTTATTTTAACAATGATTTTATTATATAATAGCAATCTAATAACTAAAGGAAAAAACAAAATTACTAATTTTTTTATGATGATTTTGAATCCTATTATGAACTTTTTTGCACCAAATAAGTGGAACGGAATAAAAAGAAATATTAAATATAAACAAAAAGATACAGGTGGAGATGTTGTAAAGAATTATCCTTTGTTATTTGGAGGTGTTGCGTTATTTTTAGGATTTTCTATATTTATGACTTTATTGGTAAATAATTTTAATAGAGAAACAAGATTATCCAGTGAAGAAAGTTATAAAGGTAAATTGGTTGAAAAAACGTTCAAATATGTATTTTCATCTGTGTTTGTTGGTGTTGCTTTAGCTTTATTTTCTGCATTATTATATTATGCATCAACTACAGATGCTGCTCCAAAATTCATATCAACATTATTAATTATTTTAAGTACTGTTATAATTTTGGCGGCTATTTTGTATTTTTTTAAAGATAAAATAGAAGAATATGTAAAGAATAGCCCATTTATTAAATTATTCTACCATTTGATATTTATATTACCCTGTTTCTTTTTAGACATAGTAAATTTTATTTATTTTGAATTAAAAAGAACACCAAAAGTAGTATACGGAATATTAACTGTTCAAATTATAATTATATTATCTGTATTTGTTTTACCAATATTAACAAAAGGAAGTTATATAAGAATTTTCAATGATAAATATAAAAAAAATAAAATTTATATAAAAATAAATGATTTAAAACTAAAAAGAAAAAAATTAATTCATTTGATTGAAAAAATAAAAAATTTTGACGGCAAAAATAGCAATGTAGAATTGATCACTATAGACAGCAATAATGAAGTGTCAAAAGGAGGTGCATCTAATCTTATACCAATAGATTATACTATCGAAATGACAAATGCAGACTATTTTGATACATTTAATATGAGTGGTAGAGGAAAACCAGGGAAATTAGAATTTAAAGGTGTTATAGACATAAATGCAGACGACGATGGTAAAAAAAATAAAATAACTTGGAATTCAATAAGAACTATTTCAGGTTTTGGTTCACAATACCAAAGTTTAAAAAAACAGAGTGAATGTTTTTGGACACGTAAGGAAATGTTAAAAGCTGAAAATGGCAGTGAATTTGTAACCAAATTTTTAGGTGAAAAAGGTGTAAAACCAAGTGAATTTGCTTTACCTTCAACGTTTGAGAAATTTAAACAAAAAGCAACACCTTATCATATATCTTCAATACAAAAAAAAATAGATGATGAAAAAGTAAATAATCAAGAAAAAAGAGATGAAACATCGCCAGATGCGTTGATTGCTGCTTGGGAAAAAATAAAAGATAAAGCAAATAGTGGTATTGGTTGGGCAAAAGATTTATTAATAAAAGGTCCAATGGGTGTTGATTTAAGTGTAACAAAAAGAAAAGTAACAGATGTAGCATGGGAAGAAATAATAAAAAAAAATCTCGATAACACTGATAATATATATAAATTAAAAAAATTACTGAATACTTATGGTTTTAAGGATGAAAGACAATGTAATACATTTATGGATAGTTATCAAGTAAAAAAGTGTATTGATGAATATAAAAAAACAATAAAAAACATACAAAATAATACAAAACAAATTATTTTATTTACAAATACAATAGAAGAAATAGACAATGAGATAAAAAATTTAGAAAAAATGAAAAGCGAAGCCGACAATATATTTCAGAAAGGTATTTTATTATTGAATGAACCAATTTACTTTAGTCAAAAAATGCAATTAGCAAATAATAAAAATTTTCAAGAAATAAGAGTAGAAGATTTTAAATATAATTATTCTATTTCTTGTTGGTTTTTTATACATTCACAAGCACCGAATTATAAATCATCATATGATGAATTTGCAAATATATTAAACTATAATTATGAACCTATTATAGGATATAACGCAGAAAAAAATAAATTAATTATAAAATCAAACACTGCTGCATCAAGACCAACAGGAAAACAAAAAAATATAACAAAGGAAATTTATGTTGGACATAAATTTAAATTGCAAAAATGGCATAATTTAGTTATAAACTATATAGGTGGAACAATAGATATATTTTTGAATGGTGAATTAGTTACAAGTGAAAAAAGAATGGTTCCATATAAAACGTTTAACTCAATGGTCGTTGGTCAAGATAATGGAATAAGTGGTGGTATATGTAATGTTATCTATTATCCTTCTTATATTTCAAGAACTAAAATAAAATCAAATTATGCATATTTAAAAAATAAAAATCCTCCAATAATTTAGAAATATTATTAGAAATTATTATTAGAAATATTATTTTATAATATTATTTCTAATATAATATTATATTAATGAATTACAAAAATATTATCGTTGGTATTATCGTATTTATTATTTTGATTTGGCTTTATAGATATTTATTTAATGATTCAACTCAAACTAATTTGTTAAATGGTCCATCAAAAGCAGATACTCATACTATTGTTCCATATACAAAATTATCAGGAAATGCATCTTCTACCGATTTTACATATTCAACATGGATATATGTCAATAATTGGAATACGAAAATAGGAAAAGATAAGATTATTTTACAAAGAAAATCTACAGGTAATAATTTTTCACCACAAATTAAATTAGATGCATATAAAAATGATTTAACAATAAAAACTAGTTATTCTAGTGGAGCAAGTGGAGCAAGTGGTTCATCTACAAGTTCTAATCAAACGTGTAAAGTAAATAATATTCCTTTACAAAAATGGATTCATATTTTAATAACAATAAATAATCGTGCTTTAGATACGTATATTGATGGAAAATTGGTAAAAACATGTATAATAGAAGGTCCTCCTACTGTAACTGGAAATGCTAATATAGATATTTGTCCCAAAACTGGAACAACAGGTAAAGCAGGTTTTGATGGATTTATAGCGAAGGTTAGATATTATTCAAGAGCTTTAAATCCACGTGAAGTATATGAATTATATAAAGAGGGTTATTCACGAAGTATGTTAGGCAATTTATTTAACAGATACAAATTGAAATTTTCTTATATTAAAGATAATGAAGAAGTAGGTAGTCTTGAATTATAAAATTATAACTATATATAATATATATAGTTATGGACAATAATTTTATGCAAACAGAAAATCCTATGCAACAAATGGCTGATGCGGCAAGCGATTTGGTGCAGCCAAAACCACAGGGAGTGTTTTCACAATTTAGGAATAATAAAGTAGTTTCGGGAACAAAAGAATTTTTAGATTCTAATTCTTTAATTGCAAAAATTGTTTTTATTTTATTAGTATTGATTCTTTTTATTTTTTTATTACGTATGATGACTGAAGTATTACATACATTGTTTGGGCCAAAAAAAAATCCTATTTTGCTAAAAGGTATTGTAAATGGTAAGAAAAGTGTTGTTATTTCACAAGATCCAAAACTAGAGGGTTCTATTCCCATTTTAAGATCAAAAAATGAAGATGGTGGAATTGAATTTACTTATTCTACTTGGTTAATGATAGAAGATGACAATTTTCATAGCACAGGAGGTTACAAAGCGGGTAAAAAAAAACATATTTTCCATAAAGGTAGTGAAAATATTAATACAACTGATAGCAATATTATGGGAATGGCTGTAAATAATGCTCCGGGTTTATATTTACATGAAACAGAACCGAAATTAATTGTTGTTATGAATACATTTCAAAACATAAAAGAAGAGATAGAAGTAAAAGATGTTCCTATTCATAAATGGATTAATATAGTTATTCGTCTTGAAAATAGAAATTTAGATGTATACATAAATGGTTCAATTGTTTCAAGAAAAGAATTGTCTTCCGTTCCAAAACAAAATTATGGTAATGTATATGTTAATCAAAATGGCGGTTTTAGCGGTCTCATTTCTGCTTTAAGATATTACAATAGAGCTATCACTTCAACAGAAATTCAAGATATTGTTGCTTCAGGTCCTAATATGTCTTCAGACCAAACTTTGAGTATATTCCCACCATATTTATCAACAAGATGGTTTTTAGGTAACAACTAAGTTTATAATATTTTTATAATATTTTTATAATATTTTTATAATAAATTTTTTTCTAAAAAAAAATATATTATAAAAATATTATAAAAATATTATGTATAAATGAAATTATATATATTTATTTTGATTGAAGTTATATTTTTAATGATGATAGGATTAATAATATATCATGCAGAAAGTAGACGTAATTTAAAATTAAGTTTGGGATTCAATAAAATTATATTTATAATAGCCATTATAAAGTTAGTATGGTTTGTATGGGCTTTTAATAAAAATATGAATATGTGTGATTTTGCAAAAGAAATTTATTGTTAACTATATTAATTTTAATATTTATATTTTTAATATTAACAATATAAATATTAACAATATAAATATTAAAAATATAAATATTAAATGGGAAATTATAAATGTAAGTATTGTGGCTGCCCTTATGATTATTATACGAATATTAAACATGCAAAGCGTAATTCTTGTCTTGTTTCAAAAGACAAATACCATGTATTTCAAAATAGTTTTATAAATAAATTAGAAGATATTATAGAAGGATTAAAAAAAAGTTGTAAAAATTAGTCTTTCAGGTTTGGATTAATACATATGTCGCGCGTAGGAAACACTTCTCCAGACATACAATTATCATCTTCACCTACTTCTACACAAGTTCTCACATTTCTATCTGATCCTACATAACAGTAACCAGCTTTTTTGTTTACATTTGTAGCGACATTGTTAGCTTTATAGTGTTTGCTATTTTTATTTTTTTTTTCCATTGTATTTTCAATATCTGAAGACATTTTTTTTTGATTTCTGGCCATTTTGACTGCTTCTATTTCGATATTATTAGCTACTTTATTTTTTTTTGTATTCATTGAATTATCTTTTATATCATTAGTGCTATTTTCTTTTTTAATATTTTCTGGTTCATTTTTTGGTTCATTTTCTTTTTCAATAACATCTGAAAATAAGAAAGTGAAACCATCTACACCGTGAATAATGTAAGAATATACATTTAAAACTAATAAACCGATTATAATAATGGCTAATATAATTTTAAATATAAACCAATATGACATTGAAGATGGTTGTTTTTCTGAAATTGATGGTGTAATTAATGGTTCTATATTTGGAGCATTTTGGGAAACATTTAAATCAATAGGTGTTTTGTTATTAGTTAAATTACTTAAATTTTGTTTAATTGTTTCTTTTATACTTCTGGGACTCATTTTTCCAGATACAGCAGAATTTATGGTGTTTCTAAATTGTTCTTGTAATTTTTCTAAATCCATATAGAAATTAGTCATATTATTTTATTTATTATATTAACTTAAATCAATAAAATACATTGATAACAATAAATAATTGATAACAATATGAGACAAATAATATAAATAACTTATTTAAATATGTTATTTAATAATTAAATAACATGTGCAATGATAATTGTAAAAAATCTTGTAAAGAAATACCAATAAAAAGATATTTTTTACCTTTAATGGGAATATTAGCATTGACACCAATAGAAGAAGTACGAACACTTATTTATTTACCAATAATTATATTTTTCGCATCTGCTATATTATTTTGGAATTTTACTTGGGTTGTATATTATACTGCATCAAAACCATTGTATTATAATGATTTATTTATAGATGTTAAAAAATTACCTAATTATGAAGTTGATGATAGAATAAAAAAAAGATTTAAATTAATATTAGAAATTGTATTAATTATAACGAATTCAATATTAATGGCTGTTTTATCTGATGTGTGGATATTGCGAACAAACAATGATAAAGATATATTATCTATTTTGGGAACAACAGGAGGTATTATCAAAATATTTCAAATTATAAATAATACTATTAGTCGTGTAATGTTAAAAATATTAAGAAAATGTATATTAAAAGAAAGTGCTAAAATAAGAAAGAAAAAAAAAAAAAAAATAATGGAATTAATTCAATTAAAAGAAACAAAAATTTCTGTAAAAAATATAAAACAAATAAATAATGATATGGTAACTGATTCTAACAGCAATTAACTATGAAGTTTCATTATTAAAAATATATATTTTTTAATAATATATTTTTATATAAAATATTTTTTAATAATATATTTTTAAATAAAATATATTATAAAACTAAAAATTTATTTCTTACACTTTCCAGTACCTTTATTAATACGTGGACAGCATTTTGTAAATTTAAGTCTTTGTGCTAGTGGAACTCCTACAGATGAAGGAAGACCAGCTTGCATATTTCCTCCGCATCCGTGAACAGATAAAGCGCGTTGTTTTCTTGCTCCTCCTATTGGCATTATAAATTAATGTAATATTATAATTTTCCTAAAATACTAATTCCGAGGTATAAATGTCATAGTATTTAATTTATCTATTTTATCAATTGTTTTTTCTAAATTATTGTTGTTTATACTATTATTAAATAAATAATCTGTCTTTGGTTTTTCTTCACTTTTTTTAATTTCTTTATAAATCAAATTTATTTTAGATTTTATTTTTTCAACAATAGGTGTATTATTTATAATAGGTGTTTGAATATCATAACTTTCAGTAAGCATTGAAATTGCATAATACATTAATAATTTTCTTTTAAATTTAACGCTTTCTTGATATTTTAAACAAAAAATATTTAATAAAGCAGTATTTATTTTTAAAACAGCATTTCCTCTTTTCTTTGATTCTACTAAAATAACATCCCATATTATCCACACCATTTCTTTTTGAAATTTACTTTCTACAGGGTATTGACGTCTTGTGCAAATTTTTTTAATTTTCTTTTTTTTACATATTTTATGATATTCTAATATCCATTCAATCCAATAAATAGCATTAACAGTATCTTTTATTTTTTTATTAATATTCCACGATAATTCATTTATAGCAATAAATATTTCATTAGGATCTTCATTTTTAAAACATTGTTGTCCAAGTTTCTTATTTTTAGCTGAAAGTTTATTTGTTAAATTAAAAAAATCAAAATCACTTTCTTTAATTTTTGGTATATCATATGAATTTTTTTTTTTAGAATAACAAATGACACAACATATCTCTGCAAATAATTTTCTAATTTTTTCGTTATTTCTCATATTTAAAATATTATCCGAAAATCCATTATTAAGAATATTTTTAAAAACATCCAATCTCATATCTAAATATATAGGTAACTTTGGATTTCCTATATGTATATTTTTACTAATAACCACGAAAAATATTTCCCATAAATATAAAAAATCCCCAGAGCTAATAAATTCAGCAGACCAATAACACGCATCTTCTAATTTTCCTGAAACAAGTGATTTAATTAATTCTTTTTTTGCATCTGATTTTTTATATTTTGAAAAAGTTATATTTTTAAAATCTTTTATTTTTCTTTTATCAACAATGTTATTCATTTATATCATTTTTAAATAAAAAAAAATGATATAATAATACATATATGCCAAAAAAAGACATTACTGCTATTTTTAAAAAAGTTTTTAAATTGTTGCATAAAAATACAAATAAATTATTAAAAATGTTCGATAGATCGCCAATTTGGGTAAGATTGTTTATAATAATAACATTAATATTATTACTTGTAAAACGTTATAATAAATATAATAAGATTGAGGAAGGTTTTACACAAATGAAACCATTTATTTTAAAAAAGGATGAACAAATATTTGATGAATTTTATGTTGATTATTATGATGATTTAATGAAAGATGCTTATAAGACAAATTTTGAATTTGATGAAATATGTCACACTACAAAACCCGACAAAAAAAAAAGTAAAATATTAGATATTGGTTGCGGAACAGGTGATTTAGTAAAAAAGTTTGTAAAAAAGGGTTATAAAATAAAAGGTATTGATAAATCGGGTGCAATGGTAAAAAAATCAAATGAAAAACATCCAGATTGTGATATTGTAAAGAAAGATGTTCTTAATTCAATAAATTACCCTCCCAATTCATTTACACATTTATTATGCACTTATTTCACTATTTATTATATTGAAGATAAATTGAAATTTTTTAAAAATGCTTATACTTGGTTAAAGTCTAAAGGAACTCTTACTTTACATTTAGTAAATAGAGATAAATTTGATCCTATTGTAAATGCTGCAAGTATTCTCACATATGTTTCACCACAAAAATTTGCAAAAAAAAGAATAACAAATTCTTTAGTTAAATTTAAAAATTTCCAATATAAAGCTGATTTTAAATTACAAAAACACAAAAATAAAGCTATTTTTGAAGAAACTTTTAAAAGTGATAAATCAGGTGATGTAAGACAGAATGAACATACTTTTTATATGGAAAAACAAAAAGATATTTTAGCACTAGCCAAATCAGTTGGATTCATATTAGAAGGTAAAATAGATATGACTAAATGTGCTTATGAATACCAATATTTATATGTCTTAAAAAAACCATAAATAATATTAAAAATGTAAAGTTTAATATTAAAAATGTAAAGTTTAATATTAAAAATGTAAAGTTTAATATTAAAAATGTAAA
>MDSV01098976.1_pt1 | contig 10298 bp, 8 predicted proteins | sample 810851 | NCBI WGS metagenome assembly MDSV01 (sample SAMN05326640, study PRJNA326480) | marine metagenome | isolation source: seawater | place: Atlantic Ocean: North East | collected 2012
TTTTATATTAATTTTTTTTATGAAATTCTTTAGGGCAAAAACCTTAAATAGATCTGAAAAGAATGTATGTTTATCTTTATATCCAAATTTTTATGACAAAAAAAAAGAAATTTTTTTTAAAAAAAAATTTATAAAGTTAAATTTTCAAATAACAGATGAGACACACTTAAATAATTCATTATTTAAAAATTTAAGAACCTTTTTAAGATTAAATAAGTCCCGTGATGTTATCATTGTAGAAAGATTTATTGATTTGAAATCAATCTTTTTTTGTTTTTTAAATTCTATGTGCAACATAAAATTTATTCAAGTTGCAAAAAAATACAATTTTGTAATTGAGGGTGATAATTTTTCTTTACCATTAAGGCACTTATTTTTAGATTCTCTTATAAACTTTAACAAACTTTATATCTATAGAAATGCTTTAAAGTTTGTACTCGAAAAATTAAAGATTAATAATTTTCATTATTATTTATTTGAATATAATTTTGGGTATTTCTTAAATTTTTATATAAAAAAATTTTCTCCAAAAACAAAATTGATTGGATATCAACATGGTATTTATTCAGAGAGATTAATGTGGCAAAATTTTACCAAACTAATAAAATCAAAAAATTATTTTCCCCATGAAATTATTCTAAAACATCAAGTTTCAAAAAAATCTTATCTGAACAATTTTAATAAAGTAAAATTAAAATTTGATAAAAATAATAAAAACGCAAAATATAATGCTCATAACAAAAAAAATTCAAATAGAATCTTAGTCTTTTTAGGGCTTCATGATTGTTATGATACAATAAATCATTTAAGAAATTTGAATTCTAAAAATTTTTACAGTTTAAAACTTCATCCAAAAATGAAATTTAAAGATATATTAAAAGTAAGTGACAACTTTATTTTTATAGATAATATTAAAAATCATAAAAATAATAGAGTGTTTTTATCACCAACATCAACCATGTCATATAAATTTTTTGAAGAAAAAAAAAGATTCGAGATTGTTATTCCTCATAATCGTGTACCATTAAATCCGAAAATATTTGATAGATATATTATGAGAGATAATAAATTTTAATAACGTTGTTTTAAATGGAATTTGATATAAATGATAATAAAGTTCAATTTTAATTTTTAAATTCATGTTTGAAAAATTGAAAAAAAGATTAAGTTCTAAAAATTTTACAGTTGGAATAGTGGGCTTAGGCTATGTTGGATTACCCATTTGTGAAAGATTTGTTTCATCAGGAATTAAAGTTGTAGGAGTGGATAGTGACCAAAAAAAAATTAATTTACTTAAAAAAGGAATTTCATACATCAAAAGTCCGAAGCTATCAAATTTTAAATATTTCTATTACAATAAAAAAAATTTAAGTAATCATTATAAAGTTTTAAAAAAATGTGACGCAATATTAATATGTCTACCTACACCACTAAAGAATCTGAAACCAGATATGTCGTTTATTATAAACTGTGTTGAAAATTTAAAAAAAATTATAAGACCTTTTCAAATTATTATCCTTGAAAGCACTGTTTATCCTGGTGCAACTTTAGAAATGTTTAGAAAATTTGAAAATAAAGAATTATTTTTTGGTAAAAATTTTTTTTTAGGATTTTCACCTGAGCGTGAAAATCCAGGTGATAAAAACTTTTCCTACGCTAATACTCCAAAACTTATAAGCGGTTATTCAAAATTGTGCTTGAATTTAATTGATTTTGTTTATGCACCAATAGTTAAAAAAAGAATTAAAGCAAAAAATATTGAGTCAGCAGAATTGTCAAAACTTTTAGAAAATATGTATAGATCAGTTAATATTGGTTTGGTAAATGAATTAAAAATAATTTGTGACAAACTTAAGATTGATATTTTTGATGTTATAAAATTAGCAGCTACAAAAAACTTTGGTTTCCAAAAGTTTGTACCTGGACCTGGACTTGGGGGTCATTGCATACCTATTGATCCTTTTTATTTATCATGGGCATCAAAAAAAAAAAGGATATGATCCAAAATTTATTTCACTGGCAGGAAGATTAAATTCATCAATTCCAAGCTGGGTAGTAAAAAAAGTACTTAAAAATATACCTTTAAAAAAGCCCAAGATATTACTTTTAGGAGTTTCTTATAAAAAAAATATTGATGACGATAGGGAGTCGCCAATATTTGAAATAATGAAAATTTTAAGAAAAAAAAAGATTAGTTTTTATTATAGCGATCCATATTTTAAAAAAATTAGAAAAGGCAGACAGAATAAAATTATGATGAAATCAATTAAAATAAACAAATCAAATTTAAAAAAATTTGATGCTGTTATACTTGTATCAGATCATGATTTATTTGATTATAAATTAATAGCTAACAATTCAAAGATTATATTCGACACAAGAGGAAGGTATAAAGAGTATAATTATAAGAATATTATCTATTGTTAAGATAAAATGAAATATCAAACTAAAAAAGTTTCTATAATTTTACCTTACTATAAAAAAAAACAATTTTTTAACAAATGTATTAAATCCGTTATTAATCAAAGCTATAAAAATATTGAAGTTATTATTATTTATGATGATGCAGACAAAAAAGAATTAGAGTATGTAAAAAAAGAAATAAAGAATTATAGAAATATAAAATTAATTATAAATAATAGAAACTTAGGTGCTTCAAGATCAAGAAATATTGGAATTAAAAAATCTTGTGGAGAATATATAGCTTTTTTAGATTGTGATGATTATTGGGATAATAGAAAACTTGAAAAACAATTAAGATTTATGAAAAAAAATAATATTCAATTTTCACATACGAACTATGAGATAATTAATAACAAGGGTATTTTGATTGGTAAAATGCCAGTGAAAAAAAAAATTTCATATGAAAATTTGATAAAATCTTGTGATATAGGACTTTCAACTGTTGTATTAAAAAGAAAAATTCTACCAAAAAATCCTTTTCCACCACTTGTCACAAAGGAAGACTATGTCTTATGGTTAAGACTTTCAAAAAGAAATAAAATATTTGGATTAAATGAATTTCTTGTCAAATGGCGAAAAGTAGAAAATTCACTTTCATCAAGCATAAGTCAAAAAATTCGAGATGCTTTTAAAGTTTATAACTTTTATGAAAAGAGAAGTATTCTAGTTTCAGTTTATATGACATTAAGATTATCTTTTTATGCAGCTCATAAAAAATTTAAAATACAAAAAATTTTATAAATGCACAAATATAAAAGATTAATTATTTTTTTCCCCGCATATGAAGAAGGCGGAGCCGCTTATATATTAACAAATTTAATTAATTTTTTTTTGAAACAAAAAATAAATATTATTCTTTTATGTCTTAACGGGGATTATAAATATTTTATTAAATCAAGATATTTGAAAATTATTAATATAAATAAAAATAAAAGAAAATATCTTTTTAAAAGTAGAATTTTTTTTAATATTTTTTCGATTGTAAAATTAGTTAATTTATTAATTAATAATAATAAAAAAGAAACAATACTATTTTCTATGCAGAGTCATTTTATTCCTTCATTAATAGGAAAATTTTTTAATTTTAGAGTAATTATAAGAAATTCAGAAGATCCATTTGGCGCAACAAAGTATTCAGATAATAAATTTACTTCTATTTTAGTTTTTATGTCTAAATTTTTAACATTTAATCTTGCAGATAAAATTATTACAAATGCTTTTAAAGCAAAAGAGTCTATAAAGTTTTTTTTATTAAATAAGTCAAAAGTAAAAATTATCTTAAATCCATATATTAAGATTTCGAACAATAAATCAAAAAAAAAAATTGTGAAAAAAAATCAAATATTGGCTATTGGCCGTTTTGCAAAACAAAAAAACTTTGAATTTTTAATTGAAGTATTTTCAGAAATTAGTGACAGGTTAAAGAATTATAATTTAATAATTATTGGATCGGGATCAGGAAAAGGAAATATGATAAAAAAAATTGATAATTTAAATATAAAAAATAAAGTTAAAATTAAATCTTGGTCAAAAAATTTGTCTGATGATTTTAAAATGTCTAAAATTTTTGTCTTACCGTCTCTATATGAAGGATGTCCAAATATTTTGATTGATGCAATAGCTCATGAAATACCTTGTATTTCTTCTAATTGTAGTGGAGCATTAGATGTTTTAAAAAACAATAAGGCAGGTTTAATTTATTCTGTTAACGAAAAGAAAGAAATAAAAAAACACATTCTGAAAATCTTGAGTAATTACAATTTCTTTCAAAAAGCAGCCATTAAATTCGGTAAAACTAAAAAACGTTTTTTAATTGATGAACAATCAAAAAAATATCTTAAATATTTATTGGGTTAAAGCACAAGTTAGAAGATTTGTATTATTTAATACTTTGAAAATTTAAATGATAAGTTTATATGTATATTTATATTTTAAATAAATCGAAAAAATGGAACAATTTTTAAATAATCTAGAAACATTCAATGAGATTGATTATGTAAGAACTTTATTAAGTTTTGCAGGCGCTATAATTTTATCCTTTTGTCTAAAATTAATTTATGAAACAAAATCAATATCGCTCTCAAACAAAACTCATATTTCTAACATGTTACCATTGCTTTCTTTAGTAACTTTTTTAGTAATTTTGATTGTTAAGTCTTCTTTAGCTTTATCCTTAGGTTTGGTTGGAGCACTATCAATTGTACGTTTTAGAACACCTATAAAAGAACCAGAGGAATTAATTTATCTTTTTTTAGCAATTGCTATCGGATTAGGATTTGGTGCAGGTCAGATAATACCAACAAGTGTTATTATAATTATTATTTTTATTATAATTTGGTTTTTTATAGGAAATAACACAAACAAAGAAACAACTGAATATAATTTAATTATATCCTGTGATGAAAATAATATAAACGGGGAGTCAGTTTCAAATGAGTATATTACTAATAATTTGAAAATGCTTTTTAATGAGTTTGAGTTAATAAAATATGAATCTAATAATTCTAAAACTACTTTTATTTTAAAAATATTAATAAATGATATTAAAAATTTAGATAAATTGAAAAAAAATCTATCTTCAGAATTGAAAAATTTAGAGATGAATTACTATTTTTCTAATCCAGTATATTAATTTGTGAAGTACCGAGGCAATTCTCTTAAAAAAATAACGATAATCTTTTTTATAATTAGTATTATTTTTTTTGTAATTTTTTTAGGAAATCTTACTCCAGGATTAAAAGGAAGTATTGATCAAGAACTAAGAATATATTTTAAACAAACAGATAGGATAATTTCATATTCAATTAAAGATACTTTAAGAAATATTTTAATTGGTACAAAAAATAAATATTCAAATGAAATTAAGTACGAAAAATTAGAACTAAATATTTCGTTTCAAAATTATGAAATTTTAAAAAATGAGAGAAAAAAAGCTCTAAAAGAAGGTATCAATAGATCAAGAACGAAAGTTCCTATAACAATAAGATTTAATGGCAAAAAATTTGCAGCATCAGCAAGATTAAAAGGAGTTTTATCTGATCATTACGGAAATAATAAACAATTCAGTTTAAGAATAAGATTAAAAAAAGGAAATTCAATAAAAGGCATGAAAGAATTTGATTTAGTACAACACAAATCAAGACAATTTCCTAAAAACGTTTTTTACTCAAAAATTTTGTCTAATTTAGAAATTGCTAGCCCAGAATTTTATACATTTAAGATATCTTTAAATGGAGATGATTGGGGATTAATGCTTGCAGAGGAACAGTATTCTGATGCTTACTTTGAATTAAGAAAAAAAAAATATGCACCTGTTTTTAAATTTTCTAATGAGGATGACAATGATATTTATAGAATTCTTAGTAAAGATTTAGATATGAAAAATAAAACTAAGGTTCAATTTATTAATTATTTAACTTCCAAACATGGAGTAATTGAAAATAATTATTACAATAAAAGAGATTTTCAAAATGAGTATTACATTAACTCAATTAGTTATTTGAAAAATATTAAGTATGATTTAATAAAAAACAAAGTGGGGATCTCCAATTTAGAAAAGATTTTTGATATGGATAAGTTTTCAAAGCTTTACATATTATCTATAGTTTTAGGTGAATATCACCAATTTAACTTTCGTAATATAAGGTTTTATTTAAATCCTTTTACCTTAAAAATGGAACCAATACCTACTGATTTAGGATCCCCTCTGACAAGAGAGTTAAAAAATGAGGAACAATTAAAAAAAGAACTATATGAAAGAGTTTCTTGTGATCATGGTTGCAGAGTAGCAGGATATATCATTTATGATCAGATTATTAAGAATACAGAGTTTCAGAAACATTTTAGAGAAAATTTAGACCTTTTTAGTAAAACACTTAAAACATCCAAACCAGTCGTTGATGATTTATGTGAATTCCAAATTGATTGTAGTAAAAAAATAAATTTTGAAATTATTGATCAGAATTTTGAGAAGTTAAAGAATGAAACAAATTATATTAAAATATTCAATTTGGAACTCTTTAATGACAACGAATTATCTACTTTTACTAAAATTAACGAATTTGAAAAAAAGTATTTTGAAATTATAGAAAATCCAATTTATGCAAGAGTATTTTCTGACGGAAAAATAAAGGCTATGAATTTAACTCAGTACCCATTGAAAATAAATTCCATATCTCTTTTTACAGAAGATTGTTTTGAAAAAGAATTTAAAGATTTATGTAAAGATACAATTAAAAAAGAATTCTTGCTTGAGTCGGATGATTTTGTTTTTAATATTTTAGAATTAGGATTAAATTTAGATAAATATAAAGTACTTAAAATCGATGTAACTTTTGATGGTAATAATTTAAAATCATCGCAGTTTGAAATAGAAAATCAAAAACATTTTGAAACAAACAATATAATTAAAAATTTAAATGAATTTAAGTCAGTAAATAATAATTTAATATTTGATAAAAAAGAAATTTATATAGATAAACCAATAATTTTACCGTTAAATCAAAATTTAAAAATTTCTGCTGGAACAAAAATTTATTTTGGAGAAAACTCATATCTAGAATTAAATGGAGGAAAAATTGAGGCTCTTGGTTCAGAAAATGAAAAAATTTATTTTCTCCCTTATGATAGTTCAAAAGAATGGAATGGCATATTAGTAAAAAATGCAAAGCAAAAATCAGTTTTTAACCATGTTGTTTTTGAAAATGTAAATCATTTCAAAACTAAAAATAGTCTTTTAACTGGGGGAATTAATTTTTACAAATCGGATGTTGATTTTTTAAATACCAAATTCAAAGATACAACTGCTGAGGATTTTTTGAATATAACCTCATCTAAATTTAAGATAATTAATTCTCAATTCATAAATTGTTTATCTGATGCTTTTGACTCAGATTTTTCAACAGGCGTTATATCTGATACAGAATATTTTAATATAAAAGGAGATGCTGCAGATTTTTCAGGATCAAAAGTTTTAATTACAGATAGTAAATTCAAAAATATTGATGATAAGGGAATTTCTGCAGGAGAAAGAAGTAGTATTGAAAGTATAAGGAATAATTTTATTGAATCAAATATTTCAATTGCAAGTAAAGATGATAGTAAAGTAATAGTAGTTAACAATAATTTCTTAAATTCAGAAAGTTATGATTTAATAGCTTTTAGAAAAAAAAGTTTCTACGATTTTGGTGGTCAAATTAATGTTTCCTCTGAAAAGGATATAAAAAATTACAGCGCAAAATCAGATTTTTTGAGTAAAATTGTTATTAACAATAATGCTATAAAAAATTCAAAAATAGATTTAAAAGATCTTTATTGACGAATGAGATTAGAAATCAAAATACCTTACAATATAAAGTATTCACATTTGATAGATCGAAGTTTAAAAATGATGAAAAACTTGACTGAACATCATCCCTCAAGACAAGTAAATAGTATATATTACGATAATTTAGATTATCAAATGGCAAGAGATAACATTGATGGAAAAAGTAAAAGGAGCAAATTAAGAATAAGATATTATGGAAAGAATGATTCCACTGAATGTTTTTTAGAAATAAAAAAGAAGGAAAATAAATTTGGGTATAAGGATATTATAAATTTAAAAAAAAAAATTAATGAATTAAATATTGAAAATTTATTTAAGACAAAAGATGAAAAGTATGAAAAGCTTTTATCAGATGCTTTTATAAGTCAATATTTAATAGGAGATTATTTATTTCCACAGATTGAAGTAAATTATTTAAGAAATTATCATTTATTAGGCAATATTAGGATTACACATGATAAAGAATTAACATTCAAACCCATTGGTATCAACAAGATGTGTACAAAAAATAAAATAGATGATTTTTTCAATGTTTTAGAAATAAAATTTGATTATAAAGATTTAAGTAATGCAATAAATGTTTTAAATAAAATCCCTTTGAGACCGAAGAGATTTAGTAAGTATTTGAGAGGGTTATCTTTCTTTAATTCTTCAATTTATTTCTAATTTATTTAATTTGATTTTTTGTATTAATTAAAATTTATAATATGAATTACATATATATTTTTTTGGTTCCATTTATTATTTTGTTATTAAATAATTTTTTAACAAAAAAATCTTTTTTATTAAATTTCACTGGTGAAAAACACCAAAATTTTACAATTCAAAATAAAATTCCTTTAAGTGGGGGAATAATTATTTGTTTATCTATAATTATTTTTTTTAATAATAATTTACTAAGTATATTTATTTTTTTTCTATTTTTATTAGGAATTTTGTCCGACTTAAAAAAGATTAATTCAGCAAAAATAAGACTTATAATACAAATTTTAATTTTATTTGGATTTATATTTTTAAATGATTTAAGATTAGAAACTACTAATGTTATTTTTATAGATAGATTAATTATAAACGAAATAAATAATTATTTTTTTGTTTTATTTTGTATACTTATATTGGTAAATGGAACTAACTTTATAGATGGATTAAATACAAATGTTTTAGGATATTACATTTTGGTTTCTTTATTTTTGTATTATGTTAATCCAAATTTTTTTTCATCATACAATGAAAACTGGTTTCTTTGGATCTTTCTACTATTTATTTTATTTATCTTTAATTTAAGAAACAAATTATTCATTGGAGACAATGGATCGTATATACTTGGATTTTTGTATAGTTTCATATTAATAAGTTTTTATTCATTTACACAATCGATCTCAAGTTTTTACATAATAGTTTTGTGCTGGTATCCTTGTTTTGAAACACTTTTTTCAATTTTGAGAAAGCTTAGATTGAGTAACTCACCAATTAAACCTGATACTAAACATTTACATCAACTATTATTTATTTTGATTTTAAAAAAATTTAAATTTTCCAAATATAAAACAAATATATTATGTGCATCAATAATTAATATTTTGAATTTTATAATATTCTTCATAGCTTCCTTAAATGTTCAAAATACCGAATATCAGATAATGATTATTGTGATGAGCGTAATAATTTATTGTTATTTATATTTTAGAATTTTTAATAAAATTTATTTGAAAAAATAATTTTTTATTTTTTTCTAAAAATTAAGTTTAACATTTTAAAAAGTATTAAAAAACCATCTCTGAATTCATTAACTTTTTTCTTGCCTGCTATTCTTTTTCTTTCGTAAGATGATATCGTTTCTAAGATCATGTGATTTTTTTTTGCCACTATAGGCAGCTCTACACAAAAACCAAAATCAAGACTTTTAATTTTGAGTTTCTTAAATTTCTTTACTCTCCCTATTACAAAAGTATATAAAATATCACTAATGTTTAGATTAAAAAATATTTTTCCTAATAAAGAAAAAATTTTATTTCCAATGAAAGTTAAAAAAGTATCATCTTCACTACCTGCTTGGGTTTCGTAACGAGAAGCAAAAATAAAATCAGCTTTTTTATAATTAATTTTTTGGTACATTTTTTTTAGTTCTTTAGGATTAAATGAACCATCTGCGTTAAATATACAAAAGAATCCATCGTCTAAAGAATTTATACCTTGTATGAGTGCATCGCCATAACCCTTATTTTTTTGATATATTATTTTGCAGTTAAACTTCTTTATAGAATTAATAGTTTTTTTATCTTGTTTAGCTAAAACTACCTTAGTTTTTAATTTGTATTTTTTCAATTCACGTAAGACTTTAGGTAATGATTCTGACTCATTTTTTGCTGGTATAATTAGAGTTAAATTTTTCATATAAGTTGTTTAATAAAATTTAAAATTAAAAAGGTAAAAGAAAATAAATAGAAATATGATATTTTTATATTTTTAATTTTTAATTCATTTATTCTTATATCTAAAATACTAAAAA
>MDSV01072126.1_pt1 | contig 10297 bp, 8 predicted proteins | sample 810851 | NCBI WGS metagenome assembly MDSV01 (sample SAMN05326640, study PRJNA326480) | marine metagenome | isolation source: seawater | place: Atlantic Ocean: North East | collected 2012
GCGATTATATTTTGTTTATTTAAAGATTTCTTCGACATTGCTTCCACTGTTATGCTTATTTAAGTTATGCTTCTTCTGCAACGAATTTTAATATAAATCATGCACATAATTCCCAACATCGAACCTTTTAGATCTAAATTAAATGAATTAGATCTTAAGATGTCGTTGCCAGACTTCTTCGCAGATTCAAAAAATGCCGCAGAAGTTTCAAGAGAGCACCAACGCTTATCAGCATTGATTGAAAAATTTGAGGCCTACCATAAAGCAGAGAAGCAACTCCTAGAAAATGACGAGCTTCTCCTAGACACCTCAATGGAAGAAGAGATGATGGAATTAATCAAAGAAGAACAAGTACAACTATTAAAGGAGAAAGAACAATTAGCCCTTGATGTGCTAAAAGCTATGATTCCTCCTGACCCCAGCGACAGTCGAAACTCCGTTATGGAGATTCGAGGTGGTGCTGGCGGTGACGAAGCCAACATTTTTGCGGGGGATTTATTTAGAATGTATAGCCGTTATGCAGAACGCCACAAATGGCGGGTAGAAGTGATGAGTTCTAGTGTAGCGGAGACCGGCGGCTATCGAGAGATTATTTTTAATATAAGCGGTGAAGACTCTTATAAGTTTCTAAAATTTGAGAGTGGGGTTCACCGAGTGCAGCGGGTTCCAGTGACCGAAACCCAAGGAAGAATCCATACCTCTACTGCAACCGTTGCAGTGCTTCCAGAAGCAGAGGAAGTGGATATTGAAATTAATCCTTCCGACTTAGAAATTTCAACCATGCGCGCATCTGGAGCCGGTGGCCAACATGTTAACACTACCGATTCAGCTGTCCAGTTAGTCCATAAGCCATCGGGCGTTACGGTCTATTGTGCAGACGAGCGGTCACAGCATAAGAACCGCGCTAAAGCAATGACCGTTTTGCGATCAAGGCTATTAAAAGCAAAAGAAGAAGAAGAGCACGCAAAGTATGCGGCTGAACGTAAGGGCCAAATCGGCACCGGCGATCGTTCAGAACGTATCCGTACCTACAACTTTCCGCAGGGAAGATTGACCGATCACCGAATTGGATCTAACTTTTCCTTACCAAGTATTATCGAGGGAAATTTGGAGGCATTAATCGAAGGTTTGCATAATGTGGATTATGAAGCACGCATCGCAAATTTGTTAAAAAAACAACAAAGCTAATCACTTCATCTCCGAGAATGCTGTGTAAAACAAGTTTCTATTAATCGCTTGAACTACATGATTGTAAGCCTAAAAGAAATCCAAAATAAGACAGTTCAATTTTTCGCTTCTAAAGGAGTAGAAAATGCTAAGTTAGACGCCGATCTAATATTAGCCCATGCTTTAGAAATTAAGCGTTTAGGCTTATATCTGAATTTAGAACGGAGGATTACAGGAGCTGAATTAAATAAAATCCGTGAGCTTGTACGTCGCCGCGGAAATCGAGAACCACTTCAATACATTCTTGGTGAAACTGTTTTTTATGGCTGTCATTTAAAAGTAGATAATCGAGCATTAATCCCCCGGCATGAGACAGAGTTATTGGTGGATGAATGTATGGGGTTTATACAGCAAGGTTCTAGAGTCTTAGATCTAGGGACAGGCAGTGGTGCTATTGCCTTAGCGATCGCAAATGCCATTGAAGGTGTACAGCTTACCGCAGTTGATAAAGAGATAACAGCGCTCGCATTGGCTAAAGAAAATGCGAAACGGTTAGGCTTAGAATCACATATCGAATTTGTTCAAAGTAACTGGTTATCCCAACTGCCTAACGCCGCGCCATTTGACCTTATCGTTGCTAATCCACCTTATTTAACGAGCGACGAATTGAAAAGTGCGGCACCAGAAGTAGCTAAATATGAGCCAGTGCAGGCTTTAGTCTCTCGAGAATCCGGGCTTTATGATTTAAAGCAAATTCTCATTCAAGCCCACTCTTACTTAGCATTTAATGGGGTCGTTGTTCTAGAAACCGGAATCAAACACCATAAAGCACTTACAGAACATGCCCACGCCCTTGGGTATTCTAAGATCACCTCTAAGCCAGATTTAAATAAGAGACCGCGTTTTTTAGTTATTCAGGCTTGAGCCAAATATTAATTTTTAGCAGCTGGGAAAAGTATTTTGGATGCGGGACGAGCAAAACTCCCGCTTTCCCAAACTACCCAATCGCGCATGATGCGTGCTGATTCCCGTAAATGAATATCAAAGAAGAAGTCATCCTCATCTTCATCCTCCAGGCCAAGGCGTTGTTCCATGGAATCCTCTGAAAGAAGTAGTTCTTCTACTTCAGCTTCTGATTGCAAATCTTCGGAGCGCGCTTCTTGTGCCTTACGTATATCTAAAAGAATATCTGTCTGATAATAAGGAGTTTCCTTAAGGGTTTCATAACGCTCGCTTAGACGCTCTGTGGTTAATCTCGCTTCTACCTGTTTCTCAATGCGGGTCTCTAAATTTAATGAGATAGACGTCTCATCGTATCGTTTTTTTCGCCAAGCAATCTGATCTTTTAAGTATATAAATTCTTCTAGAGTATCTTGGCGAGTTCGACTTTGCCTTGTAAGATAGGGAATCAAGCCGCCTTTATGGGGAGAAGTAACATTAACTTTTGCCCAATTGTTGTACCAACTAACCGGCTTAATTTTTTGCCAAGGGATGGCATTGTCTAAATCAGATTCGCCAATAGGGAGCAATTCATTCACAGAGGGTAAGACAATGTCAGAAGGGACTCCTTTGAGTTGAGTCGAATTTCCTTGGGGGAGAAAAAATTGTTTAATTGTAATCTTAGAAGCAACCGGCGGAGTATAAATTTGATAATTCTGGAACCAATTAAAATTCATACGTTTATTCATATGAATAACCTCTTGCACGGTCCCTTTACCGTGAGTGGAACTATCTCCAACGATCAAAGCACGTTCATGGTCTTGCAGGGCTCCAGCGACAATTTCCGAAGCGGATGCACTGGACCTAGAGGTTAATATGATCAGCGGACCGCTCCAAGAAATGTCTGGGTTTTGGTCATGCAATACTTGTTTGCGTCCGTTTGCATCTACAACTTGAACCACGGGTCCTACAGGAATAAATAAGCCGGCTAAACGCACAGCTTCGCTGAGCAGACCGCCTCCATTATTCCGCAGGTCTAAAATTAGACCATCAATTTTGTGGGGCTTAAGTTTTTCAATAAGCTCCTTAACATCCTCGGTTGTTGTGGCTAAAGCATTATGGAGGGCTATGTTCCCATAGAAGGAAGGCAGTTCAATTACTCCAATGGAGATAAATGAATCGTTAAGCGGTAAATTGAAAAGCCGAGCACTAGCTAAATTTGCGGTTAATTTCACCTCATCACGCTTCAAAGAAACAATGTCTCTAGCAGAGGGATCAGAAGCTTCACCTGGCCGAATTAATAATCGCACTATGGATCCTTTTTTACCTTTGATTTTCCTTACTATGTATTTCAGCTGCATGTCTACAACATCCTCGAAGGCCTCGTCTCCCTGCGCCACGCCCAGAATTTCATCCTCCGGACCGAGGCTTTTTGAGTTTTCAGCTGGACCTCCGGGCAAAATATCTTTGACCGTACAAATCCCGTCTACGTCTTCAAGCACCGCGCCAATTCCTACAAAGGAATTTTGAACAGATGTATTGAAGCTTTCTAAAGTGTGGGTTGATAAGAAGCTAGAATGTGGATCAAATAGATGAGTGGTGGCGTTTATGAAGTATTCTTGTAGATCGCTTTTTTCCCGATCTTTAAAAGTGTTCAGATTTCGTTCGAAGCGCCGCTTAATCTTTTTAATAGCAGTTGCCATATGCGCTTGGTAGAAATCCGGGTCCTCGATTAATTGAATGAGTTCATTAGTGAGAGTCAGTTCTGTTTTAGGCAAAGAATCGGAATCTTCACTTTCAGAGGCTTCTCCAGATAGAGAAAGCAATTCGTTAAGTATTTGATATTTTAAATACTGATTCCATAGAATATCTGCTTCTTCGGCGGTCTCTGGCCAGTCTTTTTCGGAGCGGTCAGATTCAAAGAACTCATTTTCATCAAAAGAAAAAGGGTGGTCCAATCTTTGAAAGATCCAATCTGTCCTTGCCTCAACTCTTTCCTTATAATCATCATAAATTCTAAATGCGGGATAAAGATTCCCTTTTCCGAGGAAGTCTTCCAAGGCCTCAGCAAATCGCATATGGTAGTTCTTGATTTCGGGCTTCAAAAAATATAATCTCAAATAATCAAAACTTTCTATGTATTTTTCAATTATCATCTCACCATCCAATGTCTTGATATCCTCATGTATGTAGTGGCGCGATTGAATTAAATTTAAAGCCCACATGGTTTGGGTTTTCATTAAATCATAATCGCCTGAATTCGTTTCAAGGGACTTCTCCCCAAAGCTACTCAATCCGAATAAATTTAATAAAAGCCAAAAATATAAATATCTCATAAAAAAGGAATCGGGCGTTTGAGGTTATTTTTTAAAGGATGACCGGGCTTTATTCAGTAAGGTTTTCTCTTCTTCGTTTAGAGATTCAAAGCCCGAGTGATTTATTTTATCTAAGATTTTATTCACCGCTTCTTTTAGATGCAAATCCGACGTTGAGTAATTTACGCTATAAGAAACTTTAGTTTTTTTGGGGTTTTGTTTTTTTAGCCAAGAAGGTAATTCTATACTGGGCTCTTTAAAGCCAGCAAACGGGGAAAACTGCTTTTTGTAAAAGAATTCATAATATAAGAACCCAGTTAGCAAGCCCCCTAAATGCGCAGAATGTGCTATATTTGTGACCCCTTGTAATTCGGCCGCAAAAATTGATAAGATGGTGATTGATAAGTAGCCGCGAAGGAGCCATTTAGGCTTTAATGAAATAGGGATTATAAAGAACAATAATAAGGTGATCCGCTCATCTGGTTTTAAGAGGCAAAAGAAAGCGAGTAATCCAGAGACGGAAGCGGAGGCACCTAAGAGTAGGCTACTATTATTAAAATTCAGACTTAGATAAAAGAGCCCACCGATAATTGCAGAAACTAGATATAGATAAAGGAAAGATTTAGAACCAATAATCGGTTCAATCACTTTGCCTATGAAATAAAGGCCAAACATATTGCCTAAGATATGCAAATAACCAGCGCTGTGTAAGAAAGAATAACTTAAAACAGTCCATAATTTGCCATCTATTAGATTTAGGCTACTTAAAGCAAAATACTGACTGACTAAGCTGTACTTGTTAAAAAGTACCCCTACAACATTTTGTATAACAAAAACAACTATATTTACTATGAAAAGCTTCATCACCATAGAGCGATTTAAAAAACTTTGTGCAGACGGAGTTCTCATATAGGGCCGATCATAAATCATAAGATATTTAATTTAAATTTTAATTATTTTTTGTGCAAGAAAAGATGAGCTTATTCTCTTTTTATTAACGCTATAACTTGACTAAGTGGCGTATTTTAAAAATGTATATCTCTATGGCAGAAAAGGATGAAAAATGGCCAGAAAATATTTCTGGGAAGTTCTACGTAGATGAACAGTGCATAGACTGTGATTTATGCCGCGAAACTGCGCCAGATTTTTTCAGCCGAAACGATGATGGCGGGTATTCTTTTGTCTACAAACAGCCTCAATCCGAGGAAGATAATGCTATGTGCATTGAAGCACTTGAAGGATGCCCGGTTGAAGCCATAGGCGAAGACGGCGAATAAAAAGCCGGTAGATTAGAGACTATTTTGCTTAGGAATAGCGCGTCCAAATCGTTGGAATAAATAAAACGATGAGTGCGTAAATTTCCAAGCGGCCTAAAATCATAAGAAAAGACAGAAATAGTTTTGTAGAATCTTCCAATGCGCTAAAATTATTTAAAGGCCCAACCGCGTCAAAGCCAGGTCCTATATTATAAAGGCTCGATTGAATTGTTGAAAATAAACTGATTAGATTCAAATTAGGTTCTAATAAAGAAAGTGCGATCACTGAGACGCCTTGAATTGTAAATAAGAGTAAAATATAGAGGACGACATTGTGGATAAACGAGTCAGATAAAGATTTAGGGCCCACACGGGTAATGATTGTTTTATTCGGCCTATAGGTCTGAATAATAGTTTTGAAGATAGCCTTAAAGGCAATGACGACACGAATGATTTTTAAGCCACCGCTTGTTGAGCCCGAACAACCTCCAACAATCATTAGAAACATTAAAAGAATTTTTGCAGCCGGCAACCATAAGTCGTAATTCGCTGCAGTATAGCCGGTCGTTGTTACAATAGACACTGTTTGAAAAACTGCCTCACGTATAGATACAAGGTCAATAGTCCCATTTAATTGACCAAGAGAAAGCGTTATAAGAATCACGCCAACAAAAACTACTGCATAGAAGGTATAAATTTCTAAACCTTTTTTATAGATATCCTTAGAACCTTCAAAGACCCGTATTAGGAAGATAAAGGTAGTTGCAGAAAGTAGCATAAAAATGACGGCAATAGACTCAATGAGTAGGCTGTCAAAATACACGAAACTCTCAGCGTGGGTACTATACCCTCCAGTGGAGATGGTTGTCATGGAATGATTGATAGCATCAAACCAGCTCATGCCGGCAAATTTATATCCTACTAAACATAGTGTGGTGAGCGATACGTAGAAGACTAATAATTTCAGTACCCCATCTTGTATTCGTCCTTGTTCAAAATCAGAAGCGGTCGCGGAAGATTCATTACTGAATAAAATTTTAGCGCCCGCTCCAAGTGACGTAAGAATGGCCACGAAAAATACGATTACTCCTAATCCTCCAATCCATTGGCTTAACGAACGCCACAGGAATAGACTATAAGAGAGATCAGAGAAATCTTTAATAATCGTCGCGCCCGTTGTAGTCAGACCTGAAGTGCTCTCAAATAAGGCGTCGATAAAAGAACAATTCTCGATTCCGAAGTAGAGGGGGAATGCCCCCAGTACAGAAGCAAAGATCCAGGTTAGGCCAATGGTACAAAGAGCTTCTCGACGGAAAAAATTCTTATTAGTAGATTCTCCCTTAGAGCCTAGTCTTAGAAGTATCGCTAAACTCAATGTAATGAGAATACTGTAGAAGAAACCCTGTATTGTAAGGTCTTGCCAAACTTCACCCATCGTTAAGCCACCTAATAAACAAATGCTAAAGGCTAAAGTTAAAGCAAAGAAAGCATAGCTTAAAAGCTTTTGAATGATATTAAAATTCATTTTTTTAACCCTTAAATATAAATAGAACTAGCCTAAAAGTTTCTTAAGCACTTTCTTCTTCTGCTCGGTCATGGTAATTACTACTAGTCGATCTCCAGGCAGAATCTTATCGTCGGCTTTAGGCACTTTTGCATTAAATTTATGGAGTAGGGCAACCAACAAAGTTCCTGGAGGCAAAGCTACATCTTTAATAGCTTTTTTATCAGCCGGCGATCCGTGGGGAATTAATATTTCTAAAATATGACCACAATTATTTGGAAGCTGAGCTAGTTCGACAACGGATTCAGTTGATAGGTTTCTGCGCATGTAGTCGGCCATTACAATGCGCGGAGAAACTACGACTTCGATATTCAAATCTTCGCGTAGTGTATCGAGCAGTTTATCATAATCTCCCTTATTGACTACAAGTTGGACGTGCTTAGCACCTAGCTTAGATGCTTGAATACAAGTTAAAATATTTTCTTCGTCATCTTTGGTGCATGCTGCAAAATAATCAGCCGAACCGATCTGCTCTTCTTCTAAAAGTCTCAAAGAGGTGGCGTCCCCATTAATAACGGCTACATGAGGGAATTGGTCGGCAAGGGCTTGGCAATGGTCGGGATCTTTTTCAATTACTCTAATTTTGAATCTAGGATTAGAGAGCATTCTAATTAAGCTGATTGTAGTTTCACTTCCGCCAAAAAGTACAACGCGCGTGATTTCGACTTTCTGTTTGGGGTCAAACTTTTCACGATTATTAAACAGAACTTCTGGGTCTCCAAATACAGTGAGTAAATCTCCTTCTAAGAGCTCAGAATCGCCATTAGGAACGATTATCAAACCATCGCGCTCAATATACCCGATCCGCAGGTCGGATCCTAGATTTAAATCCATCAACCGTTTATTTATAAACTTTGAACCCTTAGCTAAGATTAGGCGCTGCACCTCAATTTGCCCTTTCGCAAAATCTTCAATCGCTACGCGACCTGGATTTCGAATAGCTTTTGCTAGTTCTGTGGCACAGACAGCTTCAGGATTGACGAATTCATCGATACCGAAATGGACTTGGTAGCTGAAAATAGAAGCATCGCAATAGGTCGCGTCATGGATACGGGCAATGGTATTTTTGGCGCCCAAGCCCTTCGCTAGAGAGCATGATATAACGTTGGTCCGATCGTCGCCGGTCATTGCTAAGAATGCATCACAATGATCGACTTCCAATTGGCTCAGTTGACTGACCGAACTACCATTACCCGAGACAACGCGTGCATTGTGCTCTTCGTCCATTTTGGCACATCGCTCTCCTGATTGTTCAATAAGAGTTACATTATGACCTTCTTTGGATAGAGTCGCAGTTAAACTTTGCCCGACTTCGCCGGCTCCTACAATTACTATTTTCATTTAGATGGGTGTCCCTATCCTTAAACATAGTGACAGATTTTTAGCATATTTCGAGTATTTTTTAATAGCTACAACAAGCCCAGTAAAGCGATGTTTATTTATATGAGTGAAATGTCTAAAGCAAAAGTACTTTTTGATTTGGCTTCGACTACATGTAGCCCTTTTTTATGCGAGTGGCTATTAGGGGCACTCATTAGAGCCTCAATCTCTAGAAATTTCTTATTTGTATTAAGTTCTTTTAAAAAGAGCGCATTCCAAGTTGAGTAGCTTGTATAATCCTCTAAAAAAGTGATGCCAATGTCTTCTTCGCCACCCTTTGGACCTAACTTAAAGGTATTGCTCTTAATTTTTGTTAAAAGGCTTTTACTTAGACCACTATTATCTAAAGAGATTTCATCACCAGATAGCGTATCTCCAGACAAACCACCGTTTGCTTGCGGGTAGAGTTGTTTTTTTGCTGAATGAGAAATTCTATAATTTGCAATAGACAAATGGGCATGCCAAGGAAGCGTGAAATGAAACGCGTGTCCTGCAGACCATATAATCGGCTTAGCGCCAAGATTTTCTAAGCTAAGAAAGACTTTAAAGCCAACCGCTTCAAAAGAGTACTCAAGCTTTAGCGCATATTTAAATGGGTAGAGATTAAAAAAAGCAGAATCTTGGTACATTTCCAAGACGATCTGACAATCTTCAGTTTTTATAGTTTTAAATTTAGACTGATTCGCAAATCCGTTGGAAGGCATGGGGTGTTCTTGATTTTCTAGGTCACACCAAAAATTCTCTTTTTCTTGGCTAAAGGAACGTCCTGCAAATGGAAACAAAATAGAGTGGCCGCCTTGAACGGATTCCCAATTATCACCCGTCGATTCTTCTGATAAATCGGGCCAATAGATAATGTCACGGAAACTGCCATCGGCTAATTGGATATTCCAATTGATCAAGCGGCCGCCATGCTCAGCATCTAATAAAAAAGTTGAAGGGCCATTAGTCCATTTAAGTAATTTGCGCCCCTGATAATCTATAGCTTCCATTTATGTGAGTTTTTCATTAGCTAGCTTATCTTGCTTTTTTTACTAGAGCATTCAATATTTAAAACCAAATGAAAGTGCTTAAAATGATATCCGGATGGTCCCTTATGCTGAGCACTTTAATGCTGCCGTATTTAGCTGAAGCAGTTACGGCTTCGGGGATAGAGACTTTGTCTAATTCAAACGAAACTTCTCCGATTGTATATATAATCCCTATAACTGAAGGAATTCACCAAGCCAATTTATATGTTTTACGAAGAGGATTAAAAGAAGCGATTCGCAAAGAAGCCGATATGGTTTTGCTCGATATGGACACTCCCGGAGGCAGTTTAGATATTTGTCTAGAAATGATGGAGATGCTTAGTTACTTCAAGGGGAAGACAGCTACTTATGTTAATAGTGATGCTATTTCCGCTGGGGCGTTTATTGCTTCAGCCACAGACTCAATTTATTTCGCCCCTAATGGCAAAATGGGAGCGGCTGCGGTGATACGGGGTTCGGGCGAAGATGTTCCGGAAGCTGCAAGGCTAAAAGTCGAAAGTTATTTGCTTGCAAATATTCGGCTTGTCTCAGAAGGCTTTAGATATCGTGCGGAGGTCATTCGGGCGATGCTGGATGCCGACTATGAATTGGTCATCGAAGGGGAGGCCATTAAGCCGAGTGGTTCCCTGCTTACGCTAACGGCTA
>MDSV01135044.1_pt1 | contig 10296 bp, 14 predicted proteins | sample 810851 | NCBI WGS metagenome assembly MDSV01 (sample SAMN05326640, study PRJNA326480) | marine metagenome | isolation source: seawater | place: Atlantic Ocean: North East | collected 2012
ATAATAAAACAACTTTCTCTCCATTGTTTTAAATACGTTCGTTATAATCTCATTTTTATTTTCTGCGTGATAAACAAAAATTCTAGGTAAATACAAGAGACCTGCCATCCATGAGATAACGGTTATTAAATGTAAGCTTTTAAATAATAAATAAGAATTCATTTTATAAACAAGGGCATTTTTTAAATTGATTGGGGCACTGTGTTTTGGGTGGATACAACTCCTCAGAAAATTTATTATCCTCTTTATTAATCACCAATGAAGATAACGAATTAATAAAATTTTTGTTTATACCAAGCGCAGGTATTCTTATATACTCAATGCATCCATTTTTATCTGCTAAATCTCTATATTCTATATCAAGCTCCACAAGGGTCTCCGAGTGTTCAGAAACAAAAGCTATAGGAACTAAGACAATTTTTTTTCCTATTTTAGAATTTTTTATAATAACATCCTCTGTTGAAGGACCAATCCATTTTAAGGGTCCTACACGACTTTGATAACTTAAAATCCAGTCAAGGTCTTTGATATCCAAACTCTCTACAATTTTATCTACTGATTTTTCTACTTGCCATTGATATGGATCACCATTTTTAATATTTTTTTCTGGTAGACCGTGCGCAGAAAAAATTAATTTATAATTATCTAATTCACTGATTTTATCTAGTATTTGTTCAACATGACTTTTTATAAAAAAATTATTTGTAGGATAGCAACAGATAGTAGAGGTTTTTGTTGTATATTTTTTTTTTAAACATAAATCGTTCCATTCTTTTATGGATGATCCAGATGTAGCTGCTGAATATTGTGGGTATAGTGGTAATAGAATGATTTCATCTGGATTATAAATTTTTACATCATCAATTACTTTTTCTGCTCTTGGATGCCAGCATCTCATTACAACAAAACATTTATATGAATTACCGTCATCTTCTTGATTAAGTTTTTTTTCTAAAGTATCAGACTGTTCATTTGTTAATTTTAGAATAGGTGATGAACCTCCAAGTTCCTGATATATTTTTTTTGCTATCGGCGCTCTACGTTTTGAAATAAGCTTTGCCAATGGATACCTTAAAAAAGTGGGTAAATTCAAAATGGCCGGATCATTAAATAAATTAAATAAAAATGGTTCGACATTTTCTATTTTATCTGGTCCACCTAAATTGAATAATATTACTGCTTTTTTCATTTAATAGTCTTTAACTATTTTGACCAAATAATCCATCATATTTGGATCTGTTTCAGGTAATACCCCATGGCCTAAATTAAAAATGTAAGGATGATCTTTAAATATATCTAAATATTTTATTGTTTCTTTTTTTAAATTATCTTTATCGGTAAGTAAAATTTTGGGATCCATTCCTCCTTGAACAGGTAATTTAATTTCTTTACTGATTTTTATTGGGTCAATTTCATAATCAATACAAATCACATCTGGTTTGACAATTTCACAATAATTTTTATAGTTTTTAATTCCTTTTGGAAAACAAATAACAGGTACATTTAAGGACTGAATATATTTTACAATATTGTAGGTTGGTATATATACATAATTTGATAAATCTTTTTCTTCTAGTAACCCCGCCCAACTGTCAAAAATTTGAATAACTTGAGCGCCATTTTCAATTTGGTTTTTTATATGAATTTTTAAAAATTTTTCTAGGATAAGTAACAATCTATTTATCAAATAATTATCTTTAAAAAAATTATCTCTCAATTTTAATTTTGGAGACTGTTTGTTGATCATATAAACTAATAATGTCCAAGGAGCCCCAACAAAACCTATTGTGCTTTTGTTTTTTACTAACTTGTTCATGCTTAATAATTTTATTGCTTTATAAACTGGGTAAATTTTTTCAATAAAATCAATTTCATCTAATTTAGAAATTAATTTTAAATCTAAATCACCTAAAATTGGTCCAAAATTTTTTTTAAATTCTACATTTTGACTTAAACCGTATGGTAACATTAAAATATCAGAGAAAATTATAGCAGCGTCTAAATCAAATCTTTTTAATGGCTGTAAAGAAATTTCGGATGATAAATTTTCATTAAGACATAATTTAATAAAATCAGGATTTTTTTTTCTAATTTCTCTAAATTCTGGTAGATATCTCCCAGCTTGCCTCATAATCCATATTGGATTTATATTTGTTTTTTTATTAAGGATTACTTCGCTAATTGGTGACATATATATAAATAAATATAATTGATTGTATTATTAGTATAACCTGTGAATAACGATAATTAAATTTAGTAAACATTTTTTAAACAATTTATTAACATTTAAATGTTTAAATTTATTAAATATATAAGTAAAATTGAAGCTTATTAAATAATTACCAAATTACATGTAAAACTTTATACACATGTTTAATAATGTTAATAAATACAATGTTTTACAACATAAATTTTAAAATATTATGAAAGTTGAAAATAATTTAAGCGATACAAAGTTATTAACATTTAATACATGAGTAATAATTACCAAATTTATTTAATTTCGGACTCAACTGGCGAAACCCTTGATAGAATTTTTACAGCAATAAAAGCTCAGTTCAAAAATATAGATTATAAAATTCATACCTATTCTTTTACAAGAACAGAAAACCAAATATTAAAAATACTATCGGAGGCAGAAAAAAATTCAAATGCAATTATACTATACTCAATAGTTGATAGTAATTTGGCAAAATATCTTGCGAAGACTAGTGATGAAAAAGAAATACCTTGTTTTGGAGTTTTGGGTGATTTAATTTTAAGTTTTTCAAAACTTCTTAACCAAAAAGCATCGCACGAACCAAGTGGTCAATACGTTTTAAATGATGATTACTACAAAAGAATTGAAGCTATTCAGTTTACAATGAATCATGATGACGGCAATCTTGTAAAAGAAATCAACAAGTCTGATATTATATTATTGGGTGTAAGCAGAACAAGTAAAACTCCAACAGCAATTTACTTGGCCAATAAAGGTTTTAAAACTTCTAATATTCCATTAATAAATGAGAATTCTATTCCAAAGATTTTAAGAGACAATCCAAAAATAACCTGTGTAGTTGGATTAAACACAGAACCAGAGAGACTGGTTGATATAAGAAAAAATAGGATGAATACTCTTAAAGAAACAGAGAATAAATCTTATACAAATTTAGACCAAATAAAAAAAGAAGTTGATCGAGCAAAGAATACTTTTAAAAAATATAAGTGGCCTATAATCGACGTAACCAGAAAATCCGTTGAGGAAACCGCAGCTTCAGTTATAAAAATTTACGAAATTTATAAACATAATGGTTAAATTAATTCTTGCCTCAAAAAGCAATGTAAGGAAAGAAATTTTGGATAAAAATGGAATTAAAACCAAAGTTCAAGTATCAAGCATTAACGAAGAGCCAGTTAAAGAAAGTTTATTAAAAGAAAATGCTTCACCAGAAATTATTTCTAAAAATTTAGCAGAATTAAAAGCAAATAAAGTTAGTGCACAAAATCTTGATATAATGGTAATAGGAGCAGATAGTGTAATAGATTTAGACGGTGAATTGATATCAAAACCAAACAGTAGAGAGGAAGCCTTTATTATATTAAAAAAACTTAATGGTAAAAAACATAATTTGGTGAGCTCAGTCTGTATATCAAAAAATGGGTCAATGATTTGGAACTACACTGACAAAGCAACATTAACAATGAAAAATTTTTCCGATAATGATTTGAAGGATTATCTATTAAAATTATCTGATGAGTCTTTATATGCATATAATGTATATCAAATAGAAGGAGAAGGAAAAAATTTGTTCTCCAAAATAGATGGAGATGAGGATACTATAATGGGACTACCAATTAAAAAAATTAAGGAATATTTAAAAAATTTTTAATAAAAATGTTAAAATAAGCTTAAAATGAAAAAATATTTAGTTATTGGAAATCCCATTGAACATTCATTATCACCTAAATTACATAATTATTGGTTAAAAAAAAATAATATTAATGCGTTATATGAAAAAAGAAAACTTAATGAGGAAGATTTTAAAGATCTTATTTTACAAATAAAAGAGGACAATATAAGTGGTGCTAATATTACTGTTCCCTTTAAAAAAAAAATTATTTCTTGTTTAGATTATCTAAGTCCCGAGGCTGAGAGCACACAGTCAGTAAACACAATCTATTTTAAGAACAATAAGATAGTGGGCTACAATACAGATATAATTGGTTTTGAAAGAGCTATGCAAGACATAAATTATAAATTATCTGATAAAAAAATTTTAATATTAGGGGCTGGAGGAGTTGTTTCTTCTTTGATTTTTGCTCTTAAAAAAAGAAAAGTAAAAAGTATTTTGATATGCAATAGAACAAAAGAAAAAGCTGAAAGTTTAAAAGATTTTTTTAAAGATATAATAATAGTAAACTGGGGGGAAATTCCAAATTTTGATATGGTTATTAACGCCACAAGCATAGGTCTTAAACTTAATGACAAAATAAATTTAGATTTTTCGAAAGTTGGTAGTGATAAATTTTTTTATGATGTAATTTACAATCCGACAGAAACTGATTTTTTAAAGGAAGGACAAAAATTAGATAATAGAACTGAAAATGGGAAAAAAATGTTCATTTACCAAGCAGCTGCAGCTTTTAAAATTTGGCATGGGATTGAACCAAAAATTAACAATGATGTAATTGCTTTATTAGATTAATGATAAGAATTGGTATTTTAGGAGACATAGGGTCTGGAAAAAGTTTTGTGGCAAAAAATTTTAATTATCCAGTATTTAATGCCGATGAAGAAGTTGGAAAATTATATAAAAAAAGTAAAAAAACATTTACCAAATTAAAAAAAATATTACCTAAGTACATTTTTTCATATCCATTAGATAAAAGTGAGATTAGCAAAGCAATCTTGGCTAATAAAAATAATCTTAAGAAAATAGTAAAAGTGGTTCATTTAGAGATAAGAAAAAAAATGAATATTTTTTTGAAAAAAAATAAAAATAAAAAAATTATTATTCTAGATATCCCTCTTTTACTGGAAAATAAGATTAACAAAAAAAAAGATATTTTAATTTTTGTTCATTCCAAGAAATCTCTAATAAATAAGAGATTAAGTAAGAGATTAAATTTAAACAAAAAATTATTTAACAAATTTAGAAATATACAACTTTCACTTGATTATAAAAAAAAAAAATCTGAATTTACTATTAATAACAATTTTTCTAAAAAACATGTTAGAAAAGAAATAAAAAAAATTGTAAAAAAAATTTTAATATATGAAAGAAGTAATACTCGATACTGAAACAACGGGTCTTTCAATAAAAGATGGTCATAGGATTGTTGAAATAGGTTGTATTGAGTTAGAAAATTTAATCCCAACAAAAAAAAATTTTCATTGCTACTTGAACCCTGAAAGAAAAGTGTCCGAAAGGGCCTTTGAAGTTCACGGATATAGTGATGATTTTTTGTCTGATAAAAAAAAATTTAAAGAAGTGGTAGATGATTTTTTAGATTTTATAGACAATAAAAGATTAATCATTCACAATGCAGATTTTGATTTGTCTCACTTGAATAATGAGTTAAAGATAATTAGTAAAAAACCTCTTACTAACATTATTGTTGATACACTTGTTTTGGCTAGAGACAAATTTCCTGGATCACCTACTAATCTGGATGCATTATGTAAAAGATTTAGAATCGATAATTCTAAAAGATCTAAACATAGTGCTCTTATCGACTGTGAATTATTATCCAAAGTTTACATAAATTTAATTGATCAAAAAGAGCCAAAACTAGATTTTCAAAATGAACCTATAAAAGATAACTCTTTATTTAACAACAGTAAGTCTTATTTTAAAAAAATTGTTATACCTTCAGTAAAAGAACTTGAGATACATAAGGAATATTTAAAAAGTAAATTAAAAAAAAATTTTTTTTAATTAAATCTTTCATTATATAATTTATTAAAATCTATTTTTTTCTCAATTCTAACACTAGGATGTCCTGAATTGTGCATTAAATTTAAAAAGGATTTTTCTAGATTTGGATAAATTTTATTTTGAACATCACATAATATAATTTTTTCCAAAATTTTTTTATCTTTGATTTTATCTTCTACACTGATAATTGTGGCGTAAACTATTTCATAATAAGATTTATTTTCGTTTGATTCTTTATCCTCAAATTTAAGTGTAGTATTTATTTCAATTAACTTATTTTTTAGAGCCTTTGATGTAATATCAATATTGAGGTGATATTTAGAGATATTATCTTTTACAAAAAGATACGTTTGAACATCTGGCGTTTCGCTAGATAGATCTTTTATATATTCAGCAAGAATTTTATATTTTTCTGTCATCGTCATCATCTATATCTTCAAATTCTCCTTCGATAAAATTGTTTTTCTTATATTTTTCTTTTGTATCAACCTTACGAGAAAATTTTCTTAAAAACATTTTTCTAGTTATAGGAAATATCAACAAGAAACCAAACAAATCTGTTGCAAATCCTGGGATAATCAAAAGTAAGGCAGCAAAAGCAATAACAGCTCCAGAGACAATTTCATATGCTGGAACTTCGTTATTAACCATTTGTGAAAATCCAGATTTAATGGTGTTTAGTCCCTCATGTCTTGCGTAATATACCCCAATAATTGCTGTAGAAAAGATTAATAAAATTGTTTTAAAAGCTCCAATTTGAGAGCCCACTTTTATAAAAAGATAAATTTCAGTTATTGGTATTAATATAATAGATAATAATAGTGTGTTCATTTGACTTTAATCTAATTTGCTAGTTGAAATTAATCAACATAGTAATTATTATAATGATCATGAATTACAGTTTTCAATATATAGACATCATTCTTCTAGCTATGATTGCTGGCTTTATTTTTTTGAGATTAAGAACAATATTAGGGAAAAAAACTGGATTTGAAGGAAAGCAAACTACGGAATTTGAAAAAATTCTAAAAAATGTAAATGTAGAAGTGGGCTCAAAATATATAAACGAATTTGATGATGCTGCTAAAAAAGAATTTATATCTGGAGCTAAAATCGCTTACGAGACAATAATAACAGATTTCAGCGATAGTGATAATAAACTTACAACAAGCAAACCCCTCTTAAGTAAAAAAATTTATGATCAATTTAATTTAGCCTTAATAGATAGAGGTAAAAGAGGTTTAAATGCTGAAATTACATTTATAGGTGTTAACTCTGCTGTTATTAAGGAGCATAAAAAAATAAATCACAACTTACAAGTCACTGTTGAATTTATAAGCGAAGTTATCACATGCGTTAAAAATAAGAGTGGTGAAATAGTTTCAGGAAGCCCTGACAAGATAAAAAAAATCTATGATACTTGGATATTTTCAAGAGATACAAGATCAAACAATCCTAATTGGTCATTGATTGAAACTTTAACATAATTGAAAAAAAAAATTTCTAAAAAAGACCTAAAAGATTGGGAAAATTTCCTTTCGAATAAAGAAACATTACCCGACAAAGATTCTAAATTAATTTATGAAAAAAAAATAAAGACCAAATCAATTGATTTACATGGATATTCTCTTGAAGTTGCCAATGAAGTCATAGAAAAATTTATAATCAACTCTCATAAAGAAAATATAAAAAAACTGATTGTTGTTACTGGGAAGGGTTTACATTCTAAAAACGAGTCTGATCCATACATTTCAAAAGAACTTGGCATTTTGAGATATTCTGTTCCCAACTTTATCAAAAGTAAAAAAGATTTGATAAAGTTAATTTATGAAATAAAGGAAGCAAAAATAGAAGATGGTGGTGCTGGCGCATTCTATATATATTTAAAAAAATAATATGAAAAATATAAAACGAAGGATAAATATTTTAAAAAAAAGAAAAATTAAAAAGAGAATTAGTAATTTTTTTGACTGGATTAAAGGTGCCGAACTTGTTGAATTAAAAAAATGTAATATTATAGAGGATCCTATAAGGCCAGAACTTTCGAATGAATTTAGAAGAAGTTATGGTAGAAAAATTTTTGGAGTAAAATATAAAAAAGAAATTTGTGCAATTATGTGTTTCGGGTTCGTTAATGAGATACCAAAAACAGTGAAAGAATTAGATTTATTTACCAAAGATGCATATTTACAAAGTGCACAGAGAGATCAAAATATTGGTAAAATTGCTATTGCTTATACAGTTTGGTCAAAAAAAAGGGGAGGAGGAAAACTTATAGTAAAAGAGGTTTTTAAGATGATTAAAAAATCAAGTCATCTTAATAGATTAGTCACTCTTTCTCCACTTACTGAAATGGCAAGAAAATTTCATTTAAATAATGGTGCGAAAGAAATTTCAGTGAATGAAGAAACTCAGAATTTTGAGTACAAGATTTAATTTATAAAATAAATTTTGATAAATCGGTATCCTTTATAAGATTGTCGAGGTTTTTATCGATATATTCTTTGTTAATAATTATTTTTTCGCCAGCTCTATCTGTCGCTGTAAAACTTATATCATCTAAGATTTTTTCAATAATTGTATGTAATCTTCTTGCTCCAATATTTTCAACGGTTGTGTTTACTTCTGATGCGACATTTGCAATTCTATCAATACCATCATCAGAAAATTCTAAATCTACTTTTTCAGTTTTTAATAAAGCCTTATATTGTTTAATTAAACTAAAATCTGGCTCCTTTAATATTCTCTTAAAATCATCACTTGTTAAAGCTTCCAACTCTACACGAATAGGCAATCTTCCTTGTAGTTCAGGCAATAAATCTGAGGGTTTAGCTAATTGAAAAGCTCCAGATGCGATAAATAAAATATGGTCGGTTTTAATAGGACCATATTTTGTATTTACAGTTGTTCCCTCAATCAAAGGAAGTAAATCTCTTTGAACCCCTTCTCTTGAAACGTCACCACCAACCCTATCAGTTCTACCTGAAATTTTATCAATTTCATCTAAGAATACTATTCCGTTGTTTTCTGTTGAAATTTTTGCTGCTTTAATAATTTTGTCTTGTTCTATAAGTTTGTCAGACTCATCATTAATCAAAATTTCATGAGACTCTTTAACTGTCATTTTTTTCTTTTTTTCTTTTGCACCCATTGATTTTCCAAGCATTTCACCGATGTTAATCATTCCGACATTTGCACCAGGCATTCCGGGAATTTCAAAAGAAGTTCCGCTATTTCCAGTCTCGCTTACTGCAATTTCAATTTCATTGTCATCTAGATCACCATTTCTAAGTCTTTGTCTAAAACTCTCTCTTGTAGCAGCACTTGCTTTTTTACCAACTAATGAATCTAAAACTTTTTCTTCAGCTAGTTTTTGAGCTTTAGCAAAAACCTCTTTTCTTTTTTTAACTTTTTCCATTGAAATCGCAATTTCAATTAAGTCTCTAACAATTTGTTCCACATCTCTTCCTACATAACCTACTTCAGTAAATCTAGTAGCCTCTACTTTAACAAAAGGGGCTTCGGCCAATTTAGAAAGTCTTCTAGATATTTCAGTTTTTCCTACACCTGTTGGTCCGATCATTAAAATATTTTTCGGCAAAACTTCATTTTTCATTTCACCTTCTAAAGCTTGTCTTCGCCATCTATTTCTTAATGCGACTGCAACCGCCTTTTTTGCTTTGTTTTGCCCAACCACAAATCTATCAAGTTCAGAAACAATTTCTCTAGGTGACAGTGAGCTGACTAAGGTTTCTTTTTCATTTAATTTCTTACCTTTTTGCACAAGCGGAGTAACGTTAGATTTTTCCATTAAATTTTTTCTATTTTAATATTATTATTTGTAAAAACACAAATTTCAGAAGCAACTTCAATAGATTTTTTTGCAACTTCTTCAGCATTCATATTTGTGTCCATTAAAACTTTTCCAGCAGCTAGAGCGTAGTTCCCACCTGAACCAATACCTATAACATCTCCTTCAGGTTCTAAAACATCCCCAGTTCCAGAAATGATATAACTATTTTCTTTATCTCCTATTGCCATTAGAGCTTCTAATCTTCTTAAGTATTTATCAGTTCTCCAATCTTTTGCTAATTCAACAGCAGCTCGAGATAAATTACCTGCATGTTTTTCAATTTTAGCTTCTAATCTTTCAAATAATGTTAATGCATCTGCTGTTGATCCTGCAAAACCTGCTACAACATCTCTTTTCTCAATTTTTCTCACTTTTGAAGCAGTACTTTTTACGACGGTATTTCCCATACTTACTTGTCCGTCGCCAGCCACTACCACTTCGTTGTTTTTTCTTACTAATACAATCGTTGTCATAGCTTATAAATGGATATTAAATTTGATAGTTCAAGCCCAGGTTTAGTAT
>MDSV01153816.1_pt1 | contig 10296 bp, 7 predicted proteins | sample 810851 | NCBI WGS metagenome assembly MDSV01 (sample SAMN05326640, study PRJNA326480) | marine metagenome | isolation source: seawater | place: Atlantic Ocean: North East | collected 2012
CAGTTTGAGGGCGGACAATCCAATCCGACTTTCCAGCTCATCACGCCCAGTCAGCGCTATGTCCTGCGCAAGCAACCACCGGGTGAACTGCTGCCGTCGGCCCACCAAGTGGATCGGGAATACCGTGTCATGCACGGTCTTTGGAATACCGATGTGCCGGTTCCTAAAATGTTTTGCCTATGCGAAGACCCTGAAGTGATCGGCACCAAATTCTATGTCATGGAAATGGTCGAAGGCCGCCTGTTCACCGAAACCCGCATTCCCAGTGTGAGCAACGAAGACCGCCGTGCGATCTATCTCGACCTGGCTCGGGTAATGGCTTTGTTGCACGCTGTGGATCCGGCGGCTGTGGGTTTGGAAACCTTTGGACGGCCCGGCAATTACTATGAACGTCAGATCGGCCGCTGGAGCAAACAATACCTCGCGTCGCAAACCGAAGATCTGCCCGATATGCACAAGCTCATGGAGTGGCTGCCAAACAACATCCCCGCCGAAGCTGGGTCAGTCATCGTTCATGGTGATTACCGCTTAGGCAATGTACTGATTCACCCTACAGAACCAAAAATTGTCGCGGTACTCGACTGGGAGTTATCTACCCTCGGAGACGGCTTGGCTGATCTGGGTTACCTGTGTCAGGACTATCACGGCGATGCCTATGATGACGAAGGCTTAGCCGGAGCGGATTTCGCTGCGCTTAACTTGCCAACGGAAGCTGAATTTCTTGCCGAGTACTGCAAACACGCGGGCCGAGACGGCATCGAGAACTGGCACTTCTATCTGATCTACAACATGTTTCGGTCAGCGGGGATTATTCAAGGGGTCTACAAACGCGGCTTAGACGGCAACGCAAGCTCGGAAAAAGCACTGGAGTATGCTGATGCCGCGCGAATGCGTTCAGCACGAGGCTGGGCATTGGTCGAACAGAGCCAGAAAAACTAGTCAGCGGAAAATCCGGCGCAAAAAGGGGCGATGTTCGCCCCTTTTTTTATGCCCTGTCTTAGAGCATTTCTTCTGCAACCACCTGCAAGGCCGCCGGATCTTGGCAACCCAGCAACATACTGGACACCTGACCACGGTTGCCCGCAGTTTTCCAGCGAGCCAGACGCTCGCGAATGCGCTCTGCTGGCCCCACCAAGGCACAGGCATCAATCAGTTCTTTCGGCACCGCTGCCATGGCTTCGTCTTTTTTGCCTGCAAGATACAGATCCTGAATTTTGACAGCCGCATCTGGGTAGCCCAGACGCTTGCAGTAATCGTTGTAGAAGTTCTTATTCCGGGCACCCATGCCACCGATGTACAGAGCCATCATGCCTCGCACCGGCATCATGCATTGATCCAAATCGTCTCCCATCACAACCGTGACGAATGGAGCAATTTCAAATTGTGTGAGATCCTTTTCGCCTGCTTTGGCAAAACCTTTTTCGATCGGTCCTTGGAATACCGAGTACTGCTCTGGATCCATCCATACCGGGAAGAAGCCATCGGCCACTTCCGCCGCTGCGGCAACGCCGTTATCGGTGATGGTTGCAGCAAAAATCGGGATATCCTCTTCGCAGTGCAAAATACTCTTTAGCGGCTTACCTAAGCCAGTAGCACCCTCACCGGTGTAAGGCAGGTTATACATGCTGCCTTCGAACGTCAGATCGCCTTCCCGAGCAAAGATATTCTTCATAATCTGAACGTATTCGCGCAGACGACTCACGGGCTTGCCATAGGGAACTCCGTGCCAGCCCTCAACCACCTGAGGACCGGACGCGCCCAGACCACAGATAAATCGGCCACCGGAAAGCTCGGCCAGACTCATGGCCGTCATGGCAGCCATGGCCGGCGACCGCGCAGGCATCTGCATGATGGCGGTACCAACCTTCAGACGTTCGGTTTGCGCCAGAATCCAAGCTGCAGGCGTGACTGCATCGGAGCCATAAGCCTCGGCGGTCCACAGCGAGTCGTATCCCAAATTCTCCGCATGCTTAATGGCGTCCATCGCAATATTGAATTTGCGTCCGGAATATCCGGCTAAAATTCCCAGCTTCATAGTGACTTCTCTCGTTAGTGATCGTTAATTGTTTATTGCTGTTTGGCGGTTTGCGTTACGGGTTCGCTTGACGCTCACCCAGGTATCGCATGATGTCCATCGATTCGTACATCCATTCCACCTCAGTTCCCTGTTCCCCGACACGTTCTATACGTAAACACGGCACCATACTGCGCCCACCACCTTGGAGCAGTTCGCGAAATGCGTCGGCATCGCTGTTTATGTCGCGCAACGGCAGATCCATCCCCAATTGCTCAACGTAGGCACGCACGCGATAACAGAACCCACAGGTATCGGATTTGTACAGTTGATACTGCTCGCTCATTCTTGTTCCTTTTTCAGGCGACTGCATTCGACCAGTCGGCAATGTTACGCGCCTCTCATCAATCAGCAAACCCGATTCGCAAGGAGTGACCGACTGCGCCGCCCGGCGTAAACTGTCACCATTCAAGCAAGCCCCATGTGAAGGAACGGTAAATATGGCTCCGTCAGCAAAGAAAAAATCGTCTGCAAACAAGGTAGAACTCACCCGCAATCTGATCCTTGGCTTTATGGGTGTATTGGTTGCCGGCTTTGTCTTCACCACGCTTTATCTGGGCACGGGTCTGTCTCAGAACACCGTTCCAGAAGCGGGCGTCGACTACGAAGTAATCGACAACGTGACACTGGCGCAGCCGGGACGATCACTCACGGTTGAGGAATACTTTTCTTACGGGTGCATCCACTGCAAGAATTTCGATCCGACCCTCGAAGACTGGCTGACCACTCTGCCAGAGGATGTCAAGTTTGAACGCACACCGACGGCATTTTCCCGCGCCTGGAGCGTGCTGGCCCAAGCGTACTATGCGCTGGAAAAAGCTGACGCATTGGAGGGTAACCACGAACAGCTCTTTAAAGGCATTCATAATGGCGGCCGCGTGTTCAGCAGCGGCGAATCCATTGCTGACTATCTGGATTCCGACGCACTGCCTGCCGCAGATTTTATGCGCGCGTTTAATAGCCGCGATGTCGCCCGTCGGTTAAACCGGGCCGAGCAAGATACGCGACGTGTAGGCATTCGCGCGGTGCCAACCCTCGTCGTCGCTGGCAAATACCGGGTCGGCATGCTCAATGGCGAAGCCCGCGCTCTTGAAGTCGTCGATTATCTAATCGAACAAGAACGCGCCCTTATGCAAGGTCAGCCGGCGGCCCAATAACTCAGAAGCTGGCCTTGGCGGTGACACCGAATTGACGCGGCGCACCGAGTTGGGTCCATCGGGTGCTGCTATAACCGTCTCGCGGGTCGTTGGGAAAACTGAAGCCACGAAGGAAGTAGTCCTTGTCCGATAGGTTTCGACCCCACAAAGACAGATCCCAACAGCCAGTCGAGTAGCTCAAAGTACCATTCAACAGGGTATAGCTGGCTGACTGTTCCGCATGTCCTGCGGAAAAATAGTAATCATCCTTACCGTCCAAATTCACATTCAAAAACAGCCCGTCCGCCAGTTGATAATCTGCTGCAAGATAAAAATGATAGGCAGGCGCCTGAGCCTGATCTCTGCCATCCAAGTCCTCGCCCGCGCCATTCACGTAGTCGTCGTACTCCGTGTCCAGCAGGCCCAGATTCGCCGACAACTGCAATCGGTCCGACGCTTGAAACACGGCCTCCACTTCCAAGCCTTGATTGACGCCCTTGGCAGCATTGCTTGTGTATTGAATAAATTCAGCCGATTCATCTTGTCGTACCCGCGTTATCGAGGTCGCTACCTGCACGTCACGACGCTGCATACGAAACAGCGCTGCAGAAAGCGTCAAGCGGTCATTCACCAAGCTGCCCTTGAACCCCACCTCCACATTCCACAGCGTTTCCGGATCAAACAAACGCAGGTCCGCATCCAAAGATCCGTCGGTATTGAACCCTCCTGCTTTGTATCCGCGCGTGAGGCTAGCGTAGAGCAGGTTGCCTGAGGCAAGCGTACGTTCCACCAACAACCGACCACCCGTCATGTCATCGTCTGGCGCGAACTGCACATCGGCAGAATCCGCATAATCGGACTCGTGTTGCTCCGCACGCAGGCCAAGGCTGATGCGCCACGAAGGGGCCAAATTCGTTGCCAGCTCACCGTACAAGGCCATCCGATCCACGCCAAAGTCACTGGTAAACAAACCGCCGGCATAGGTGTAGTCCCGCGTGAAGTCCACTTCTTTATTCAATACAAACAATCCGAGCACCCAATCGACTTTGCCGTCGAGCAGCCCTTGCTCGGGAACCGACAGCAAGCGCACGTCAGCGGTACGGGTCTCTACGTCGCGCAAATACAAATCTGTAGAGCTGTAGCCGAAGGGATGAAAACCCTCAAAGGTCCAGTCTTCGTCATAACCGTAGGCGATATCACTGTCCACCCAGCCGAGGGCAACTTCACCGACAACCCCGTCACTCAAGGCACGACTGGCATTGAAAGCCACGTAGGAGGTGTCCTGGGCATCACGTCCGGGTTGATCCGAGCGCGTATTGCGGTCGTTGTCTAAGGAAAAGGCGTCGTAACCGTTGTCCACATCCACACTGCCCACGGCCAACTGCCAGCTTCCTTCGTCTGACTTGCCCTGCAGTTTGGCGCGCAGGCTATGTTCATCACGGGCATTGGTATCGTCGCGGTTGAGATAGATGTTCTCGATAAAACCATCGTCTTGGTACTGACGTGCGCTGATGCGAAAACCGACCTCATCCGTCAACGGACCACTGAGCACAGCACCGACACCGCGGGCGCCATAATTGCCGCCATCGATCTGCAGAACGCCCGACAGATCCTCGGTGGCATCCGGCGTCACCACATTAATCAATCCGGCAAGCGCGTTGGCTCCGTAGAGCGTGCCCTGCGGACCACGCAGCACTTCGACCTGTTGCACATCGAACAGCGTCGCCCCCCCCCCCAAGCCACTCAGGTCAACACCATCCACCAGCAAGCCCACGGATAGGTTCAACGGCTCCACGAACTGGCTGCGTTCACCGATGCCTCTGATTTGAATGAATCGGGCTCGGGACGCGCCACTGGTCAGATTGACATTGGCCGCACGAGACAACAGCTCGTCTAGGTGATTGATCAGATCGCCGTTGGCACCAGGATCCAATACCGACACACTGCCGGGAACCTCCGCTGCTGTTACAGGGCGAAATTCTGCGGTTACGACCACCTCTTCAACCGCATCTGATGCCTGTGTTGCGGCGGTCACTCCAGTGAGCAACAGACCGGCACAGAGCCGTCGCAGACTCGAAGGCACTTGGGTAGAGAAAGAAAACACAGCGCGAGGCTTCAACATGTTTGGGCTCCAATATTAAAGGGTGCCCAAGGCGGGTAGCGTTATGACCTTCGCAGATTGCGAAAACGCGTTCCTATTCCTACGCCGGTACAAACCGGATCAGGTTCAAAGGGTCTAACACCGTTACATCGACGACGTTATCTCAGGCTGACACCACCCCTTAGGCCCGTGAACCTTAGGATGCCCACCTGCGGTTGTCCAGTACGCATTAAGGGAGGATTCATAACGTCCACAAAAAAAGGGGCCGAAGCCCCTTTGCTTAACGGCAAAGCTGACTGAATCAGTCAAACTGATAGCGTAGGTTCAGTTCCAACTGATCCCACTCGTTTTCATAGCCTGAGTAATGCAGTCCTACGGAACATGGCGAATCGCCCAACTGGTAACGACCACCAGCCCGGTAACACCAGCCTCGATCGGCCCAGTCTACAAACGTGGCCAGCACCGAATACTCCACGGCTATCCCTATTTGTCCCCGTATGCCCAGATCGACCAAGGTTCCGGTTTCATCAAGAATGCTGTTGGTGCCGCCGCCAGTAGCGGGCCCGGATACGTCAAGGCGGCCATAGTGGGCATCAACAGCACATCCATGCTGTTGGTCAAGGACCCTCGCACACCCAGCCCCAGCCGGTAAAACTCACCATCCGATTCCGGTTCGGTATCTACGTCAGTTTGGCTCAAACCAGCGGTCACAAAAACAACGCCTCCCAAGTCATAGCTGCCCGCGAAGCCTATGCCGGTTGAATCTTCACCACCGCTCTCGCCAAACACACCGTTGATTTCGACGTAGCGATAGGACAGGTCAGCCGCCATCAATGCCGGGCTCAACAGCAAGGCGACAGCCAAGAAAAATCCGCATCCGATCCCCAGAAAACCGCCGGTAGACGCACCTCCTCCACACATGATCTAGACTCCAATCTCCAGATGAGACCTGACCATGACAATGCCCGCGCATCCCACCACAAAACATCCGCCCAAAGGTCGATCTACCCAACCAACGGTATATCTAAGTGGCAAAACCACTGGGTTTCCTCACCAAAACTCAAAGCCAACAAAAAGCATTGACGAGGTTGTCGCTAATTCGCCACTCTCTTCCCTTGGATCTCAACAGCACACAATCGTTTTTCATGCCCAAAAAACCACAATCCAGTCGTACTCGTTCGGCTTCATCGACCAAGAGAAAACCGCCAAAGGCGAGTTGGTTCGCGCGCGCCCGTCGCTGGGTATTTGGTTTGATGCTCAAAGTGACTTGGTGGATCACGCTGATCGCGGTTTTGGTGGGCAGTGGCTATCTCTACTATCTGGATCGCAGCATCAGCAAAACATTTGAAGGGCGACGTTGGTCTGTTCCGGCTCAGGTGTATGCCCAACCCATGGAGCTTTATGCGGGCAAGCGTTTAACCAATGCTCAATTGCAGGGCGAACTTCTCCGCCTGGGGTACCGCAAAACCCAGGATCTATCAGCCCCGGGCAGTTACCAGCCCGTACCCGGTGGCGTGAAGCTGCACCTGAGATCCTTCGCTTACATGGATGCGGCTCGGCCATCCATGCAGATCACTGTGATGTTTGTGGGCAATCGTCTGCAGCGCATTCTTTACGGCAATCGGAACATGGACTTGGTGCGATTGGAGCCAGCGGTCATTGGCAGCTTCTTCCCTTCCCATGGCGAGGACCGCCTGATTCTGACGCCGGATCAGGTGCCAGAATTGCTGGCCGAAGGGTTGAAGGCCGTCGAAGATCGTGAATTCGATGGGCATCAGGGCTTCAGTTTAACCGGCATCGCGCGGGCGGTCTTGGTCAACCTGCGCAGCGGCGAGGCTCAGCAAGGCGGCAGCACCCTCACCCAGCAACTGGTCAAAAGTTACTTTTTAACCAACGAACGCACCATCGAACGTAAACTTCGTGAGCTCGCGATGTCGATTATCCTAGAACTGCGTTTCACCAAGGAAGACATTCTCACGGCCTACATCAACGAAATTTTTCTCGGTCAAAACGGGGCGAGGGCCATTCACGGCTTCGGTCTGGGTGCCCAGTACTATTTCAACAAACCCCTCAACGAACTGCCGCCCAATCAGATTGCGGCCCTGATCAGCATTATTCGCGGTCCTTCTTACTACAACCCCTTTCGGCATCCGGAGCGCACCCTGCGCAGGCGGAACCGCATCTTAGATACTTTTCTTGCAGACGGACTGATCAGCAATACCCGGCATCAGGACGCCATCGGGCAACCCTTGGGCGTAGTCTCCAGCCCGAACAGTGGCGGAGCGTATTACCCTGCCTTTATGGATTTGGTGCGAGCAGAACTGAGCGAACGCTATTCAGCCAGCGATCTGCGCACCCAAGGCCTGCGCATTTTTACCACCCTGAAGCCAAAGGAGCAGACAAACGCCCAGCAGGCTGTCAGTACCACACTTCAGGCCATCGAAAAGGAGCGCAACTACGAACCGGGCAGCCTGCAGGCATCCACCGTGGTCACGGATACCCAAACGGGTGAAGTATTGGCCTTGGTTGGCGGACGACAAGGCCGGGTAGACGGATTCAATCGCGCCATCAATGCACGTCGCCCTGTTGGCTCGGTAATCAAACCCCTCATCGTCCTAAGCGCGCTGGAAAATGACTACGAGTGGTCCAGCTTGATCAATGATCAAGCCATCACGATCACGCCACCCAACGGAGAGACTTGGAGCCCCAGAAACTACGACGGGAAAACGCGGGGTAAACTACCCATCATCAAGGCACTTGCCCTGTCACTGAATCTGGCGACCGTCGACCTCGGCAACCGAGTCGGTTTGAACACGATACAAGGACGCTTTGCCGATCTGGTGGGCTACGCGCCAAAGAACCGTTACCCCTCTTTTTTCCTGGGAGCTGAGGCCATGTCGCCACTGCAACTGGCGGAGCTTTATGGCAATTTCGCCAGCGGCGGTTTTCGCACAACGCCCAAGAGCGTTATTGCAGTTCTCGATGAACAGGGCATACCGTTATCCCACCACCCGTTTGATGTCACCCAAACCATCGACGTTGACACGGCAGCGAGTCTCAACAGCGGTCTGGAAATCGTGATGCGGCGTGGCACAGGACGCAGTTCACCCTTTGCCCAACAGGGCGTTGCAGGCAAAACCGGCACGTCCAATGACAACCGAGACAGTTGGTTCGCAGGCTTTGATAACAGCCGACTCAGCGTCGTCTGGGTGGGCCGCGATGACAACAAACCCACCGGGTTAACGGGCACTTCTGGCGCCCTGCGTATTTGGAACACGATGACTCGGACCGAAGGTCCAGACCCAATAACCTCCCCAATTGGTGAGAACCTTGTCGCAATCGAGTACGACACGGGGCTGCAAGCCACAGCAAAATGCGCCGACGTGGTTGTACTACCCATTCGCCGGCCGGATACTTTACAAACCAAACCGGGTTGCGGCATCAAAACAAGCTTCGGCAAACGCCTCCGCGCGATTTTTGGTCAGTAGCAACCTGTCAAAACTGTAGAGAGCGACTATGAATTTATTAGTGCAGTGCGATGTCAGCCCGGTACTGAAGCATTCGAAAAACCTGCTGGCCCACTTACTCGTGGTTTTCGTGCTGGTAGGTTGCGCGAGCACCACTGTCCAAAAAACCCGGCCGGGGGCATCGACGCAGGACCGGAGTTCTTCAGGTCAATCCGACCGACCACTGCCGCAAAAGCGCGAAAACGAAGCAAAGCCGAAAGCACCCACCATTGCTCCGCCGCGGAACAGTGGCGCTCAAACGCTTCTGGCACGAGCAAACACCGCCTTAGCCTCTGAGCAACCTGCCACTGCTGTTCTATTGCTGGAGCGGGCGGTACGTATAGAGCCTCGCGAGGCGCTGTTGTGGATACGCCTCAGCCAAGCCCACCTCGGTCAGGGCGACTCGAGGACCGCCTTCCAACACGCCCGTAAAGCCATCGCGCTGGCTGGCAGCGAGACCAACAAACGCACCGCTGCATGGCTTCAATTGGCGAATGTTTACGAGGCACAGGGCAAGGACGGCGAAGCCAAACAAATACGCAACCGCTATGGGCGCTACAGCGGTTAACCGGAGAAAAGCCATGCTTAATACTCTGCTCGGAACACAACAGCCGCTTCAGAAAAAAACTCTCAACCTGTCGAATATCGGATTACTGGCCCTTGTGGTTGGGACATCAGGCATCACCGGATGCGCTACCAACCCGGTCACGGGTAAGAGTGAGCTCAGCCTAGTTTCGGAAAGTTGGGAACTGAAGACCGGAGCCCAGCAGTATCTGCCAGCGCGCCAGAGCCAGGGCGGCGACTACGTCGCTGATCCTGAAGTTCAGGCCTATGTACAACAGGTGGGCGCTAAGCTTGCCGCGGTGAGCGATCGATCACTACCCTACGAATTTGCCGTCATCAACAACTCCACACCCAATGCTTGGGCACTGCCGGGCGGCAAAATCGCCATCAATCGAGGCTTACTGACGGCATTGGACAGCGAAGCCGAACTGGCAGCCGTTCTCGGGCATGAAATTGTTCACGCAGCAGCCAAACACAGCGCTCAGTCGGTGCAGCGCGGTGCCCTGCTGCAAGCAGCCGTGTTGGTTACCGGTGTTGCCACTGCCGATAGCGACTATGGTGAGGTTGCGGCAATCGGCGCTGGCGCGGGAGCGGCCCTGATCAACTCGAAATACGGTCGGGATGCCGAGCGGGAATCGGATCTTTACGGTATGAACTATATGAGCCGCGCAGGTTATAACCCCAACGGCGCGGTAGAACTGCAACAAACCTTCGTTGAGCTGAAAGACAACAAACAACCGGATTTTCTCCGCGGCCTGTTTGCCAGCCATCCCCCATCTCAAGAGCGGTTGGTTGCAAATCGAGCTCACGCCAACACGCTGCCCGCGGGTGGGGTTGAAGGCCGCAGTCGGTATCGCCAGGTCATGCAGCGTTTGGTCGAAACCCAGCCCGCCTACGAAGCCTACGACGAAGCTC
>MDSV01236146.1_pt1 | contig 10296 bp, 3 predicted proteins | sample 810851 | NCBI WGS metagenome assembly MDSV01 (sample SAMN05326640, study PRJNA326480) | marine metagenome | isolation source: seawater | place: Atlantic Ocean: North East | collected 2012
CTACCTCAATGATGGGGAATATCGTACAAGCTGGGATTGGTGGATATCAAACATATAAAGATCTAAAAGCACCTAACCCATTTGTTTAAAATTAATTAAATGACAAACTCATACCAAGGTATTAGTGATGGAAGAACACGCACCGGTCGAAGGGAAACACCTGACTACGCAGCTAGTGCTAGACGAAGCGATCAACTACAGCAACAAAGTCTAGCTAACTACTTCAGTGCGCTGAATCTAAATGCAGATACCGCCGTTAAAGATGCACAGAACAGCAGAAGCACTCTGAAGCAGTTAGGAGAACTATCCAAAACCCTGTCAGATGGATTAGTTGAACGCCAAAAAGGTATCAACGAAAATGAAATGCTTCGTGGTATCAACGATGCATATATGAACGGTGTAAGGGCCACAGACGCTGCTGAGGCAGAACAGACTGAACTAGCTAACAAGGAAAGTGAAACTTTAGATAGGGCGGTGATGTCAAAGGTCGATGGCTTTACTGGAGAACGTATCAGGAAAAATAGCACTTGGTATGAATATGGCCTACATGTTGGCAAGATTCAAAATGGAGGAAGAGATTACGAAGGGTATATGGCTTCTGCAGCTTCTGCAGGGCCTATAAGCATAAACGGCACTTTAATTTCACCAGACACAACAGACCATGGACAGAGAAATGCATGGGTCGCATACCATCGCTCTAGGTTTCTTGCTCAATTTAGTCAGTACAAACCAGGCCTACTAGCAAAGCATTTGTTTCCAGAAATGCAGAAAACAGATGCCAGGCTTGCAACACGATGGAGTACGAAAGCAACCAGCGGTATTAAAGAAGAAAGAAAAGCGGCTGCCGAACAAAGAATGTTTGCTGCTATTAAAACAAATACTGCTGGCGAAACTTTCATGTCAATCCTAGACAACAAGGATTTGTCTAGAAGTGAAATGAAAACTTTCCTTAAAGAAATTGGAGAAAGTGAGCAGTACACTATGACTGATCTAGAAAAACTAGGAGCATATAAATTTATACATAGAGGGACAAAGAAGCTAACGCGCATTGACGATCCAGTTTATGGATACGGAAGAGAGCTAGGAGTTGCGAAGCTAGCCTTAGTGAAGAAAAGAAACGCAGAGTTTAACAGAAGGCAAGAAGATAAAAAAATATTTGCAGAAACTTTAGTACAAGAAAGTATGAAAGAACTGCTAAATGATCCAGATGGATTTACAGCAGCCAATGTAGAGAAGTTTCAAAAGGCACTTGAAGAGCAAGGCCTACCTAGAGATCAAAGGCTAACAAGGCTGGCCACTGCAGAGAGTATCGGCGCAAAGCAGCTAGCTCAAATGAAAGACGAAGCAGCACGCCTGATTCAAGGTGGACTAATAACTAGAGACGAACTACGTGAAAGGTATCCCTATGCTGTTTATTCATCGCTTCAGAGTCTATTAGAGTCAGATGAAAGCAAAAAGGCGAGTGCGTTAGTTCAATCTCAAATCGAAGGGATTGAGAAATTAGTCAAAAAAAGGATGAACTTTGTACCACTTCAAGCAAACAGCCATTTAATTGGTTTTACGGTATACAGGCTAACAGACGATTTCAACACACTTGTTAATCAAGGCGTTGACCCAACGGAAGCTTTCGCGTTAATCAAAGAAAGATTTCAGACAGAAGTAGAAAACAAAGCAGGTGCGACTGGAAGTTTGACAGAACGAATGGAGAAGAAATGGTTGCAAGAATTTCCACGACAAGGCAGAGAAGAACTTGAATCTATTCAGCAGAGATACACTAACGCGAAGCAAGAAATCTCCAAAAACAGAAGCACGGCCTTAGATAGTGCTGGAGTATTTTATAATAGTGAGCAGCTGAAAGCAGCTGTAAAAGGAATTGGTAATAAGGAGTGGAGACCAGACCCTATCGGCAGACTGTTAGCTAAGGAGTACAACATGACTCCAATTAGCGTATACAACAACCAAATTAAACTTCACAACAAAGCAAATCCTGACGATAAAATCGAAGAGATTAAGCTTCCAGAAATGGAAAAGGTGATACAACAACTAACGCCAGAACAGACAAAAGCCATTACAAAGTTCGGTGCTTCGATGAAAGGATTAGAACGGTCATTCCTTAACCCGGATCAATTACCAGTCCGTACAAACATGACTACTTCTTCGAAAGGGTCAGCTTTAGATGCATTCAGCAAACAAGTATCTTCAATAACATTTGACAGTGGACAGCCTGGAATTGATGTTTTCTTTGAAGATCATAATTTTCCGGCAGTATTACCTGGCAAAGTGAAAGATATAGGGTATCAAGTAAATCCCAATGGATCGGGTTATGGTCATTACTTAGTTATTGAATCTATTGACCCCAGTACTGGAGCACCTGTCGATGTTTTATATGGACATCTTCCAACTAAGCCTATTCAATCAATAGGACAAAACATTAAGTTGGGTGAAATAATTGGCAAGCAAGGGGGTACTGGTAGCGTTCAAAGTTATGACGGTACTATTGCATCAATTGATTTCTTAGCACCTGCTCCTCCTGGAAGTGGATCAATGACAGCGTACTCAAATTATCGACAACTTAGACAAACTATAGCATCCCAACTAAAAGGGTAACTAAATCAAATGTATAGCAATCCAACTAATGAGATTTTAAATGGTAAGCCAGATCTTGAGGATGACGGAGTAAACAGCTTTGAAGAACCTGCAAAGGTATTAGATCAGTACATAACTCCAGAGGAATCAAGTGAAGTAGAATCTCCATCAGAGGGTGAACAGACTTCTAAGGAAGTAAGTTCCGACACGCAACAGACTACAGAACAGCCAAAAGAGGAGAAACCTCAAGGAAATTTATTTGAATGGCCTGATTGGCTAGACCCTAATAACGCTCCTCTGGATTTAGAAATAGAAGCTTCAGCATTAGCAGGAGTAGCAGATACAGCAATTGGTGGTGTGAACTGGATTGCAGACAAGTTCGGAATACCAAAAATCCCTACGCTAACAAGATATCAAGAGCAAGAATTACAAGCAATTAGAGATATAAGCGCACAAGTACTTCCGACAATGGCGCTGGGAGGAGCTTTATCATGGGCTGGCAAAGGTCTACAAGGCCTAAATGTTGCCAACAAAACCAACAAAATAAGCAGAGTATTAGCAAAACTAGGAAACGATTCTGCTGTCAAGTTTATTTCTAACGCTGGTATAACCACAGGCTCAGGCCTAATGGTCGATACTGTGGCCCCATCACTAGAACTTGATCATAATAGTTTAGGTGCACTAAAAGATACTTGGCCTGAAACATATTCGTTTATTCCAGATAGCTGGGCAACATTAGAGTCTGATACACCAGAAGTAAAAAGAGAAAAAAACAAAAGGGAGGCAGCTGTTCTCGGTTTCGGGCTAGATCTATTTGCATCAGCAGCCAAGCTTAGAATAGCTAAAAAGAGTATCCCATTTTATGTGCCAGAAAACGAAATGGCAAAAGCAGCAGCGGAGAGGCTAAACAAAACCCTGGATGACATTAAAACACCAGAGGATGTACTGCTACACGAAGCTGCGAAAAGAGAACAAGCATTAGACTTGCTTGGTGAGTACAATCTAAAAAAAGCTAAAGAAGAAGGAATTACCGAACCTTTACTTGGCTATCACGACTCATTCACAGCAACTGAAAGTGGCCTAAGAACAGTTGATGACGGTGGTATCGTTTCAGCAAGCGTAGACCTGTTGAAAACAACTAAAAATATTGACTCTTACAACGGAAGAGTTGCAAGTGTTTTACCAGATGCAGTTTTAAAAGAAGCATTAGGATACCCTAAAGGAGTACGAAAAGTTGTACTTGAAGAAGCAGATAAATTAAGAAATGCTGGCAGGTATGGAGTAAATACATCACAGGGGTACAAACCATTTAGTGAAATTGAAGCAGCAGCTGAACCAATCACAGCAGATCTGCTAAGGATGTCAGTAGATGAGATGAAGGAGTACTTCAAACCAATCCGAAATGCCGATGGTTCAGTAAGCTCTAAGTCATTAACTTATACCGATGATAATAACGCTACTGGAGCATTGCTACTACGGGACGAACCAGGAGCATATGTAGCCAGTGTAAAAGCCCTTAATCAATACATAGGTGAATTTGCTAGCTGGGATGAAGCAAAAGCTGTTACATACCTTTCTACTTCACTTGGTGGGCAGATCTCTGATATGGCATGGACAGCTAGGCAGATGACCGGTTCTGATGCGTTAGAGCATATCCACGAAATGATCATTGATCGTATGTCATTCCTTATGACCATGATTGGTCAAACAAGATATGTAGCAGGCCGAACTCTAAACTTAAAAAATATATTTAAGAGACTGAGTAAAGGTGACGCATCTTTTCTAAAAGGGGCTAAACACGAAAGGAATGAGACATTAAAAGGCTTGCAGCGGATACAGGACGAAACAAAGAACTCGATGCAAACTCTCAGAAACATCAACAAAGAAAGGCCTGAGTTATTAGGACCATTCATGTTGGCTCATGAAATAAGTGATGGTGACATAACAACCATTACGAAGATGAATGAGATGTATAAGCATCTGACTAGAACGGCTTCTAGCGCAGTTGTAGACCTTAATCCAGACATGCCAAGTCTGATTAATCAAGGTATATGGGGAAATATCTATAATTCTACTTTTAGCCTTGGCACTCCATTAGCAGCTGGAATTGAGAACGCAGTAACACTGATTGAAAAGCCGGTAGCTCTGCTTGCAGGAGCAGCTGCACATTTACCATCTTCATCAATTAGAGGCACCTCTGAAGCCCCAGTAAAGGCAATACGAAGAGGCTGGGTTCAGTATACAAAGTTGCAGGACACAATGGACAAAGCTGCTAGGCACATGTCCAAAGTATTTAAGATGGCTTCAACTGACCCATCATCCGTCGAGTACATCATGCGAGACGATATTTCTCGAATGAGTGAAGATAGAATGGCCTTTGTTAGAAGTTTTGCAAATGCACAGGAGGAAATAGGTGAATATGGAGCTTCACATGTAGCTGATGTAATTGAAACTTTGCGTGGTTTAGAGACCCATCCAGTTCTAAGAGTTGCAGCTAATGGCTTAACTGCATCAGACGGCTTTTCAAGGGCAGCATTAGCAAACTTAGAGGCTTATGCACATGCCTACGATGAGATTAACATCTCAGGAGGGAAACTTAATCCAGACATGCTGGAAACTATTGCAGACCAAGCCTATAAAAAGATGTTCAACAAGAAAGGGTTTTTGAAAAACGATCAGATTGAATTTCAAGCCAGAGAGTTGACAATGCAAACTAATAATGTTGCGATTAGAGCAGTAAATCCAGTCCTGTCTGTTGTACCGGCATTAAGAATCGGCTCAATGTTTCCACGTACAGGCTTTAGCATACTCCAATATTTTGGAAGCCACAGTCCTGTAGGTTTATTCGTAGAAACATTCAATAAGTTTCCAAAACCATTTCATGAAATGCCATTTGAAAAGGTGAAAAAATTGTTGGAAGAAAGAGGTATTAAGCCTACTCAACATATCGAGGCTCAATACAACGAAATCTACTATGAACTTAAAGGGCGAAAAGTGATTGGTGGGCTTCTTACAGGTTTAGGGCTAACAGCTGCAATGCATGACAGATGTAGAGGGTATGGTCACTACGATAAAGGTGTTCAAAAAACAAGGACAGATAACAACTGGAAACCGTTGACTTGCAAAAACCCTTTTGGTGGATATACCTCATACAATGGCTATGGGCCTATTACTGATTTTATTGCTTTAACTACAACAATCTACGACAATGCAGACCTCCTAGAAGAACATACTCTGCAAAATTTAACTGAAAAATTACAGTACGTTGTTAGTGCAGCCATAATCAACAAAACGACACTTAGAGATATGGCAGGTATGATTGATGCCCTTACGGGTAATGTCGCGGAACTGACAAAGTTAGGCACAGAGTTTAGTAACAAATTTGTCCCACTAAGTGGTGACCGTAAAAGGTTTGCTGAAATTATGGACAATGGCATTAAAAATGTAAAGCAAGAGTTTGACGATATCCTTGCCAAGAGAAATCCAGGATTAAGGGAAACACTGCCAGATGCTTATAACTATATGACCGGCAAGAAAAAAACAAAAGGCCCCGCTGGAACTAAACCTCTAGATTGGTTAGGAAGAGTTATTCACGCATATACAGGATTCAGAAGCTTTGACGCACCTACAGAACACCAACAGTATCTTATTGACATTGAGTACGACGGCAGGGCAATTGTAAGTACTGATGTAAATGGAATTGAATATCCAAAAGATATGCAGTCTGCCATTTTCAAAAAGATGGGTGAACTTGGAACTTGGGATGAAGCAGTAGAGGAAATGATGAAGGCTATTTCTGCAGATGAGCTTAGAGCAACCTACAGACGTGAACAAAAAGAAAACGTTGCTCCACAAGATAAAAATGCAATGTTAGCTGTGACATACAGACTTGACAAACATCTAAGGGCTGCTGTTGATGAAGCAGAATACGCTTTATATGGTGACAATAACCCGCTCCTTCAACAAGCATATGATGAAAAAACAGAAAAAGTACGTCAACAGGGTCAATACGTGAAAGGCTCTTCAATGTACACTTTAGATAAAATCAGAGAGGAAAAGAAGAGGAAGGAACTAAAAAAAGGAATTAGAAAATGAGTGCATTTAACATCTATAATGGCAATGGAGTTCAAACACAATTCCCGATAACATTTGATTACTTTGATGATGATGACATTGAAGTATGGCTATGGAATGAAACGCTCAGAAAATGGCAATTATGCACTGAGGGAGTTAATTACAACATTGTCGGCAACAACGTTGAATTTTTAAGTACAACAGTTGGATTAGGCGGTGGACTAGGCCCTAGCCCAACTCCAGATCCAACTCCAGATCCAACTCCAGATCCAACACCGAGTCCAACACCGGACCCAACACCTGATCCATCACCGAGTCCAGATCCAGGCGATGAGACTGGTGATCCACCACCAGATCCACCACCAGACCCAGACCCAGATCCAGACCCAGATCCAGATCCAACGCCTCCTACATACAGTTACACAATTCCTGTGGCTACTTGTTTTAGGGGTGTAGGTAGTCCGACATTTACTTTACAAAAAACACAGGATGGTCTGCCTGTAGGTACTGATATTACAGATATCATCCGAATAATTGATATCAGCTACCAGGGACGGTCAGCTTGTAGTGGCAATGCGGAAGGAAAATATTTAATGACTTATGTTCCTGCTGACCCAGGCATATACAATCCCCCACAGTCAGTATTAGGCACATATTTGTACTACGGAATGTGTGGAGGAAGTATGTCAAGTTGGCAGCTAGTACTGCCGTCTGGTTTTGTTTGTTGGGATCCAGGTCCATCAGTAGGCGCACTACCTCCTTACCCTTAAATTCCCTGATATTCAGAATTTAGGCTTAGCTAATACACCATTAAAATGATTTACAAACAATGACAAATTCATTTTTTAGTACAGCACCTTCAGCCCCACCATCTGGAATAACAGGTAACGTACTAATCTTAAGAAAAACGGCTGTTGGAGACACAGCGTTAACAGAGGCAAAAGCTGTATTTACGCCTGGAACATCAATTAATGCAGCTGATTTAAATAAAAACCAGACTCAAGTATTAAGAGCAGTTTTAGACCTGCGTGATACCAACATGTCGCTTCATGGCCGACAGTGGTTTGACACAGGAACTCCTTTTTTCGAGGCACAAGAAACGAGATTGTACTCTGACCTAAACATGACAGGCAGAGAAATTAGCAATGTCGGTAAAATCAAAGTTGAGACCTTAGCATTTACAGACGACGGGGTCGTAGTAGAGACAGATACAAAGGACATCCCGACACAGGCTGAACTAGCGCTTAAAGATGACATCACCAATGTTGACAGCAAACTCGCTTTTAAAGATGACATTTCTAGCGTTGACGCAAAGTTAGCAGTTAATGTCACCAACGAAGATGCTAAGCTGTTATTAAAGGATGACGTCACTAGCGTTAATAACAAGTTAGCGCTTAATGTCACCAACGAAGATGCGAAACTAGCTCTTAAAGATGACATCACTAGCGTTGACGCCAAATTGGCTAGCAACGTAAGTAATGAAGATGCCAAACTGGCACTTAAGGATGACATCTCAAGCGTAAACGCGAAGCTAGCACTTAACGTCACCAATGAAGATACAAAATTAGCGGCTAAAGCTGATCTTGTAGCAGGAAAAGTACCTGTATCACAGATCCCTGAAATTGCAGGTGCAGAATATAAAGGTGAAGTAGCTAATCAAGGATTAATGTTAGCTGTTACTGGTGGGATCGGTGACTGGGTTATCCGTAATGATGACAGCAAGGTTTATGTCATCACAGGAAGCGACCCTTCATTAGCTAGTAGCTGGACTGCACTAAGTTATCCAGCTGGATTTTCCGGTGTTTATAACGACCTGACAGGTAAACCAACGATACCTACGATCGATCCCGACACTGTCATCGATGCAAACTATGTAGCCACACAGCAAAACTTCACTAATGCTGACCGTACAAAGCTTGATGGAATCGATGTAGGTGCAGAAGTAAACGCAGTAAATAGCGTCAATGGTTCGACAGGTAATGTAACGATCGACCTAAGCGTTAAGGCTGACCTCATTGGCGGAAAGCTAAATACAACACAACTGCCTGACATTGCTATTTCTGAATACAAGGGAAACGTAGCCGACCAAACAGCAATGCTCGCCATCACTGGTGAGAAAGGTGACTGGGTTATTCGTAATGATGACAGCAAAGTTTATGTCATTACGGGGACAAGTCCAGGGAATGCAAGCTCTTGGACAGCTCTTAGCTACCCCGCAGGCTTTTCCGGTGTTTATAACGACCTAACTGGTAAACCAACGCTTGGTACTGCTGCAGCTACGGATTCAACTGCTTACGCAACCGCAGCTCAGGGAACCTTGGCTGATAGTGCAACTCAACCTGGCGATCTATCAACCGTCGCAACATCCGGCGATTACGACGATTTAACCAACAAGCCAACACTCGGCACTGCAGCTGCAACAAATGCCACTGCTTACGCAACAGCAGCACAAGGCACATTGGCTGATAGTGCTACGCAGCCTGGAGACCTAGCCACAGTTGCAACTACAGGCACTTACAACGACCTCAGTGGTAAACCAACGCTAGGCACTGCAGCGGCCACAGCGTCCACCGACTACGCCACAGCAGCACAAGGCACTTTGGCTGACAGTGCTACACAGCCTGGGGACTTATCAACAGTTGCAACTTCAGGCTCGTACAACGATTTAAGTAATCAGCCGCTTACACCTTGGACTACTGCCACAGGTGGTATTAATTATGCAAGTGGAAAAGTAGGGATTGGAACATCGAGTCCTAACTATGATTTACATGTACATGATCCTAGCGGTTCTTCAACGATCCAATTTACAAACGGAACTGTAGGAAACACAGCTGCAGATGGTGCAAGAATTACGGGATCAACAAGTGGCATTCTTTACCTAGAAAACCTAGAGAATGCCGCGACCGTTTTCACTACTAACAACACTGAGCGGATGCGTATCGACAGCTCTGGAAGAGTTGGGATTGGTACTAGCAGTCCTGATTGCAGATTCCACGTTGTAGGAAATACTGGCGACAGCGTACCTGCACGGATTTCAAATAACGCTACGTTATGTACTATCGGGTTTGAAACTAGTACAGCAGCAAATTCATACAATGTCCGATGCGGCAATTCTGGTGGTAATAATTTCGTTATTTATACAAACAATGCCGAGCGTATGCGAATCGATAGCTCGGGAAATGTTGGGATTGGAACAACGTCGCCTAGTAGTTACTACGCCAATAATTTGGTGGTAGCTGGCAGCTCAGAGGGTGGCATCACTATTGACGGACCAACGACTGGTCAAAGTTATCTAGCCTTTGCCGATGGTACTAGTGGTAATGAAAGATATAGGGGTTACATAGCGTATGACCATGCTACTGACACTTTAAAATTTGCTTCAGCTGTTGGCGAGCGCCTACGAATCGACAGCGCGGGAAATGTTGGGATTGGAACGGCTTCATTTACTGCGCCAGCATCTGGAAGAACAATACTTGAAGTCAATGGAGCGTCTGGAGCCCTATTGAATCTTGATGTTGGTGGCACAAGGAAAGCCTATTTCTTTACGGACGGTACAGATGTTTATAACTTAAACAACGCAAATGGAAGTTACATTCTTGGAACAAATAACTCCGAGCGGATGCGAATCGACAGCTC
>MDSV01240266.1_pt1 | contig 10296 bp, 8 predicted proteins | sample 810851 | NCBI WGS metagenome assembly MDSV01 (sample SAMN05326640, study PRJNA326480) | marine metagenome | isolation source: seawater | place: Atlantic Ocean: North East | collected 2012
ATGTAAACTAGTTTGGTCACTCCCCAAATCAACTTTTATGTTACGCTCAACTAATCTGTTCCACAAATCGGCAACATTTCCAACATATCCAATTGATATGGCATTACCCTTTTTAGAATTACTAACCATCATATCAATCGCCTCATCAACGTCATACGAAATTTCCGAAAGCCAGCCTTGTTCGTGACGCTTTACTGCGGCATGAGGATTCATTTCAGCCACGATGCATGATGCGCCTGCAATAACTGCTGCTTTGGCTTGTGCTCCAGACATCCCACCTAATCCAGAAGTTACGAATGTAATACCTGAAAGATCTCTGTCAGGGGGTAAATTGAGATGGATTCTTGCTGCGTTAAGTAGAGTCAATGTAGTCCCATGAACGATTCCTTGCGGACCGATATACATGTATGAGCCAGCAGTCATTTGACCATATTGTGAAACTCCAAGCGCATTCATCCTCTCATAATCTTCACTAGATGAATAGTTTGGAATCACCATACCGTTAGTAACCACTACTCTAGGCGCTTTATTATGTGAAGGAAATAAGCCCATAGGATGCCCCGAATACATAACTAGTGTTTGTTCATTAGTCATAGTTGAAAGATACTTCATAGTCAAAAGATATTGTGCCCAATTCTGAAATACTGAGCCATTTCCTCCATAAGTGATTAATTCGTGAGGGAACTGGGCGACGGCAGGATCAAGGTTATTCTGAATCATCAACATAATTGAGGCAGCATGTTTGGAATTTGCAGGATAAGCATCTATTGGGTGAGCTTTCATTTGATATGATGTAGGTCTATAACGATTCATAATGATACGGCCAAATGTATTTAATTCATCCAAGAATTCTGGAGCTAAAACTTCATGAAATTCAGGTTTGAAATATCGCAAAGCATTTTTTAGGGCCAATTTTTTTTGTTTGTTTGAAAGAATCTGGCGTCTAGCAGGTGCATGGTCTACCGAATCATCAAGGCCAGGGTGAGTTGGTAAATTATCAGGGATTCCGGCAGTAATTGCCTTCCTTAATGAATCCCAACTTTCGCCCATGCTATAGGCAAAACAGCATCGTCTTTGAGCATTATGTTACAACATGTTCTTGCTTCTTTAAATCAGGTCTCCAAAGTGTGAAAATAATTCCAGTAATTATCATAATTATTGAAAATATCATCATTCCATCCTTAATCGATAATCCATATCTGTCCACTAAGAATCCAGCTGTAGTTGTGGATAACGCTGCTGAAGCACCTAAAATCAACATATCCATAGAGAAAACTCTGCCTCTAACTTCATCTTCAACCCACATTTGTGTTAATACTGTAGATAATACCCAATTTGCCCCACTAGCGGCATGTGCCATAATTATGAGCAGAATAGTCAAAGGCAAGGTTATCTCTAAAGTAAAACCAACTAAAAAGTAGAATATACCGGACAAAGAAACGAGTAAACCGATTAATGATGGCCACTTTGTTTTGTCCTTGAAGAATGTTCTAGCCATCAGCGGGCCAATTCCGGTTCCAATGCCTCTAGCGAAAAAGAACAAACCAAAACCAAATGCAGCACCATAACCATCAATATCGCCACCAGCCAATACAAGGAATACTCCAGCCAATCCTGCTCCTGCAAGATTCCATGATGATTTAGCAAAAACTAGTCTAAGTAATCGAGCATCTTGCTTTATTCTCTTCCAACCTGTTTTGATATTTCTAAAAGCAGTAGAAAATATAGGACCCTTTAGATCTTCATCAATAGTTTGAGGAATCGTCATAGGGATCAGAATTAGCGCGCCCAAAACGAAAGTTAGTGAATCGAGAATGAATGCTGCATCTGTGCCCCACTCAGAGACAACAATGCCGCCCAACATTGCTCCGATGCACAAAGAAGCTGACCATGATGCAGAAGTAATTGCATTTGCAGTGAGTAAGTCTTCCTCATCGACGACATTAGGCAAAGCAGCTCTTTCCGCAGTAACATAAAAACCATGCAACAACATCATTACTCCAGAAACACCAATTAGCCACCACATATCTTCTTCGCCATCAACTAGGATGAATGATAATGCCAGACCAACCTGGAGAATATTAGAGTATATCATTAATTTCTTCCTATCAAATCTATCAGCCATTACTCCAACAATCGGTTGAGAAATTGCAAATAATGCCATTCTAACACTGAATAAAATACCTAGCAGAAATTCCGAACCAGAATAATCAAGAATCAAGAAAAATAATGCAATTGTGTTGAACCATTCACCAATCCAAGATATGACAGAAGCAATCCAAAAACGACGGAATTTGGAATTTTTAAGAATGAAGGAAATATATCCGGACTGCAAAATCACTCCTCCTCTGTTGAACCATATGTTTCGCTAAGCGAACATACAATCCACTTTGAGGTAGGTGTGTTTGATAAATCTGCGGTTGAATCTATAGGCACTAATTCATTGGCTTCAGGGAAATATGAGGCTAAATTTCCTTGAGGTATATCGTATGGTATAACAATCCAATTCTTGGAAAATCTTTCTTTACCTTTGAAATGGCTTGTAATGTCAATAAGTTGCCTAGTTTTCCATCCTCTGTTCAGCATATCATGAGGATTCATCATTATGATTCGACGATTTCCTTTAATCCCACGATACCTATCATCCAAGCCATAAATAGTGGTATTATATTGGTCGTGTGATCTTAAAGTCATCATGACAAAATGCCCATTAGGAATTTCTACATCAGGTAGTTCATGTGTAGTAAAGTGAGCTTTTCCGTCATTGGTATTGAAAGATCTACTATCTCTTGGAGGATTAGGAAGATAGAAACCGTTGGTTTGCCGGACTCTTTCATTATACTGTTCAAATCCTTGTAGACAATCACTCATCAAATCTCTAATTCCATCATAAGAATCAACTAATTCCATCCAATTAATAGGCGTACTTTCTAAGGTATTTGATGCAAGGCTAGCGACTATCCATGGTTCACTTCTAAGTGATGAGGATGCGGGTTTTAAACTGCCTTGAGACCTGTGTACAATACCCATGGAATTTTCAACGGTAACAAATTGTTCACCCGAAGATTGCATGTCCGATTCAGTCCTGCCTAGGCATGGAAGAATTATTGCTTCTTTACCGGTTACAATGTGCGACCTGTTCAACTTAGTTGAAACTTGGACAATTAAATCAACTTTTGACAGCGCATTTGCTGTGTAATTAGTGTCAGGAGTTGCAGATAAAAAATTGCCACCCATGCAAAAGAAAACGCCCACTTCTCCCTTATCCATGGCAATAATAGAATTGACTACATCGTGTCCATGTTTTCTAGGAAGAGATACTTTTAGCCCCATCTCCATTTTATCCAAAAATGCATCACTTGGAGCCTCCCAAATCCCAACAGTTCTATCTCCTTGAACATTTGAATGGCCTCTAACTGGGCAAAATCCTGCGCCTTTCTTACCGACATGACCTCCAATCAATAATAAATTTACAACTTCTTGAATAACTGAAACTCCGTTACGGTGCTGGGTCAATCCCATGGCCCAACATGCAATTGTTGCATTGGAATTAGCGCACATTTTACCAACCTTTTCAATAAGTTCTCGTTCAATTCCTGAATCATCAATAATATTTTTCCAAGAGGTGTTTTTTGCCATTTCGATCATTGAATCGAAACCAATAGTATGATTTTGTATGAATTCTGAATCTAAGCCTCCATTTTCAAGATGAACTTTGATTAATCCTTTGATCAATGCAGCATCACCACCAATCTTGACTTGTAGATGAATATCAGATAATTTAGTAGATTTTAAATCTAATTTCATGTAATCTTGGGGGTGTTTAAATCTCTCCAATCCAGCCTCAGGTAATGGATTGACATGAATTATTTTAGTTCCGGATTTTTTTGCATCTCTAAGAGCTGTTAACATCCTAGGGTGATTAGTTCCTGGATTTTGACCGATGACTAAAATCAAATCAGAATGATTAAAATCATCTAATTTAACAGTCCCTTTACCAATTCCGATAGTTGATCCTAAGCCTTTACCGCTTGACTCATGACACATATTCGAACAGTCTGGTAGATTGTTGGTGCCAAAAGAACGGATAAATGCTTGATAAAGAAATGCGGCTTCATTACTAGTTCGCCCTGAAGTGTAAAAGACAGCATTATTTGGACTGGGTAATGAATTAAGTTTATCGGAAATCTTATTGAAAGCATCATCCCAAGAAATTGGTCTGTAATGATTGGAATCCGTTTCAAGAATCATCGGTTCAATAATACGTCCTTGATTATTCAACCAATAATCACTCTTAGCAGAGAGTTCTTGAATTGAATGTTTTGCGAAAAAGTCTTGGCCAACTTTAGATTTTGTTGCTTCATCAGCAACTGCCTTAGCACCATTTTCACAAAACTCGAAACTAGTTCTGTGCTCAGGATCTGGCCAAGCACATCCAGGGCAGTCAAAACCATTTTTCTGATTAACCATTCTAAGTGTTCTAATCGAATTACTAACTCCCATTTTCTTTAGTGAGTGAATACCTGATGAAATTACAGCAGGAATGCCAGCAGCCTGTTTTTTTGGTTTTTTCAACCGCAGACTATTTTGGTCGTGAGGGACGGTGGGTGATACTGGTTTACGCATGCTCCTCAAATATCGCCAGTAGGCAAAGGTTTCAAGGCTTACTGTCAATTCAATAATTAATTACCAATTATTACAGCATTATCGGGTTTGACGAAAGAAAAAATGCGTAATCCGGATTTTCTAGCAGTACTTGCAGCTAAAGAGGAGCATGCGCCTATACTAACTATTGTCCGGATATTACTTCTACAGGCTTTAGCAACAATATCCCATCCGCATCTGCCAGACAACAATAAAATCGAATCGGAAATGTCTATTTCATTCAACAAAGCAGCACCAATCACCTTATCCACGGCATTATGACGTCCAATATCCTCTTTTACCTGTAATAAGTTATAATCATAATCGATTAATCCTGCTGCATGCATCCCTCCAGTTGACTTGAAACCTTTCTGTTCTGACTTCATTAAATCTAAAGACATATTCAGATTATTGAAATCAATTTCGCGCAAATCTTTTTCTAAAATTGGTAAGTCATGAATTAATTCTTCAAGCCCATCTGCATCACAAGCCCCACAAGAGGATTTTATGATTCGTTTTGAATCAAACATTTCATCCTTTATTTTGGGTCCTTCCAAAATTAATTCATGCACACCTAATTCATCAATATTAGATTCAAATTTTTCTAAATAATTAAAATCAGATACTTTAGTGTATCCCTCTGATACGAGATGGCCTAAAAATAACTCATGTCCGTCGTCTGGAGTACCTAGTAATCTCGTCAAAACCTCGCCATTATAGTTCAGAATTAACAATGATTCTCTAGCTAATTCATCTGATGAAATTATAGTTTTAAATCCATTCCATCTAGAAATTGGAATCTTTATATTATTGGTAATATAATCACCTCAAATGATCTAAATCAAAGAATTCAAACTGCAAATCAACCAATTCACTGCTAGATTTAGCAAGTGAATAAGCATCAAGCGGCTCTTGGTTTAATTCAAAAAAACGTTCACCCCACCTAAAAGCACCCAATACATTTCTTGATTGTTCTTCCCTACCAATAAGATATAGTGCTGCAGATAATGCTTCTGCGGTTGTCAATTTACCAGGCTTCCCCCAATTGACTGGATTTGCTGCTAAAAGTAATGGTAGCATTCGAGGGGTTAAGCGTGTTTTTTTCATCACACTGTCAACACTAGATTCGATTTGTGCCCAACTACAATCTAAACCAACTAATGAACCATTTCTGATCGTTAGAAGTTCATGGTCTTCTGGACCCAATACTTTGCCACATAATGGTTCTAAAATAATTCCTTTTTTTGGAAGATTTTTCATATTCTTATGAAGTTTCAAATCTCCTCTTTTAGAGGCTAAAACAGCGGTATTTTTCTTCGGGTCATCTTGTGCCAACCAAATCGCATGTACTCTAATATCATGCATCTACTCACCATTTTGATTGAAAAAATCACCTAGCGTTAAACCCCTAGAATCATCCTTGAATACCCTGCTGGTTTCTTCGGGTTTACTTTCAACCATCAGTTTTATTCCTAAGACTCGTTCAAATTTTTTAATTACACTGTCTGTGGGATGTTTGCCGTTTTCAGCCGACTTAATCACGTTAACAGTTTCCGCCATTCTCTTGCCCAAAGTTGCTTGATTCCAACCTTTCTTTTTTCTTGCTTGTGAAATTATACTTGCGAAATCTTCTGAAAGTTCTTTCTCTCCCTTCAACATGATATTTTTTCCTCTTCGTTTGGAGGAATATGTTGATGAACTATTCATTTTATTTGCTATATTAAGCCCTGGAGCAACTTGTTTTGGTGCAAGTCCCAATTTCTCAACACACCGAGAACAAGCCGAAACAACGGTTTTACCCATTGGAACTTGCCTAACACCGACCTTCATTGCTCCACACAATTCACAATCCGCCATACTATCGCCATGTAGGCGGTTGAGTAGAAGAGACATGAACATTGGGATTAATAGGATGACTTAATACATCATCGGCAATTGGTAGTGATGATTGGCATGAGTACTGATGTGGAGTCAAACATTTCGGAAGTTAGTAAATCATCAGATGAAGAACTAAAAAAACTTGAGCAAGATTACAAAGATCTGCATGATGAGGCTCAAACTCTAATTAATGAAAGAGCTCACTTAGAATCTGAGATTAGATCTTTGAAAAAGCGTGCAAACCGACTTGATGAAGAAGTTCGATCGCTGAAAAATCCACCCTTAATTATAGGTCATTTAGAAGATGTACTAGATTTTGAAAGAGGCATTGTTCGTTCTTCAAATGGAACTGTATTCCAAGTATCTCTTAACCAAAGACTTTCTCCTGATGTTCTTAAGCCAGGAGTCCGTGTTGCATTAAATCAAGATACTCTTGCTGTTATTGAAGTTCTACATGATGCATGGGATCCAATGGTCAGTGGAGCTGAAATGACTGATAAACCTGATGTTACCTATGATTCAGTAGCAGGGCTTGAAGAGCAAGTAACATCGGTTAGGGAAGCAATAGAATTGCCACTAACCTCCCCTGAACTATTTCACAAAGTAGGTATTAAACCTCCCAAGGGGATTTTACTTGTTGGACCTCCGGGCTGTGGAAAAACACTTCTTGCAAAGGCTGTAGCTAATCAAACTGATGCTACATTTATTCGTATGGTTGGAAGTGAGTTAGCACAAAAGTATATTGGAGAGGGTGGTAGAATGGTCCGAGAGTTGTTTTCTCTAGCTAAGGAAAAATCACCATCTATAATATTCCTTGATGAAATTGATGCTATAGGAGCGAAGCGTCTTGATGGTTCAACTAGCGGAGATCGTGAAGTGCAAAGAACGTTGATGCAATTATTAGCAGAGCTAGACGGTTTCGATGCTCTTGAAGATGTGAAAATAATTGCTGCCACTAATAGGCCAGATATTCTCGATGATGCGCTTTTGAGACCAGGTAGATTTGATAGGATTATTGAAATCCCTATTCCTGATGAGGATGGTAGAAAAGCGATTATAGAGTTGCATATTTCAAAGATGTCTACTAAGAGAATACAAATTAATCAAATTGTAGAAAAGACAATTGGATTTTCAGGAGCTGAACTAAAAGCCACCTGTGTTGAAGCGGGAATGATTGCTATTAGAGAAGGACGTTCGTCAATCACTCAGAAAGACTTCATTGAATCGATAAAAAGAATTAACGTCAAGAAATCTAGATCCGGTTCTGAGGGTAACCCAGAAGCTCTGTATAGTTGATTTCAATACTTAACTTCAAAGTCCTCCTTGATAACGAGTAAATAATGGCAGCCATTATTGAATGTGTACCAAATATATCGGAAGGTCGCGATTTAAGTAAAATCGAAAAAATAGTTTCTGCGGCAAGAGGCATCGATGGTTGTTCGGTTTTAGGAGTAGAACCGGATGCAGACTATAACCGAACTGTGATTACAATTGCAGGAGAACCAAATTCTGTACAAGAGGCTGCTTACAAGCTCATTGAGTCTGCAATTATCAACATAGATATGCAGACTCATTCCGGTGAACATCCGAGATTAGGAGTAGTAGATGTTTGTCCATTTATACCACTCGAAGGAGTGACCATGGAAGAATGTTCAAAATATGCAAAAGTATTAGCAGAGCGTATTGCATTGGATTTTTCAGTACCTACTTTTCTCTATGGATATTCTGCAACTCATGATGATAGATTCTTATTATCCTCTTTAAGAAAAGAGGAGTATGAAGGGTTTAGAAATAGATTAGAAGAAGGTGAAACATCACACTCTAATACTACACGATTTCCAGATTATGGACCACGAGAATGGAACGAAAAGGTAGCAAAGTCTGGGGGGATTACAATTGGTTCTAGAGATATTTTAATCGCATACAACGTAAATGTAGACGAAACAGATGCAACTATTTCTAAGATAATCGGTTCAACTGTCCGAAGTTCAGGTCGTTTAATTAAAAGAAATGGTAAGAAAACTAGAATTCCAGGGATGCTTAACAAAGTGCAAGGAATGGGAGTGACATTAGAATCTAATAATATAAGTCAAGTATCGATGAACATTTTAGACATTAATTCTTGCCCCTTACACATTGCTTTTGAAGCTTGCAAAGTGATTGCTGAAGATCATGGCAAGAGTTTACTTGGGAGTGAAATTGTTGGTTTAGTTCCATTGAAGGTAATGACTGATGCTGGCAGATGGTTCAGCGACAAAGAAGATTCAGATGAAAATGAATTAGTGATTTTCGCAATTCAAGGATTAGGTTTGGATTATTTAGATAAATTCGAGCCAAAAAATAGGATTATCGAATGGGCTTTGAGGAGTGATGAATAAATGGACTGGATGGAAATGAGTTTGAGGGACTTTCAATCTGCTTTAGCATCTTCCTCTCCCACTCCCGGTGGTGGAACTGCAAGTGCAGTCGCATTAGGTCAGGCTGCTGCACTAACATGCATGGTTGCTGATTTGACAATTGGCAAAGAGAAGTGGAAAGAGGGTTGGGTATGTGCAGAAAAAGCTCAATCAATCGCAATAAAAATATTCTCACAAGCAGGAAAACTGGCTAAGGATGACAGTGATTCTTTTGATTTAGTGATGGAATCTTTCAAATTACCAAAATCGAATGAAGAAGAAATTCAGTCGAGAAGAAACGCAATAAGAAATGCTACTTTGAAAGCTGCTTTGGTGCCATTTGAAACTGCTGAACTAGCATATGAATTATTAGAAGTTCTACCGGAATTAGCGAATAAGGGTAATGCAAACGCCGTATCTGACGTCGGTGTTGCTTCACTTTTAGCAAGTGCCGCAGCAAAAGGTGCACTTTTCAATGTTGACATTAATCTAGGTTCACTACCTGAAGAAATGATTGGTGATTTAGGAGTAAAATCCGCACAACTACTCGAGAAATCAAGATTATTATCTAAAGATTCACTGAATGTTGTGCGATCTAGATTAAATTAGATTATCTGACTCTCGAACCTGTATTTATTTCGCCATCAACTGTAATCAATTTCACATTATCTTCGCCGTCATCTGCAGCAAGCATCATTCCTTCAGATGTTATACCTCTTAACGGACGTGGTTTGAGATTAGATACGAATACAACAGATTTACCCGTCAATTCTTCAATACTGTAGTATTTTTTAATTCCAGCGCAAATAGTCCTGCCATCTGGAGTACCATCATCCAAATTTACAACATATAATTTATCGGCATTGGGATGATCTTCAACATTAATAATCTTACCAACTCTAAGATCAACTTTCATAAATGTATCAAAATCAAGATATTCGATACCTTCTGGTGCTTCATTCATTTTTTTATCTCCTTTTTTCTTCTTTTTGCTACCCTTAACAGTGTGTCCTGATTGTACTTCATCATGAGCATTGTCAACCAATGATTGTTCAGAAGATAATATCTCTTCCAAATCAAGTTTCTTAAACAAAGGTTCGGGTTTACTTTCATTCCATGTCATTTCAACATTCCAATCAATTGCTGAATCCCAATTAACTAAACTTACATCGCCTTCTTGACCCAATGACTCCCAAAGTCTGGATGCACTGAATGGAAGAAATGGTTGTGAAGTGATAGAGATGAATCTAGCAATTCTCCAACCGAAAGAAAGCATGGCTAGAGAATTACTTCTCTCAATATCGTAATTGCTATTTCCAGTATCTGACTCCGATGAAAGATACTTCCATGGCGTGGCATTTTGTAACATCTGATTACC
>MDSV01249570.1_pt1 | contig 10296 bp, 10 predicted proteins | sample 810851 | NCBI WGS metagenome assembly MDSV01 (sample SAMN05326640, study PRJNA326480) | marine metagenome | isolation source: seawater | place: Atlantic Ocean: North East | collected 2012
AAATATAAACAAGCAGTTAGGGAAATGAAGGGTCAACTAAAGGAAGGATCCGAAAACAAACTGCAAAAAGAAATTAACGAAATGGAACTGAAAGGTATGATATGAGACTAAAGAAAGTAAACAACACGTATCATGTATGCTTTAAAGCTGAAGATGGTACACCAATGGAAGTAGATACAGGATGCAAGAGCTACGAAGAAGCAAAGAAGATTGCATGGAAAACAAAGGTGGCCGAGCTAGAACAGGTAGCCAAGGTAACTCGGTTAACATCTGATATTGTGAGCAGAATTGTAAGCGGCAAAGAGATGACTGTTAACGTAGCCTTCGGGAGATACAAGGTATGGGCTAATAATAATTTAAAGAAGAGAACTGCTGGGAGTCACATATCATATACACAGAAATGGATTAATGATTTTAACATAGGGAAGCAAAGCCCAGCTGGAATCAACGAAGATAATGTATCTGATTTTATTAACGCGAAAGGGGAAGAGTTAAAGTTTGCAACCAAGAGGGTGCGTAAAGCTGCACTTACTAGCTTCCTTGATTACTGTTACAACAAGGGTTGGATGATAACTAAACCAGCTGCACTTGCTCGGGTTCAAATGAACAAGATGACTCACGTTCAGAAGGAAACTAAAACTCATACAGCCATGAGAGACGAAGACATTGCCGCCTTAATGAAAGTAGCTGATACCTTTTGGCAGATGGCTATACACTTGGCCACCAAAACAGGACTAAGGCTTGGGGATATATGCTGTCTTGAATGGAGTTGTTTCCAGAACGGAGACACTATCGTTGTATGGACACAGAAAAGAGACAAGCGCATCGAGGTTGAGATACCTACGTCAGTGATTGATGGCTTGTGTGATCTTCCTGTTTCGGATCCGACTTATATCTTCCCAGAGCAGCGTGACATTTATCTGGACACTGATCGCAGGGCTGGTCTTAGCGTTCAGTTTAAACGGTTATGTAACAAAGCCGCCAAAGATTCAGGTCGAAATTCAATTAAGTCCAAGAGTTTCCACGGCCTCCGATCCTACTACGCCAAGAATAAGAAGGCGAAGGGAGTGACTATTGAAAAGATTGCTAAAGATTTAGGCCACTCCAATACCAGTACGACTGATATATATCTTAATGCTTAATGGGTAAGATTAAATACGACGATGCTTGGAAGAAGCGACTGCATGAAACCCTTGAGAAGGTGGATGGAAACCAATCTCAAGCGGCTGAAATCATGGGCGTTAGCCAAGCTACGTTGCGTCAAGTAATGTCGAGAGATACTGCACTGTCTGGTAAGTGGCTAAGTAAACGTCCAGTGTCACAAACTATGCACCGAGCAGTGCAACCAATTTCAGATGCCGAAGCTATTGAGAAAGAGAATAAACTCATGGCTAAAGGGCTGGAAGAAATGGGGATCAGAGGGAATTCAAAGGCAGAAGCTATGGCGTTCCTTGGGTTCGGTCAGCAAAGCCTTGGATCTGTAAGGCAACTCATTGGTGGAGGGGTTGTTAAGTTGTTCAGTGATTTAATGGGAGATATAACAGAGATACGTCATCAACTAGATGCTGGAGTAGATGAAGATAGAGAAAAGATTTTAAGAGAAGATAAGTCCAACATGATTAAACACGTCCTTGAGGCGTATGATAGAGCTAACAAAGCTGCGTTGACTGATGCAATAGTTAAGCAGAAAATGGAAGAACGAAAAGGGAGTGGGTCAAGGGGCAAGCCAGGTTTTTCTCCTGTTGCTGCAATCCAAATCAATGAACCTAAAGAGGTCAAAGTTTCGACCACCGAGCAGAATTAAGATACTAAACCTAACGTACAAAGTTAAGTTTGTTGGAGAGACTGAGAGGGTGGTAAGCGAAGCAGATGGGTGGTGCGATAGTACAACTCAGACTATCTGTATCTTCAAAGATCTTCCTAAGGAAGCTATAGCCGACACATTTCTACACGAGTGCATTCATGCAATTGGAAATGTAATGGGGGTTGAGTGGAGTAAGGAAGAACAAGTAGCACATAGGATAGCAACAGGATTGTGTACCATGTGGAAGAGTAACCCTAGTGCATTTAAATGGTGGGCAAGTCTACTATAGCAGAGGCAGAGGCAGATGCGTTTGCTTCACTGAAGCCGATAAAAGATTCGGTTAGTCAATCTTGGCACCCGGATCTTAACGATACTCAGCAAAAGATATTCGATGATTCATCCCGTTTCGTATTAGGTTACGGAGAAAAAGGTAGCGGAAAGACAATAGGATTTGGGCATAAGGTGATACGTCATGCGTATGAAAATGATAACGCATTGGTGATGATCCTTTCCCCTTCAATTAGAACTGGTGCGGAAGGTATATGGCATGACTTAGAAACCTTAGTGATCCCATCGTGGACAGAAGGTATAGGTCTTGAGTCTTCCAACGCCAAGCTGGATCCCAACACAAAAGACAGACATCGCTGGATCGGCAACCGTCATGGTGGCTGGTCTAAACTTCTATTAATATCTATTCCTTATGCAGCAGCAGTAGAGACACGTATCAAAGGGCCAGCCCCGTCAATGATATACGTGGATGAGCTTACGCAATGTGATGGTAAGGAGTACTTCACCTATCCCGCAGCACAGTTAGGTAGGAGGCGTGGCATAGATGGGCCACAACAATACTGTGCAAGCTGTAACCCTGAAGGGCCAAGCCATTGGGTGTATCAAACATTCTTTGAGGATTGTTACGAGGAAGACGGGACAAAGGACAAAGACTTCGCTGTGTATCATGTGCCTGTTACTGAGAACATTAAGAGGCTACCTGATGGGTACGTTGAGAACCTTCACCGAATACTTAGGTCTGACCCTGTTGAAAAACGCAGGTTAATAGATGGTGAATGGGTAGACAGACCAACAGGGGAGTCTTTATTCAAGGAGTACTTTGTTCCTGAGAACCATATCAAAGGGGAAGTATTAAAAGGGACAGGTCTAACACCGATGCAAGGATTCCCTATTACAATTGGCTACGATTTAGGACAGGTGTATAGCAGTATATCCTTCATGCAAATGATTCCCACTCAAGACAAGGTGCTTTGGATTATCTTTGATGAGTTAGATTACCTAGGTCAGCGACATCTGTATAAGAGGTTAGCTCAAGAGGTGTGTCGAAAGATGGATTACTGGAATAAGAAGTCAGACTTTGAGTTTAGGTATGAACATATATCGGATAGCTCAGCAATAAACCAATGGCATCCCGGAGGTGAAGGCTCTTATGATAGCTGGGATATGGAAAGGTTTAGTGATGGTCGAATCAAACTTCAAGGTTGCCCTAAAGGTAGCGGTAGTGTTGAGGCTAGGATCAGGTTGTTACAGCAGAAACTATTTAATGATGAGGTGTACGTCAGTGCAACCTGCAAGCTAACCATAGATATGTTTCAACAACTAGAATCAGATAGAAAGAATCCAGCTAAGCCGCGCCGATCAAAATACATTCACAAGTTTGACGCAGTAACATATCCCTTGCTAAAGTTAGAGCTAAACGGTATGCGAAATACCTTGCAAACAGAGAAGAGTAGATCCAATCTCATCCATTGCGGACGGGCATAATTTTTTTAAATTAAAGAGTTACCTAACAAAATTAGATAAATGGCAATTCAAACAAGCGACAAGGTGGTGCTTGACCTTTCGGATGATTCCGAACTTAGAGATTATTTCTCAGCTAAAGGGGCAGGTGAAGCGTGTGAGATGGAGATTAAAGGGACGCTGGACGAGGCTTCAAGTGAGCAAGCAGTTCTTTCAATAACAGGTGTAGTTGTAGATGAGTACAAATCAAACAAAGAATCTACCCCCTCTAAAAAAAAGGACGTAAGCTTCAAGATGAGAACTCCCGCCCCAGAAGAAGAGGAAGGAGAGTACTAGGCAGTCCGGCATCTGTTCGGGTAGCGAGATACTATTCAGGCAAAAAACTTTGGGACGGATGGACAATGGAGAGAGTCAAGCGAGCCTGTGGTTTAATGCAGATAACCCTAGAAGAAGCAGCTGTACTATGCTGTTGCGAGTGGCACATCTTCAAAAGCTGGCTAAGAAAAGACAGGGTTCCTTCCTATGTAGCTCTAACACTTTATCATCTAGAACAAGAATTTACTAAGGCACAGTATGGTGGACTTTGATATACTTAAGCAGTCGGGGACAACAAATGAGAGGTTGAGGGAGGTTTTAACAGCAGTTAAGCCTGACAAACCAAGCAAGTTATCCAAGGAAGAGAAGGATAAAATAGACAAGGACATTATGTGCCGTGAGAAGATCGAGAAACTGATTAACTCACGACTACACGAACACATTGTCTTTACTCTTCGTAATCACCACATCTATTCGGCTGTTGATTTAGCCTGGGATTCTGCACCTGTTACCAAACAGACTATCCCGCTTATAATGTATGCACAGAAGAGGTTGAGCCTGGATAACTGTGTCACTGAGCTTAGTAAGCTAAAGGTTACTGATAAGTTTGTACGTAAATCTGAGTCAGGTAAGCCAGAGCATATCGATCTACCAAAATTCTTTGAGACAAACATTAATCTTGTTAGGTCTTTGATTACTAGACGGTTGTCTGCTCAGTCCAACAAGTACAACAACCTGTATCCATTCTTTAAGTACGACTCCAGATCCACCACTCCTACCGCTAGACTGAAGGGCGATGTCCTGTCTCAGCGTATGGATATAATGGCAGATCAGTACGATTACAGACACTTTCAGACTCAGATTATAAGGGACATGATGCTGTATGGACATAGCATTGCCTTCCCTCGTGCAAGCTGGGAGCGTGAAGTTCAGTGGAGAAAGAAGAACTTAGCTGAAGAATTTCAAGGTGATGAGATAGAGAAGGAAGCTCGTGTAGTTAAAGAAGGGTTGGCTTGGATTAATCCTCATCCATCCCGAACATTTTGGGACATCAACCACCCCCTTAATTCTCTGAACTCTGATTCAGGTGCAGAATACGTAGGGTATTGGGAGGTTCTTAAGTACTCTGACGTTGCTCATAATCCAGCGTTCTTTAATCGTAGCACTATATCTTACACTGACTTTACCACTGGGTTGTTCGCTAATAACCAAGCGTATTGGTCACAGTATTACTCTACAATTGCATCTCCTCCTGCACTTAACGACCTTACCAGCTTTAATGATAGGCGTAATCAGATAGGTTTATACAACTCAGAGTACGATGACTCTTCAATCTTTGTATCTGAATTTTACTGGAAGATTATACCTAAAGATTATGGCATTGGGGATTATCCTTATCCGGTTTGGGTACACTTTAAGGTAGCTAGTGAGAGTACTATTATCTTTGCGGAGATCATGCCGTCTAGTCCTGCTGCGGTGTATAGCTTTAACGAGAACGATAACAGACTGGTTAACATATCCATAGCTCACGAGTTGATGGGCTTTCAAGATCAGTTAACGAACCTGTTCTCCCAGTTATTAGAGACAGCTAAGGCAGATCTGTTTGCTGTGGCTGTTCTTAACTCGGACATATTCCCGGACGATGCTGAAGGGCAAGAGTTAGCTGAAGAATTCAGGGCAACGATGAAGGGTGAAAATTTCTATGCAACCACACACGTCCTTGAAACTAGCTTCAGTAGATTGCGTGAGTTAGGTATCGATACCAACGCCGATAACATCTTTAAGGTCGTTAGAAGTAGTCCAAACTCTAACATCCAGACCATTTTTAATTCTATTGTCCAGGTAATGTCGATGGCTGAACGGCTGTTAGCGTTGTCTCCACAGGAACAAGGTCAACCATCCCCCAGGGAAACATCAGCTACCGAGGTTCAGGTTATAGCTAACACAACTGAGTCAGTGTATGGCTTTATATCTGATGCTATAGACGAGGGACGAGCTGCTAAGAAAAGGATATGTTATGAGTCGTTGATGGCTTGCGGTAGTAACCATGTCCACTTACCAGTATTAAACCGTTACCCAGCTAATGTTGTAGAAGCAGCGGGGTTCACTGTTGCTGACTCTGGGGATATGTTTGATCCACAATCAGAACGTAGATACACCGTGATTGGGGAGAAGCATAACTTAATACATGACTATGTGTTTAATAGCAGAGATGGAAGTGAGAGATCATCTAACATGGCTTCTGCTAATATCTTAATTCAGATGTTGCCTGTGCTGCAAAACCCTCAACTGTTACAGGCATTAACTAAGGAAAAATACTATGAAATTTTGAACGCTGTGTTCCGCAATAGCGGAGCTGGCCTTGACCTTAACTTACAGCTGCAACCCGGAGAAGATAACACCATGATCCCTCAAGAACAGAAGGACGCAATGGCTAACAGTCAGCAGAACAGTCAGGATATGGGTGCTATGATTCAGCAGTTAATACAGGTAGTGCAACAGAACGCAGAGGAGATTGAATTACTCAAAGGTGATGCAACCCCAATGCCCGGACAAGCAGAAGAACTTGCGCCAGTTGCCCTTTAATTTATGGCGGAAACAACAACAACACCAACAGAAGAAGCACCTCAAGAAGTAGTACAAGATCAAGTACAACAAGAGGAAGCACCACCTGAAAATCAGGAACCACAAACAAACCTAGATGATCCTATGCTTTCGCAGCTATGGGATGACTTAGGTATTAAATCAGACACCGAACCAGAGCAGACCAATGCCGGGGAAACACAACAAGAAGACGGAGTACAGCCAGAGGAACCAAAGGCCGAAGAGTCCAAGACCGAAGAGTCCGAAGGGGAGGCAACCAAAGAGGAACCCGAACCTGAAGTAGAAGAAGAACCAAAGAAAGAGTTCAGTGTTAAACCTAAACTGGACGAGGAGGCTTTCCGTAAGGTTGTGCGGGAGGAGTTAGAAGCTAGAGGTAAAACCCCTGAGCCTGATCCGCAACCTAAGAAAGAGGAACCTGTAGATACTTATGAAGATGAGTTAATTGATGAGCAGAAAGAAGAACTGGAACTCTATCGATACGCTGAATCAAAAGGAAAGCATAAGGGTAAAGCATCAAAGCTGTTAGATTTTTACAAGGAACTAGACGGGTACGTAGAGAAAGCAAGGCGAGAAGATCCAGAGCGAACCTTCGACAATGAAGACTCTGAGTTCATGGATTTCGTTAGAAGAAATAAGCCTGTTATTAAATCTTCTGACATTGATTCCATTAAGCGTGATAAGTTTAGGGATGAAATTGTTTCAGATGTAAAGAAGGAATACGAATCTACCATCAATGGATTAAAAGGGGAACTCAATGAGATAAGAGCAACCCCCCAAGTAAAGGCAACCATTAAAGAGGCTGGTCGTGCATACGATGAGTTTGCAAAGCTGGAAGACATGAAGGAAGCCGACCCTTTAAAGCACAATATATTTTCCCAAGAACGTGAGAAGTACATAACGTGGGCAGATGACTTTGTTAAGAGATGGCATGGTTTGAATACTCAAACTGACGATGGATATTATAAACTCATAAACGACATCGAGACTGAAGCAGAGACATACGCAAGGACGGGTAACACAGATAAGGATGGGCAAAAGTTTCTTACCCCTTCCCGTTACGCTCAAGCTCAAGACAAGCAAGGGTACTGGACATGGGATCAGAACGATATACTTGAGCATTTTGGAACCAAAGCTATCCAGTTAGCTAACGAAAACGTAGATAAAAGAGTTAAAGAACTTGAGTCCTATGGCTTCGTTAGAGGGGTGAAACCTGGGGAGTCGAAGAAATCTGCGAATGACCCTCAACCTGTTAACCCTCCGAAGGCATCAAGATCTCCTAGTCCGGGAGTAGCTGAAGGCGCATCAGTGCAGGACAATCACATGGGAAAAGACTTGATTAATGAACTAGGAATTGATTTTGGATGACAGACCAGCAGGAACCGTAGCAATAATTATCGCATTTTTTTTGTGTATATTATTTATCATTCCTTTTTATATCTATCGCCTGATTAAGCGAATAAAATCTTACATTACAAAAAAGAAATAATTGTAGGTTTTTTTACCCATAAAATTGAAACCTGAATAAGCTGATTTAATATTTTGTTTTTACCTACAGTGTTAGGTTTTAAATAAGGAGAATATATTATGGCAGCATTAACTGGAGACGGCGCAGGGTCAGGAGTAGCAAGCTCTTACACTCTCAACGCTAGTAACTGCAACCCTCGTTTCATTAGTGTTAGTGATTCGACTGGTTGTTCACTCACTCGTGCATCGATCCGAGCGTTCACTAAACAGGACATAGAAGATCAGCAAACGAAAGAAGTCGGAATGGATCGTATCATAGCGCAGACAAAAGAAGCGCGTATGGTTGGAGTTCCAGAAAGAACATTAACAGATCTTTTACTTTCACGTCACGTCAATCTAGGCGGCGGCACATCTAGTAATTCAGGCAGCGTTATCGCTCCGTTTACCTTAGTGCCACAACAGAATGTCGTGAACGCTAACTACTTTAACATCGTCAAGACATCTTGTGATCCTAATGACCTAACAAACGGCGGCGCAGCAACGGCTGGCCCTCAAGGGGGTACTTATGGTGCGTCAGCAGGAGTGTGGGCGGCAGTTACAGGTAATCAAGGCGGTGACTTTGGTGGTACGAATGACTTGTCGGCTGGTTCCGCTCAGAACTATGAGCAAACAGTTCATGCTGACAAAATCTCAGCAGCATCCGCACACACGGCTCACTTAGGGAGAATTGCAGTCGTTGTTCAGTTGGCTTCAGAAACAATGGGGTCAATCAGCAGCTCAGCTACTCTTACTGGTTATAAGTCTCAGCTTAAAAACTTAGGTAGATTCTTTATTCCAGGCAGTTACGTCTTACTTGAAAACTTAGATGATGCCGCTGGCTCTGTTGGTCAGAACGCCGTGTTCAAAGTAATTGAGGCAGCAAGCCGAACTTCCACAGCCGGAGCAGAAGCGACACTTTCAGGTGTGGCTGCGGGTGGTCACTATGCAGTTCTTGTACTAGAACCTAATGTTACCGCCGCCAAGTGGGCTGCTGACTCAGTTGTAACCGCTAAATTCCCGGGACTGAAGAAGTACCTTCCTCGCGCTGGAACTATTTCTATAATGGCGAACAGCGTATCTGATTACGAGAAGTACTGTGTTCAAGGGCCGACTACTAATCCAACGAACTTGATTTCTTATTGGCAACAAAGTACGCGCTGGACTCACAAGTACAGTGACGAGTACTTAAAAGCACTACAAGCACCTCTTACATCGAACTGGTTTAAGAAGTTCCGAGAGCTTCCACTTGCACAGCAACGCAAACAACAAGAGATGCAACATGAACGTGCATTCTACAACACTGTATTCTACGGGGATCAGATCAACGAGAACCAGACTGTTGAAGGATATACTAACCTTCCAACTGTAATTGACCCAGATTCAGGAGGCGATTCTTGTGTGATAGAATACAAAGCAAATGCGTTAGGTATTCGCACCCAGCTACAGGAATGTGGAAAGGTTTACGGTGGAGCAATGACTAAGGACGCTTCTAATCAGCCCGTTCAAGCTGCGCTTAACTTAGATGTTCTATTTGAAACAATCTACCAGTTGAAGCGTTACCGTGAAGCTACTGCTGGCAACGTAGACACAATTGATATTATGACTGACCGTTTCACAGCGGCTCAGGTTAGAGATGTAATGATTAAGTATTACAAGAGCAAGTACAGCACAGACGTTAATATGTTCATCAACCTTGGCCAAAAGGTTTTGGATATGGATAACGCTGTAGCTCTTGAATACAATAGTTATTACCTACCAGATCAGGGAGTTAATATGGCTATCTTCACCGATAACTATTTTGACGACCGTGTCGCTGCTTTTAATGCAGGAGGCGTAACTAATTCTGGTCCAGCAGTAAACCAAACACCTGCTCTAGCTCGCAGTCGCGGTCGCACCATGTGGTTGATCGACTGGTCTGATGTCGCTGTTAATCTACTAGGAACTAAGAGCGTTAAACGCCAGACAAACGTAGCAGATGACCAGTACAACTGTGTGATCCAGCCGAACGTGAAGCATTACGTCCTTAACTCTAAGAAGTTTGAGGTTCGCATTGGGGATCCTAACCGCCACGCAATCATAGAAAACATCACTGAAGGTTGCCCGACTGTCACAGTCAGCGGTTGTGATCTTTCCTAACTCGTAGCTAACTCAGGGGGGTCAGGGTTTTTGGTTAGCCTTGGCCTCCCGCTTTTATAAAAGATTATGGCAATAAGTTCACATAGCACCTTAGCAGAAGTTAAGGAACAGTTCACAAAATTAGGGTCGGCTCTAACAGCAGCAGCCACTATTACTCCAACACATCAAGTACATACACTTACCCT
>MDSV01032680.1_pt1 | contig 10295 bp, 9 predicted proteins | sample 810851 | NCBI WGS metagenome assembly MDSV01 (sample SAMN05326640, study PRJNA326480) | marine metagenome | isolation source: seawater | place: Atlantic Ocean: North East | collected 2012
CCAGCGTTACCTGCTGTTCCTACAACAGTTCTACCAGTAGTATATTCAGTTCCATCATCTTCAGTACCTGCTGTATTATCAGGACCCCATTCTCCATTAACAGTTGAAGATAGACTCCAATCTAATCCTGACATTGAACTATCAGAATTATCAAATCTATAAATTCTGTCATTGAATACTGTCAATACATCTGTAAGATATAAATTATAAGTTCCACCAGCAGTTGTAGTTGAATATCCAAATTCGTTTGTTGCACTACCAACACCACCAGTTGATACAGTTCCACTTGCTCCACCAGAACCAGTTACAGCATCACCATCAGTAAATTCAGCTCCAGATCCGTTGATCGTAGAAGGACCGATAGTAATAGCAGAAGCACCTTCACCAGATGATGCTAAAATTGTAGCAACAGTAGTATTACCACCAGTTCCTTTTGTAATTGTTTGACCAACTGCAAAAGTTCCTGTAATAGATTCTAGTGTAATAATCCTAGCAACAAACTTCTTAATGTAGATAGTTGTAGTAGGAGGTGTATAAAAAGATTCAAATATTAATGTCGATTCTTTATCGTCCGAAGTAATTTTTGTACTTGGTGCGAAAGCTGTGTTATTAGCAGCGATTGCAGTATTAACTGTGAATCTATAATCACTAATTGCATCGCCCTTGTGTAACAAGTAAGTTGATGCGTCTAATACTAATTTTTGATCGTAGTTTTTAAGTCCAACTTTATATGCTGAACCAGTTCCGTCATTTGCTACAGTTAATACAGCAGACGCACTACTATCAATAGGAGCAGAATACAGCACCGTGTTAGTGTTTGCGGCTGGTTTTAATTGTGCAAGAATACCTTGATTTGCCATTTTTTAATTAAAATCCTGCGTAAAAGAATTGTTGTAGTCTTGTTCGACCAGTTAGGTTTGCTGCTCCAATACCTGCTCCAAAGTTAACATCTTCAGTAGTAACGTTTTCTGTAGATAACAGCGTAGCATCAGCATCAGGAAACTTAATTGTCCTTGCTAACGTGATATTGCTCATATCCAACTGTATTGAACCAACTGTATTACCAATATGTTTTAAAGTTGGTTGGAACAACGTTTTATTTGTCATATCTTGCGTAGCAAGTTCAGTAACAAAAACGTTATTAGTTGCAGTAGGATTATTTAGGGTAGAAGTCTCAGGGAATTCAAATACTTCATTAGATAATGTATTTTGATTAGTAACTGAGAATGTAATCTTCTTAGAAACAGTTGTAGGATCTTGCAAAACCAAAGTTTCTACAACTTTGTTCTGTAAGGTCTGAGTAGCATCAGTTCCAACCAAAGTAATATTTGCATCAGGAACTGTAATTGTTCGGTTTGCTGTTAATGAAGAAGTATTCATTATAGCATAAGAAGTTCCAACCTCTGCATTTGGAACAAACTTTACATCAACAAAAGTTTTACTAAGAACTGTTTGTTCAGTCTTTGTATCAAGTAATGTTGATACTGTAGCAGTTGGTTCAGCAGTAGTAGTAACTGTACCTGCATCAGGTAAGAAGTAAGAACGTCTTGCACCAGAAGTAGTTGGCCAGTTAATCTGGAAAATTGCTTCTTCAGTGCCATCACTTATAACAAGGTTATCTTCATCAATGAGAAGAGTCTTGTTAGTTAATGTTTGTTGTGTGTCAGTTCCAACTAAAGTTGTTCCATTACCCGAAGTAATTGCGGGTAATGTCATGATACGAGTATTAGTTCCAGTTCCTACACCAGAAACTTCAAATCTTGCTTTAGGTCCTTGTGCATCTTCTAAGATAAAGTCACCGTCAGCCATTAAGAACTGACCTGTAACTTTAACAGCACCTGTTCCTTTTGGTGATAGAACAATATCAGTATTGTTTGCAACACTGTCAACAGCAGTTACATATAATGAAGTATAACTACCTCCATTATCAATCCTTGACATGTATAAACCACCATTACCAAAACCTAGACCAATCTGGTCATATGCATTCTGGTACAATCCAGTATCTCTGTCCAAATCAAAGCAGAGACCAGGATCACTTTTCGATCCTCCTGATACACCTTTATGCAGTTGATTTATTTTTGCTTTCCTATTTGGAATCAAAGGGTCGGATACAACCACTGGTAGAATTGCTTCTCCAGACAGGTTGGAATCCGAAATTGTTTCCAACTGTGAAATCTTCTTAGTTCCCACGAATAATCACACTATTCCTACAGGTCTATTTATAAAGAAAGTCAACCACCAGTCAGGTCTATCTGGTCTTCCTCTTCTTCTTTTGTTTTATATTGCCACTCATCTGTATGACCTACTGTCCACCATTTAGGTTCAGTTTCTACAGCGTAGTTTTGAGAGCAAACTTTAAAGTCTGGTTTTTTCAAATCATCTGGGATTAAACTACAATCCCTCCAGATTACTCTGTTATTTGGTTGAGCTGCGTATTGTCCGTTGTCGAGGGCAATGACGTTGAACGATTTATGTTCGGGGTCCAACTCAGAAAAATTAGTGTCGATAACAGACTGATCTGGATGCCCAGTGTCAATCGTAAATTCATACTCACCAGCGTGCATTTTTTTATCTTTACCAAAGAACTCACATCTACCTAAAATAGGTTTACGGAGAACTGTTATATTATAATCAAAACAATCCCAAAGTTCAAGAACATCTAGGTCTAATTGATTATCTTTATCAAAGTCTTCAGTCCATACAAATGCACTGATAGGTAATTTATCATATAAAGCACCATAATCAGTTAACATAGTTTCAAAATATAATGCCTTTGCTTGAACACTCTTTACAGAGATCCATATGCCAGGTGTCAATTCCCCATGTCCTTTTTGATGATCGTAAAGGTATTCCTTTTTAACGAAAACAGGGATAGGAGGAAGAGGATGTACTAAAAATGCCATAATATATTCAACCTATAACTATGTATCTGTCTTCTCAGACCATAGTCTGAGATTAAAACCTGCAGATATTCTTCTCGTATCAGATTTATTTTCATTTACCGCATGATATAGAGAAGCAGGGAAAAATATCATTGCACCCTCCTCAGGAGTAAAATCAAACATACTATATGATAATGTCTGTTGTCTAATCTCCATTGTATAATTTTTCATCACATCCCATTGACTATATGCATTAGGAGATTCAAAAGATATATCACCTGATTCTGGAGGAATATTTAACCATAACACTCCTGACATATGAGAACCAGGATGGCAATGAAGAATATTTGTATCACCTGGTTCATTTATATTCAACCAGTGTGAAGTTACCTCAAAACTAGAAAGATCATAATATGAATTATCATTAAAAAATTTAATAAGAGCAGTGTTAATCGTAGATAATACAGGACCATCACTAAGAAGTTCTGAGTGCCAACCTGTATTTGATTTTTTAACACCTTTTGGATCAGCAGCTTTCTTTGCTTCTACAAAACCAATTAAGTCTTCTTTTATGTCACTGTAATTATCAACAGCGACATGATGAACATTTGTTGGAAATAACGGAATAATTGTCATAATTTTATTGATAAAAAAAAGAGAGGTGTTTCCCAGGCACCTCCCGAAGTAATAACAAACACTTTACTTTTTATGAATAGAGGGCACTCTTTCTACATAGAGATCTTTTGTACTCCCCCCACGTTTCATACTATATCAGTGTTTGATCAGGATGTCAAGTTTTGATTTCAAGACTTGCAATCTTTTTTTGGCAGCACGAAGTGCTTGAGGTTTTAGAGTCCTCTTTTGTTCCTTCTTTGAATGGTGTTGCCAATTAGGGATTTTCATTACTTTTTGAATACTCCAACTTTTGCAAGGAGGTAGATTGATAGTATAGTCCAAAAGACTACTTCTAATCCAACATTGTTCATGATCCCTCCTGTTGTAAGAATTGTTGACGGAACTCTTCGACTTGATCAACCACCTCATCTGAGACAGGAGGACCTGATTGTACTATAGGTGACATCAAAACTGCTTTACCATCTTCACGTTGAATTCTCCAGATGGTTCTATTACGTTCACACATAGAAATTAAAAATTCTAAATGTTCAGTTGCTTCTTCTTCTGTGACAGTAAGAGGTGTGTTCATTGTTCTGCAAAACAGTAAGTTACTAGATCAGAATCAAAATCATTTACAATATTAGATACAGTTTCTGCAAATCCTTCTGCACCTGATTTTGTCCATTCCCATTCGACAACGTTATCATAACCTTCATTATCTAGGATCTTTACAGACCTACGAGAGAAGTCAATGAATACTTGTTCAATGTATGTGTCCATGAGTTCCATAATATTATAAAGGTAGATTCCTATAGCCGCTTATGCTGAACCTACCAAAGGGCATAACCGCAGCCAGTATTTATCTGACAAATTTATTATAGATCATTAACAGGTGACTGTCAAGGATTAATTTAAGAATATACTTGCTGCTGTCAGTTTCATAACTGCACCTGCTGTAAGGTTCATTGCAGCACCTGCAACGATAGAAGCAGCAGTGGAAGAATTCATTGAAATAGCACCTGCAGCAACGTTTACATTATACAGACCTGTTAAAACATTATTATTATATCCAGTTGCACCAGAGGTAACAGATACAGGACCTGCAGGGTTTGCAACAATATATCTGGGTATAGCATCTGCAGCAGAACCTGCAGGTGTCATAACAGTTTCACAAGAACCTCCAATCTTTCTAATAATACCTGCTTTGATCTTAGGTATTGGTGAGGGAGGGAAGTTAATAGTTTCAAATAGTGTAGTTGTAGCAAGAGTAATAGAGTTGTCTGCGGTGAATATCATTTCTGCACCACTTCTTGTTTGTTGAGAACAGGTATTCTCAAAAATACTTCCAGTGATCTTAGTTGATGTAGATGCAATGTTCGCTTCAGCACCTTGTAATTCAAACTTAGCACCAGTAACACTCATATCAACATCAGATCCAAACTTGAGACTATGCTTTTGTACTCTAGTATTCTTCTTATTACCTTTCTTATCAACAACCTTAGGTGCACCTTCAGCGTCAAGGAAGAAACCACCACCAACTTCAAGGTGACAATCTCCTGTAATTTTTAAATGATAATCACCATCAATAGTTCTTACATAATCACCATCAATATTTGCACAGTCATCACCATGAACTTCAGATGTATGGTTACCTGCATAAGAAGAGTGGTCAGCAACTAGACAAGCATCGTCATTATTATCTGTAGTTTGTTTTTTAAGATACTCAGTATATTGAACTTCTAATTGTTCATCAGTTAAATCTGGTTTCTGTTTTCTTTTTTCTTGTAACCATTTCCATTTAGCATGTTGTTTATTATTAATTTTAACTGATGTAAATGTAGTTCCGTTTTCATTCTTTCTTTGTGTTGCTTCTCTACCTGGTACTCCAACAAATAATTCATATGCACCATTAATATAAGTTGTAGCAGCAGTAAGATATGGATCTGCACTATTGAATAGATTATCAATCAAACCTTTTCCAGATTCATTATCACCACATTTACCTTGACTCCTACCCCTAATCGAATTAATTGATGCTAACTCTTCTTCAGTACAATGAGTTACACCAAATAAAGGATACCAACCAACTGTATCCTTACCACCATCAATAGGTCTATTACAATTACTAGCAGTAAACTTAATGAACAATGCCATCAAACCACTAATACCACCTAAACCTTTTTTGAACAAATCAGTAGCAGTTTCAAAAATTTCTGTTCCTTTTTCCCATGCTTCAATAATTTCTTTTGCTTTACCGATTCCATCTACAATAGTTTTTACACTAGAAACGATACCTAATGCTGAATCAAGAATCTTTTGAACGTTACAAACAATATCATCAATTACTTGTTGAACTCCTTGAAGAACCATTGCTGCCTTATCGATAAGACCATTAAGGAAGTTTTCAACAATAGATGTTATAGATCCTACAGGATCAGCAATATACCCTAGTAACTGATTATCAATAATGCAGAGTTGTGATAGTATTAAAGTTACTGCTTTTTGTATAGTGGTAAAAACAACAAATGGAATACCTGTTGCACCACCTAATAAATTTACAAGTTCTAACTGTTCTGCTAAGTTTGCTAGTGCTTGTCTAATAGCAGCAATTACTTGAGTGAATACAGCACCTAAGAAATTTTGTAATTTTGCTGTAAGTTGTTTAGCAGTTACGAGTTTACCCGTAATCATGCTGATATATTCCCCGTCTTTCTCAGTCTTAACTAATGCACCTGCAGTCTCGGCAATATCTTCTATTAAGTAAGATAGTTTATATTCTAGTGACTTCCAAGGTCCTCCAACACCATTAGCAGCAGGTAATGGTTTATCTGTATCTAATGGTTTGACAGGATTAACTGCTCCACCAGTTATACCTGTTGCTGTACCAATGTTTTTAGGTGATCCAGTTCCACCAACCTCACAGGTTTTCATACCTGGCGTGCAAACTGCGTTAGTATTACCTTGACGTTTATATCCTTCACCTTTAGTAACTGCTAATGAAGCATTTGGTTCTGTAGGATGCTTAGTAGCATGATTTACTCCAAGACCATCTTCAAATTTTTCACCTGTAAAAGCGAATACCTGTTTAGTTTCTGTATCAGCAGATTTAGATACACGCAACACACCAATAACAATAGGCATCTGGGCATTTTCTCCATCCATGAAGAATCCCATAACAATAGCACCAGGTTGAAGTTGCCCAGAACTCTCACCTTGTCCATCATTACCTGCTTGTGATGTATGTTGTAATACAGTTGCCCAAGGCAGTTTATCAGTAGGAAGATCAGCAGTAGTTCCTCCCTGTACATTAGTATAATATCCCAGAATCCTAGTCTTTACACGACCAAGTTCCATAGGATCTTCATTGTCTTCTACTTCACCAACCCACCAGAAAAATCCGTCTTTACCAACGAAATTAACCGTGGGTTCATTTACAATACCGTCAATAGTCGCTGCCATTACTCACAGGATGTCTTTTTATTATTTAGCAAGTCTAGTGAACCTATAAAAATGGTCACTACCCCAAATTAAGTTACCTTGCTTGTCTCGTCCTTGATCTGCACTATGTAACTTATCTCCATATAATAGCATGTGTGAACTAATTATAGCATCATTCAAGACACATTGTCCCTCTGCGAATAATTTTCCTTCCCATCTATTATCATGTTCAACAAATAACATGTCACATCCAACTCTTTTAGTTCCATCCTCACTATAATTTTCCATTAAAAAAGAGTCCCCCCTTATAAGAGACATCTTGTGTCTCCCACTACGATAAGGATTGTTGGGACCCTCTTTTCTATAATAGTTTTTTGATGTATACCAAATTTGATCTACATCGCTATAGTCTATACCCCATTCTAATTCTACGGAAGCAAATCCTAAAGGATTAGATTGTGCTTGATGTCTGTTTGTCCAGTGACCTAAAAGTGCATCACTAAAATTAATCGTCATACACTAAGCATTCTGGTTCTTCTGGATTCTGATCACACCATAGTTCAAGTGCATTAGGATCATGATGATCTCCTGCTTCGATCTCTGCCTTATGATGTTCTGCGTAATCCACCAGATCATGTAGTTCGACTTTAGCATGTCTGCGTGCTGCAGGATTTGCCATTGGATCATCAATGATCTCTTGGTCTTTTTTAATGTGGTCTTCTATACTTTTCATAATTGTACCTCGTTGATACAGAACTATTTATGCTTGTAAGCTGTCTTTCATCAACTGGAGTTCCGTTGTCATACTTGCACCAGTAGATTTATGTGCTAAAGCAACTATAATATAGCGTCCACTATATTTTTTGTCAATGGGTATGTTACCTGAGACAGGGATATTTGATGGTATCTTAACATTAATACCACCACCTGTATACAAATCTAAGTTGCCAGGAATTGTTATAGTTAACTGAACATTCTTTAACGACTCAACACGCATCCATTGATATGCCTGCAGTTCTACTATCTGTTCGTAATTTCTTTGAGGATTATCTTTAAATTTAGGATCAAAAATTTGGTTAGGAATCATTTCATACCTAACTCTTTTTGGTGATGACTGAATATTTTTAATCTGTGTGTCTAAAAGATTTTGAGGATTTTTAGACCCACTGTTTAAATGAGACATTCTCTTCCAAATATCTTTCATAGAATAATTGTAAGAATCTGCAGACAAATCAGAACTTATTCCAAATCTTGACCTAGTGATAAAAGTAGGATCAAATCCAACACTATAACCAGCAAAACATCCATTTCTTAAACCAACCAAATAATCTCTTTCTCTTGGAAAAGAAATACCATTGATAGTAAATTGATCTCCACCTGCATTCACAGCAACCCTCTTAGGTGTATAGGTGTACGTATATAACTTATAATCAGCAAGGGGTGTCTTTAGATTAGTAGATTTTTCAGTTTGTTCATTAATTCTTTCAATTAAAGTATCAACAGATTTAAAATGATAACCTGCTGCATTTTCATAAAAAGCAAATCCATTTTGTAATTTTTTACCCTTACCAGATTTACGAATAGATCTTTGTGATATCCAATAAATTAAATCAAATGGTCTCCAGTTAGGAGCAACAAAGGATTGTTTATTTAAACTCTCTTCTACATATATTTTTTTGCCAGAATTTACATATCTTTTACCAAGTAAAGTTTTTACAATTTGACTGGCTTCAGTTTGATTCTTAAATACTGTTTCAGAATTACCAAAAACATTTGTTACCTCATTTCTAGTATATTCATCTGAAACTAAGTTAAGTAGAAATATTTCTGTATTTTGATTTGTTCTAACTCTAGAATCTATCTGATAGCATCTAAATCTATATGTCCTATCAATAATAGAAGTTTTAATATTTAATCCAAACTCTTCACTACCAGTCATATTAGTAAATACAGCAGCAGAATCTTCTAATATCAGACGCATTTCCATACATGCACTTGCCATGCTCTCATATATTTCAAAACCTCTTAGGAATGATGATAAATCATCAGCACCCGAAGGTGTTCTGAGTTTTTTACCATCTCTATACATGAACAGTTTGCCATCTATTTCACCAGCAGTTGATGTTAATATTGATGACTCCTTCGTGACATTCTGTCCAAGTGTCCCAGTTTGACTCATGAGAATATACCTCTTAGTGGATTATTAAATGAATTCAAGACTGCAACAGCAGTTCTGAGAACAGTTCCTGTTGTTCCTTGAACATTAGCAAATGTTCCACCACCTGCTTGTGCACCTAGTAAAGAACGTATACCTGCTTCAGCAGTTTGAATAAACTGACGATTAGAACCGTTAGATGATTCTACAGCAGCAAGTGCCATTTGTACAATCTCATTAGTTTTATTGTTAATCTCCCTTCTTGCTTGGTTTCTTTGTTCTGTTACCCTTCTAACTCTTGCTTGTTCCTCATAACTTCCTTGTCCTTTACTAAACTGACCACCACCAAACATACTTTTATTAGCTCCCATACCACCACCAGCACCAAGAGCTCCACCAGTGAATAAATCCATGATTCCACCTTGACCAGCAGCACCACCAAATGCTTTCTCCATACCATCACCAAAATTCATATTTTTGAACATCGCTGCTAACTCTGCATTCTGACCTACCCCAACCATAGGACGACCTCCAGCACCAGTATCTGTCTTTGTAGACGTAGACATTGGGAATGATTTACCACCGAAAGGAGAAAGGATAGGTGTTTTACCAGCACCTCTTCCAACATAATCATAGTGACCACCATTAGGACCTAGTGCATATCCATATTTCCATCCATAGCGAGCACCATTTGCTTTCATCCATAGATGAGAAGATCCAGATAGATCGAGTCCTTCACCATATAAGTGTACAGAATTTTCATGTCCACCAACTTTTGAATTATGTTTAAGACTTCTACCACTACTTGCTACATCTGTTGCACTAACTTGACCTTTAGAGTCCATCATCATTTGCATGAATGCACCTGCAGCAGGTTGTGATAAAACTATAGGTCTCCCATTAGCATCAGTAGTTCCTTGTATACCCCATCCTGTTCCTGTTTCTGGATGACCAGAAGGAATAACAGAAAGAGATCCAAGATTTGAAGCTACAGCTAACTTCTTATCCCTCTTTCCCTCATTAACATCTAATACACCAGTCATTTGAGAAGCACCTGCAGGTTGAGCACCCAATAACATATTAAAGATAGATCCCATATTAAATCCTCCTTTCTTCTTCTGAGAAGAAGGAGGAACAATACCCATTTGCATTAAATATTGTGCAACACCCTCATTCTTCATCAATGATACTGAATTAGCACC
>MDSV01059611.1_pt1 | contig 10295 bp, 10 predicted proteins | sample 810851 | NCBI WGS metagenome assembly MDSV01 (sample SAMN05326640, study PRJNA326480) | marine metagenome | isolation source: seawater | place: Atlantic Ocean: North East | collected 2012
CATAACAATTTATATGCCGCAACTGCGGGTGTTGAGTCTATATTATCAGGTACTACAACTTTTTACTTGGATAAAGCAAATTGGAAATTATCTAAATTATATGATTATGGAGAGAATAAGTTTATATACAATAATTGGAAAGATTTATGGAAGAATATTGATGAATACTTTAATTTAAAGAAAAATTATTCATCTATTCATTCAAAAGATTTACTTAACTATCTTGATCCTTATAGAGATGGTTTTGCAAACTTAAGAATGGCTGATTATTTAAATTCTTTAAAAAATGGATTGGACCAAAACATGAGTTTAGATGATAATATTAATATGGCAAATTCTGAATTTAAAAAAAAATGGAAATCTGCTATTATATACAATCATAGAGGTTAAAATTGCTTAATATAAAGATCTTTTTTTTAATGGTTTTAAATATTTTTAATTTTAAAAAATATAATGGATGGTTTAATCTTAACGATGATTATAATTCTCCTAAAAAATTAAGATTTTATAAAAATAATTTAAAAAATAACAAAATAAAAAAATATAATGATGATATTTACCCATTATTTTAAATCATGATTGTTTTAACGCTATTAGTATCATTATTGCTTATATTATTTATAATACCCTTAATTCTTTTAAAATTATCTAACAGGGAAAATTTAAATATTTTTAACCAATTTATTAATACTCCTATAAATAAGCCTTTTTTTTCTAATAATTTTGATAATGAATCTAAAATAAACAAAAATTTGATATTTGTACCTCATCCATTTACAAATTGGTCTCTCAATCCATTATTTAAAAACCAAAATGGTTATAAAGAGCATACTACAGAAGGTTTTAAAAAGACAACTAATGTAGACTCAATTCAAGAGCTTATTTCTAAAAACAATTTTGATTTCATAATAATTTGTATAGGTGGTAGCTCTACCCATTGCCAAGAAATGGAATCTTATGATTTAACATGGCCAGCAAAACTTAATAATAAACTGAATAAGAATAAATTTAATAAAAAAATTTTAGTTATAAATTTTGGAGTAGGTGCATGGAACACTATTCAAAGTACTATAAGATGCATAACTTGGTTCCCAATAATTAAGCCAGATCTAGTAATATTTTATCATTCAAAGAATGACTTAACACCTGTTTGTAATGGAAATAAATTAGAAAAAAAAATTATGCCAGATTACCAAAATGTTATGAATCAATATTCAATAATTTTTATAAATAATTTTTTTAAAAATTTTTTAAAAATACCGTTAATAAAATATTTATTATATAAAAGTAAATTTAATAGAGATTTTTCTCAATATGGTATTAATTCTATTTATTATAATCTTGAATCTGTAGGTCTCAAAAGATTAGATAAAGACATTATTAATTCAATAGAAGATAGACATATTCAAATAATAAACTTATGTGAATTATACAATACTAAAGTTTTGTATATACCTGAAGTTGTTTTAGATGATTTATATTCACCTAAATTAGAAATAATAATGAAAAGTTTAAAAAACAAAATATATAAAAAAAAATCTGTAGAATGGTTTGATGTAAAAAATATTTTAGAAAATCAAAGTAATATTTTTTTAGATAAAATGCATTTTAGTGAAAATGGAAATGAATTTTTTTCAACATTGTTATCAGAAAAAATTAAAAATACTTATTTTGAATAAAATATGATGATTAAAAATTTTATTGTAATTGGGATATCTTGTTATTATCATGATTCCAGTGCTGTATTAATTAAAGATGGTGAAATTATATGTGCATTTCAAGAAGAGAGATTCACTAGGAAAAAATTTGATAATAGTTTTCCATTTAAATCTATTAATCATTGTTTAAAATATGCTAACATCAAAATACAAGATATAAACTCTATAACATACTATGAAGATCCTAAGCTTAAATTAAATAGAATTATTAAAAGTGATTTATCTTTTAATAAAAAAAAAATATTTAGTAATTTTAATAAAATTAAAGATTGGTTTATTAATAAAAATAATATTCCAAACATAATAAAAAGTGAATACCCCAAATTTAATGGCGATTTAATCTGTTTTACGCATCATTACTCCCACGCTGCATCAGCATTTTATCCATCACCATTTGTACAATCAGCTATTCTTACAATGGATGGAGTTGGAGAATGGTCAACTTCTACAATTGGAGAAGGTATCAATAATGATATTAAACTTAAATTAGAAGAGAGGTTTCCAAATTCAATTGGTTTATTTTACAGTGCTCTAACACAATTTTGTGGATTTAAAGTTTTATCTGGTGAATATAAGCTGATGGGTTTAGCGCCTTATGGCGAATCACTTTATGTTAAAGAAATGCAAGATAATTTGATTAATGTTAGAAATGATGGCTCAATAATCATGAACCAGGATTATTTTAATTATACTTCAGGAAATAATATGATTACCAATAAATTAAGTGAAATATTCAAAATTGATAAAAGAAATGAAAATGAAATAATTCAAAAAAAATATATGGATATTGCAGCTTCTACACAAAAAGTTTTAGAAAATATAATTTTAAAAAAAGCAAGATATACATTGAAAATTACTGGGCAAAAAAACTTGTGTTTAGCTGGAGGAGTTGCATTGAATTGTGTTGCTAATGAAAAAATTACTAAAATTGAAAATCTAGATAATATTTGGGTACAGCCATCAGCTGGAGATGCTGGGGCAGCGTTAGGAGCCGCTCTTGCTGGTTATTTTTATTATAATCCAAAATCTGATTATAGAAAAAATTATACTAATATCCAAAAATCATCTTTATTGGGGCAAGAATATAATAATGATGTAATAAAAGAAATTTTAGATAATTTAAATTTCAATTATAATTTTTATAACAATAAAGATAGAGATGAATTAATTATAAATAAAATAATTGAACAAAATGTTGTAGGATTATTTCAGGGAAGAATGGAATTTGGTCCACGTGCACTAGGTTCAAGAAGTATACTTGCAGACCCTAGGAGTCAAGATATGCAAAAAAAATTAAATCTAAAAATTAAATTTAGAGAATCATTTAGACCTTTTGCCCCAGCAATATTAGAAGAATACTTTAATGAGTGGTTTGAGTCAGAAATGAAAAATAGTCCATACATGTTATTTACAGCTAGGGTAAGAAAAGAAAAATTAAATAAAGTAAATATTAATCAGTATTATGGTTTTGATAAATTGAACGCAAATATATCAAAAATTCCTGCTGTTACACATGTTGATTATTCAGCTAGAGTTCAAACAGTGAGTAAAAAAGATAATGAAAAATTTTATAATCTAATTAATTGTTTTTATAAAAAAACTGGAACACCAATTTTAATAAATACTTCATTTAATGTAAGAGGTGAGCCAATAGTAAACTCACCAATAGATGCATTACAATGTTTTGTAAATACAAATATAGACGTACTAGTTTTAGAAAATTATATAATTTATAAAAAAGATCAAAAAAATGTTTTATTAGAAAATAACTTGAACGAAATATTCCCAGATTAAGAATGAAAAAAAAATTAAAGATAGTTGCGATGATACCAGCCAGAATAGGAAGTGAAAGATTAAAAATGAAGAATTTAGCACTTATAAATAATAAACCCCTAATATCTTATGTAATTTCTTCCGCAAAAAAATCTAAAAAATTTGATCAAATTTATGTTAATTCTGATCATAAAATATTTGAATATATTACTAAAAGATACAATATTAATTTTTATAAAAGAAATAAAAAATTAGGGGGATCAAACATTAGATCAGATTTAATAGTAAATGATTTTCTAAAAAGAAATCATTGTGACATTTTAGTCTGGATTAACCCAATTGCACCTTTGCAGACCCCTGATGAAATTAAAAAAATAGTTAATTATTTTTCTAAATCCAATTATGATTCATTAATAACATCTGTAAAAAAACAAGTGCATACAAATTACAAAAACAAACCATTAAATTATAAAAAAAATCAAAAATTTTTAAAAACTCAAGATCTCAATTATGTTGAATTAATGGCTTATTCTTTGATGATGTGGAAATCAAAAACATTTTTAAAAGAATATAAAATAAATAATCATGCAATTTTATGTGGTAAATTTACTACTTATATCGTTAACGATTTGTCTGGAATAATTGTAAAATATGATAGGGATTTAAAATTGATAGAATCAATATTAAAATCTAATACTAAATCAAATTCCGTTAAATATGATAAGTTGATTGATTTAATATAATGTACAAAAAAAATAAAACTCTAATTAAATTAAAAAGAGAGAGAAATTTTAAAAATAGAATTATTTACAATAATGCTTTTTATTTAGATAGAAATGAAAAATTTATAGATATACCAAGCAATTCAAAAAAAAAATTACTATCTAGTTTGATAAAAATTAATCCAGGATTCTATCCAAATATACCACAGTTTTATAAAAAATTATCAAAATTTATTAGAGTTAGTCCTAATAACTTATTTATAACTGAAGGAGTTTCGGGCGGTATAAAAACAATTATAGAGGCATATTCTCAAAATAAAAAAAGTGAAATTTTATATTTTTCACCAACATTTTCAATGTACGAAGTATATGCAAAGATGTTTAATCTTAAAGAAAAAAAAATTAAAGTAACATTAGATACTACAAGAAATTTTAACAATTTAATTAATAAAATATCATATAATACTACTTTCATATTTTTACCAAATCCAAATATACCAATTGAAAATTTTTTTGATGAAAAAAAAATATGTAAATTAATCAATATTTGCAAAAAAAATAAAATTTTATTAATAGTTGATGAAGTTTATTTTCCATTTAGTAATTTTTCAGTACTCAAATATTTAAAACTATATAATAAATTATTTATTTTAAGATCATTTTCAAAAGCATTTGGACTAGCAGGAATAAGATTGGGATACATTATAAGCGCCAAAGAAAATATAGAATATATATCTAAATTGAGAACTGGTTATGAAACAAATTCTTACTCAATGGCAGTAGCAGATTTTTATATGAATAATGATTATATTTTAAAAAATTATATTACTGAAGTCAAAAAAGGTTTTCTTTATTTTAAAGATAAGTTAATTAAAAATAATATTTCTTATCAAAGTGGTGATCAAAGTTGTTATATTTTTGTTAATTTAAAAAATAACAAATTACATAAAAATATAATAAATGAATTAAAAACAAAAAAAATATTTATAAGAAGTGGATGGGACAAACCTTATAATAATTATGTCTTAATTTCTGGAACATATTATAAAAAGTTTATTATTTTTTCTGATATTTTTATAAAAACTTATAAAAAATATAATAAAAATGATAAATAATTTATCTGATAAATATACTAGCAATGATATTGGAAAGCATTGGGAAATAAGTGAAGACCCGTTATCCTTTAGACGACTACTAAATCATTTAAATTTTTCTACTAAAAATTATGAATTTTTTTCAATTGCTATAAATAGGGCATTGACTAATTCTAAAAATAAAGATTTAATTGTTGTCGACCTAGGGGCTGGTATTGGTTGGACCAGTGCTATAATGTCTTTTGATCCTAGAATAAAAAAAATCTATGTAATTGAGCCTACTCAAAAAAGAATAGATCAAATTAAAGATGTTTTTAAACATTTTAAATGTGATATTAGTAAATTAGAGGTCATTAAATCAACTTTTACAACCTTTAAAATTCAAGAAAAAATTGATTTATTTGTTTTACATGGGTCATTTCATCATTGTTATAATGAAGATCTAAAAAATATGTTTAATAATATAAAAATTCATTTGAGTCATAATTCAGAATATAAATTTAAAGACTTTCTTAACAGAGATATCTCATTACCAATAAACTCAAAAGTTTTAATTTCTGGAGAACATTATCTTAATAGATATATTTTTTTATGGAGAATAATTAAAAAAATTATTTTAAAAACAAAAAATAAAAATGATGTTGATAATTTTAGTGGTGAACATAATAGATATGAAAAAGAAATAAAAAAAATCTTTATTAAAAATAAATTTAATTATCAAATTTTTAATATGAAAGGCGATATGATTGATCCTATGTTATTAAAAAAAAATATTATTAAAAAAATATTTTATAGATTTAATATACAAGCTCTTTATTATTATTACTGTATTCTTGAACTTAAGAAATAGTATATGAGTTATAATTTTGATGTAATTATAATTGGTGCTGGAGTTATAGGCCTATCTATTGCGCATGCATTTTCAAAAAAGAATAAAAGAACTTTAATTTTAGAGAAAAATAATAAATTTGGACTTTATAATTCAACAAGAAATACTGAAGTCATACATGCTGGTATTTATTATAAACCAGAATCTCTTAAAAAAAAGTTATGTATAGAAGGTAAGAATAAACTTTATAATTTTTGTGATGAATATAATATTCAATACAATAAGATTGGTAAAATTTTTTTGGCTAAAAACTCAGATGATTATGTTAAGCTGGAAGCAATATATGAAACTGCTAAAAATAATGATATTATTCTCGATGAAATAAGCGAACAAGAATTAAAAAATATTGAACCTAATATCATTGGAACGAAAGGTTTATTTTCAAAAACATCAGGTATCTTTGATTCCTACGACTTTTTAGAAAAGCTTGAATATTTGTATCAGGACAATGATGGTATAGTTGCATATAACACACCTTTTTATGATTTAGAAGAAATTAAAGATAATTATTTTAAAATCATAGTTGGTATGGAAGAAAAAACAACATTGTATTCAAGTTATGTAATTAATTGTTCAGGAATGAATGCATTAGAAATTTCAAATAAAATTTTTGATAAAAATAAATTTATCCTTAATAATTTTGTTAAAGGTTCTTATTTAAGATTAAATAACAATAATAAGCTTATAAATCATATAATTTATCCAGCAATTATTCCTAGTAAAATTGAAGAACGAGTTGATTGCACACCTACAATTCATGGTGACTTAAGATTTGGACCTAGTATTGAAAAGGAATTTAAAGAAAATGACTTCGATGTACCTATTAATTTGAAAGATAGATTTATTCCAGAAATTAATAAATATTTTAAAAATTTCCAATCTAAAAATCTTCAATTTGATTTATCGGGTATAAGACCACGGATTATAATTAATGATAATTCAAATCCTGATTTTTATATAAATTGGCAAGATAATTATAATTGGTTAAATCTTTATGGAATAGAGTCACCAGGCTTAACAGCTAGTCTTGCAATTGCAGATCATGTAGTAGATTTGGTGATTAACAGATAATTTTAATGCTAAATAAAATAATTAATAAATATTATATTTTTGAAAATTTAAATAAAAATAATAATAATATTCATATTGATGATGAATATAATTTAAAAATAATAAAGAATATTAATCAAATTGACTTAAAAATATTAGATAAAGATGATTTTAAGATTTTAGAAAATGGATTATTATATAATGCCGAAGCAATTTGCATTTTTTATAATAATAAAATTGCTCATGTTACATGGATTGCTTTTAGTAAAACTTCGCAGAATTTTGTAGATAACATACCAACCAAAATCGATTGGAAGAATAGCATAATATGGGGTAGGGCGTTTACAAGTAAGCATCATAGAAATAAACATTTATATTCCTATGCTCAGCAAGAAATGCAAAAATATCTTATTGAAATTGGAATTCAAAAACAATATTTTTCAATTAAGGCTAAAAACTTACCCTCATTAATTGCTATGCAAAAATTTAACCCCAAAGTAATAAAAATATTTTATAGATTAAGAGTGCCTTTCTTTAGAAATATATCATTAGTTTTTAATCACAATAATAAAGATATATATAAATATACTAAATAATGTTTGTGTATAAATTTTAATTTCTCTATATGATAATAAAGAATGAAAAAAATTGATTATAATAATCTGATAATATTTACAAAAAAAATATTAAAGAAATCTGGTTTAAATAAACTTTCTTATGACGCAGTCACTGAAGGTTTATGTGAAGCTTCACTTAGAGGTGTTGATAGTCATGGAGTTAGATTACTAAAGCATTATTCTGATTCAGCAATTTATGGAAGAAAAAATCCTAAACCCAAAATGAAAATAAAGAAAAAATTTCCAGCATTATTTGTTTTGAATGCAGATGATGCTTTTGGTCATGCCGCAGGTTTTAAGGCAATTGATGAATGTACTAAAATAGCAAATAAATTTGGCATAGCTGCTGGTATTGTAAATAATTCAACCCATTCAGGATCAATGGCATCTATGGGTTTAAGAGCTGCAAGAAAAGGTTTTTTTTGTTTTGGCTTTACACATGCAGATGCCTTAATGAAATCATCTAATGGTAGAAAACCTTTTTTTGGTACAAATCCAATATGTTTTTCCGCTCCAAGAAAAAATAAAGAACCTTATTGTCTTGATATGTCAACTACAAACATATCTTGGAATAAATTATTAAATTATAAAAAAACAGGAAAAAAATTACAGCACGGATTGGCAGCTGATAAATATGGAAAAAGTACATTATCACCTAAAGATGCAAAATCCCTATTTCCAATAGGTGATTATAAAGGATTTGGTTTAGCCTCTATGATAGATATCTTATGTGGAGTTCAAACTGGTATGAATACCGGAATTAGTATTCCTCCAATGTATACTTTCCCAATTGATAAAAAAAGAAAGTTGGGTCAATTTTATATTGTATTTAGAACTGATGGATATCTTACAAAAAAACAGTTTTATACATCTATTGATAGTCTATACAAAAAAATATATAATTATGAAAATACAAGTAAAATTGTTATGCCAAATGATCCTGAAAATATTAATATTAAAAAAAGACTAAAAAATGGTATTCCACTTGATAAAGAAGTATATTCATCATTAAAATTTTTATCATCAAAATTTAATATAAATTTAAAAACTAATTAAAGTGAAACTTTTTGATTTAAAAAATAAAATAAAAAAAAAAAAATTTACATTAGGTACATGGTTAACAATACCTAGTGTTTTAATTCCTGAATTATATTCAAAATCAGAACTTGATTGGATATGTGTAGATATGGAACACACCTCTATAAATCTAAGAGATTTAGAAAATATAATAATTTCATCTCATAATAATAATATTCCTGTTTTAGTTAGAGTTGGAGATCATGATCAAAATACAATTAAAAGAATAATGGACATTGGTGCAACTGGAATCATAGCAGCAAATGTGAGAAATGCTAATGAAGTTAAAAATTTAGTAGATGCATTAAAATACCCACCAAAAGGGTTACGAGGCCTAGGCTTATATAGAGCTCAGGGTTATGGGGATAATCTAAATAATTATTATAGATGGAATAACTCACAAAGTGTTTTGATTATTCAAATTGAGTCTAAGGAGGGTATAGAGAATATTAAAGATATAACTAAAAATAAGAATATTGATGCTGTAATGGTAGGCCCTTACGATTTATCAGCATCATTGGGAGTTCCTGGTGAATTTAAATCGACTAAATATCAAAATGCACTTTCTGTTGTTATAAAACAATTGAAAATAAAAAATATCCCAGCCGGTATTCACGTTGTTTCACCAAATATTAATGAAGCTAAATCTTTTATTAAAAAAGGTTTTAGGTTTATATCTTTTAGTCTTGATTCATTAATATTAAAAAACACAATGAATATATCAATAAAAAAAATTAAAAATGATTTTAAGATATAAATAAGTTTAAAATTATAAAAAAAATGTTTAAATATTATAAATTAAATTAATGAAAATTTTAGCAATTATACCAGCAAGAATGGCAAGTAGTAGATTTCCTGGTAAACCTATGAAAAAAATATTTGGTACTCCAATGATTGAACATTGTTACATAAGATCATGTATGTCAAAGCAGTTAACAGATTGCTATGTAGCTACTCCAGATAAAATAATTTATGATCATATTAAAAAAATTAATGGTAATGCAATTATGACATCTCATAAACACATAATGTGTAATGACAGAGTGGTAGAGGCTGTAAATAAATTAGAAAAATTTAAAAAATTTAAATATGATATAATTTTAAATATTCAGGGGGATCTTCCAATGATCTTTCCAGATATGATAAATAAATTAATAAATCCATTGATTACTGATAAAAATGTAAAATGCACAACTATGGTTGATAATGTATTAAATCATAAAGAATTTATAGATCCAAACAGAGTAAAAGTAATTTTTGACAAATATAAAAATGCTATTTTATTAACTCGTGAACCTGTTCCATCTTCAAAAAAATTTAAAAAAAACTTTAAAAAATATAAACATGTAGCTATC
>MDSV01087700.1_pt1 | contig 10295 bp, 9 predicted proteins | sample 810851 | NCBI WGS metagenome assembly MDSV01 (sample SAMN05326640, study PRJNA326480) | marine metagenome | isolation source: seawater | place: Atlantic Ocean: North East | collected 2012
AGAACGTCAACAAATTATAAGAAAAATGAGAAAAAGATTGTAGGTGGTAAAAATGGTTTTGGATTCAAATTGGTTTTGATTTACAGTTTGTGGGGTGAAATTGAGACTATTGATCATATAAGGAAAAAGAAATATAGTCAACGTTTTGAGTCAAATTTATCGGTGATTAAGAAACCTACAATTCGAAAATCCCAATCAAATCCTTATACTCAAGTTAAATTTCTACCAGATTATGATCGTTTTGGTATGGAAGGTATGACAGATGATATGTTTAATTTGTTTAAAAAGCGTGTATATGATATAGCGGCAGTAACAGGAAAATATGTAAAGGTAAAATTTAATGGTGAGTTGATTAATGTGAAATGTTTTGAAAATTATATAGATAGTTTTATTGGAAAAAAGGTAGATACAAAGAGAATTTATGAAAAGGGGAATGATCGTTGGGAATATGCAGTATGTTTGAGTCCTTTTGATGAATTTCGTCAAGTAAGTTATGTAAATGGAATTTCAACAGGAAAAGGTGGAAAACATGTTGATTATATACTAAATCAAATTGTAAAGAAACTCATAGCATATATTGAGAAAAAGAAGAAGGTAAAAGTGAGGGGTGCTTCTATTAAGGAGCAACTTATGTTGTTTGTGAATTGCGTTATTGAGAATCCATCATTTGATAGTCAAACAAAGGATTATATGAATATTCCAGTATCAAAATTTGGAAGTAAATGTGAAGTAAGTGCTAGTTTTATTGATAAGTTGGCAAAAATGGGAGTAATGGAAATGGCACTAAGTAGCACACAATTAAAGGAAATGAGTGGTGCAAAGAAGACGGATGGTAAGAAAACTCGTAGTGTCCGTGGAATTCCAAAGTATATGGGTGCAAATTGGGCCGGAGGAACAAAATCAAATCAATGTGTATTGATTTTATGTGAGGGAGATTCGGCAAAGGCAGGTATTGTATCAGGATTGTCAAAAACTGATAGAAATAAGTATGGAGTATTCCCATTGAAGGGTAAATTGTTAAATACAAAAGATACAAATATTAAGAAAATTAATGATAATGAAGAAATTAAAAATATTAAGAAAATTCTGGGATTGGAGACAAATAAAAAATATACAGTAGATGATGTAAAGAAGAAACTGCGGTATGGTTCAATTATGATTATGACAGATCAAGATTTGGATGGCAGTCATATTAAGGGTTTATGTATTAATTTATTTCAGTCACAATGGAATGAGTTGATAAAGGTTAATTCATTTTTGGGATTTATGAATACTCCAATTTTGAAGGCAAAAAAGGGAAAAAAGGAGGTCCAATTTTATAATGAGAAAGAATATAATGATTGGAAGAAGAAAAATAATGATGGAAAAGGTTGGAAGATTAAATATTATAAAGGTCTAGGCACGAGCACTTCAAAGGAATTTAAGGAATATTTTACAAATAAGAAAGTAATTACATTTAAGTGTAGTGAAAAGTGTGATGACAGTATTGATAAAGTATTTAATAAAAAGAGAGCGGATGATAGAAAGTTGTGGTTGGAAAACTATGATAAAAACATTGCGTTGGATACAGATAAGAATCAGATTAGTTATGAAGATTTTATTGATAGGGAAATGATTCATTTTTCGAAGTATGATAATGAACGATCTATTCCAAATATGATGGATGGATTGAAGACAAGTTTGAGAAAGATTTTGTTTTCGTGTTTTAAGAGAAATTTGGTAAATGAAATTAAAGTTGCACAATTGGCAGGATATGTAAGTGAACATTCTGGTTATCATCATGGTGAAATGAGTTTGAACAAGGGAATTGTAGGAATGGCGCAAGAGTTTGTGGGAAGTAATAATATTAATAATTTGTTACCAAAGGGTCAGTTTGGAACACGTTTGATGGGTGGTAAGGATTCAGCAAGTGAAAGATATATTTTTACAAATCTCAATCCATTATCGAAGGCAATTTTTCATCCAGATGATAATGCAATTTTGAATTATTTGGATGATGATGGACAAATCGTTGAACCGGAATATTATTTGCCAATTATTCCAATGATTATTATAAATGGTGGAAAAGGTATTGGAACAGGATTTAGTTATGAAGGATTGAGTTATAATCCTAGAGATGTGGTTACATATTTGAAAAGTGTATTGAAGAATGAAACTCCAACAGTAGATTTTAAGCCTTATTATGAAGGATTTACTGGAAATATAAAAAAGATTGATGATAAGAAGTATTTGATTAGAGGAAAATATAAAATGTTGGATTATAGGACTATTCAAATTACTGAACTACCTATTGGATCATGGACAGTGGATTATAAAAATTATTTGGAAAGTTTAATGGAAAGTAAGGAAAAAAAGGGAAAGAAATCAACACCATTGATCAAGGAAGTTGTGGATTTGTCTACAGATTCAAAGGTAGATTTTACGGTGCGTTTCGTTGGAAATGAAATGCAAAAGCTCATTACGAAAAAGTGGGAATATGGATGTAATATGTTGGAGAAGAAGTTGAAGTTGTATACAACAAAATCGGAAACGAATATGTATTTGTTTGATAAGGATCAACGATTGAAAAAATATAATAGTATTGAGGAAATTATTAATGAATATTTTGTGGAACGATTCAAGGGTTATACGATGAGAAAGCAACATATGATTAATGAACTTGATAGGATTGTATTGTTATTGTCTAATAAGGCAAGATTTATTGAAGAACAGTGTGAAGAGGTTATTGATCTTAGAAAGAAAAAGAAGGCACAAGTCATTGATTTGCTTAAGAGTCGAAATTATGATATTATTGATAAAGATAATGAATACAAATATTTAAGACAAATGAGAATTGAAAGTGTAGAAGAGGAAAACATTGTGAAACTTAGAAAAGAACGAGATGAGAAGATGAAAGAATTGGAAGTATTGAAAAAGACATCAGAGCGTAAGATGTGGATGACAGATTTGAAACAATTTGAGAAATTGTATGAAAAATATTTAATTGAACGTCAAGACCGAGTTTTTGGAAAGGTTACAAAAAAGAAAGGAAAGAAGATGAAATTTAAGAAAAGTAAATAAGTTAAAAACTATAAAAAATCATTATTATTTTTATATAAATGTCTTGGAGAAATTTACTAAGAGAAAAATTACAAAAAAATTTTTTAATAGAAGAAGGAGAGTTTCATCATCCTTTAATTCAAAATACATATAATGAAGAAGACATATTAAGTATGGTTGATGTATTTGTATCAGATAGATTAACAATGGGAAAGAAGGTGGAAGAGTTTGAAAAAGAATTTGCGAAATATATTGGTTCAAAGTATGCATTAATGGTAAATTCTGGATCGACTGCTAATCTTATTTCTTTAGCAGTAGCAACAAATCCTCTTCGGAAAAATAAATTAAATCCAGGAGATAAGATTATAATACCAAATATATGTTGGTCTACATCTGTTTATCCTGTTATACAATGTGGATTAAAACCAGTATTTGTTGATGTAGACCCAAATACATTAAATATAGATTTAGATAAATTAAAAAAAATAATTACACCAGATGTTAAAGGTATAGTAGCTGTTCATATATTAGGAAATTGTTGTAATATGGATGAATTTATGAATATTGTAAATGAACATAAATTATTTTTATTAGAAGATACTTGCGAATCATTAGGAGCAACATATAAAAATAAAAAATTAGGTAATTTTGGGGATTTTGGAACGTATAGTTTTTATTATTCACATCAAATAACAACAATAGAAGGAGGTATGGTTGTATGTAATAATTATGAAGATTATCAGTTATTAAAGTGTTTACGTTCTCATGGATGGACGAGACATTTGGATAATAAAAATGAATTGGAAAAGTTATATTCAAATATTGATCCGAGATTTATTTTTGTAAATTTAGGTTATAATTTTAGACCAATGGAAAATCAAGGTGCAATGGGGTTAATTCAATTAAAAAAATTACCAACAAAAAATGAAAATAGATGTTATAATTATACAAGTATAACAAATACTATAAAAAATCATAAAAAATTTAATAATCAGATTACATTTGTTAAAGTATTGGATGATACAAATCCGTCATGGATGGGATGTCCTATGTTTTTAAATAAGAAATATAGTGATAAACATAGAGATTTTTTAACATATTTAACAAATAAAAAAATCGAAAACAGACCTATTATATCAGGTAATTTTGTAAGACAACCTGTATTTAAATTATTAAATATTAATGATATAAATAATCCAGAATATTTTGAAGGTGGTGAATATATTCATAATTTGGGATTTTTTATTGGATTGCCTTGTTATAAACTATCTAATAAAAAGATTGAAAAAATTGTTAACATATTATTAGAATTTAACTTTTCAGACTAATGGTTTGAATTTTTTTCTTATTTCAACATTACTTTCTAAAAATTTACTAATGTTGTTTTTTTCATATACAACATCTGCTTGTTTTTTAAAGTGTCCCTTCCATTCTAAAGATTGATTAATATATGTAGATCTAGGTCTATCTATAGGAACAGCCATATTACTTATATCTCTCTTATATTTTAAATAACTATTTAGTTCAGTCATAATTTTACATACACATTCTCTAATAACTTGTTTATTTAATTCACCAACTTGATAAGAGATATCATCAGCAATGTTTTTAGCATTTTGTAAATATATACTTCTCATTATTATTTTTATTTGATCAATTGGTTGCAAACCAATAACCTTTTCTGTATTATCATATATACTTCCGCGTATACCATTCTGAATAATATTTATGTTTTCTTTACAAAAAAATACATCTGATAATAAATTTTTTTCCCATCCACCATTTAATGCTTCTCTATAATCACATGAATTATCCGTTACCTGGATTTTATCTTGTAAACTAAATTTAATATTTACGTTATCCAATAAATTAATACGTCCATTATGTTTATTATAATTAAGTCCTGATTTATTTTTTAATTCTTCTGAGAAAATTAGCATATAATATATAGCAATAAAATATTATCTAAATTAATTTATATATTATGGGATTTCAAAAAACTGTATTAATTGTAGCTTTAGTGATTTTGACTATTTGTATTATTTTTATTTCAACAGTTATTTCTAAAAATGAATCAAAAAAACAATGGCCTCCTGAAACAGGAACATGCCCACCATATTATGTAGTTTCAACAGAAGGTGGGGGTGTAAGTTGTAAGAGAGATCCTAATGCACCAAAAATAGGTGAAGATAATGGAGGATGTTCTAATCTTAATTTGAAATTAGGTAATAGCTTTATTAGTGATAAGGCTAAGTGTGAATGGTCAAATACTTGTAAAATACAATGGGATGGTATTAGTTCACCCGATTGTAATACTCGTAGTTCTTTACCACATGGTCAATTATAATTGCTAAATAAATATTTAAATTGAAAAATAGTTTTAAATATTTATAAAAAGTTAATATAACAATGATTACATTGATATCTTTCTTACCCGAGGAAGTAATTATTTATCATATTAAACCATTTATGGCATTGGATGATCTATATTTAACAAATAAAAATGATTATAAAAAATACAAAAATGAGAAGTTATCTTTGTCTAATTCCAAGTCAATCATATCTGCGTCTTATATTACAAAAATAATACGGAAAGATTATGCATTTTTATTTGAAATAGTATTAAATATTATGTTTAAACATTGGTATAAAGCTTGGAAAATAAGATACAAAAATAGTGTGTTCTCTTGTTATATCGATTTAATAAACTATCAATGTATTGAATATAAATCAAATTTATGTAGAAATTTAATAAATAATAAACTAGAAAAAAATGGAATTCGTAAAAATAAGTTTAAAAGAATAAGAATAAGAAAACATAAATGGAGCAATTAGATTTAATTAATTTATTAAATAGATCTGAAGAAGAAAAAAAACTAATAAATGTATTGAATAACTTTGAAGAAAATAAAAAACAGTTAATATTATCAAGAGGAGTCTATGTATATGGATCACCTGGTTGTGGAAAAACAACATTTGTAAAAAATGTATTAAAAAAATTAAATTATGATATAATTGTTTATGATGCTGGTGATATACGAAATAAATCTGTTATAGATAATATAACAAAGCATAAAATATCAGATACAAATATTATAGCAATGTTTACAAAGACAAAAAAGAAAATAGCTATTATAATGGATGAAATAGACGGTATGAATAGTGGTGATAAAGGAGGTATAAATCAATTAATAAAACTAATTCGACCCAAAAAAACAAAGAAACAAAAAACAGAAACAATAACTATGGTCCCAATTATATGTATTGGTAATTATCACATTGATAAAAAAATAAAAGAACTAATAAAGGTGTGTGAAACGATTGAATTAAAAAAACCAAGAACTGATCAAATAAAAAATATTATTTCTTTAATATTACCAAATATAGATTTTGAACTTCAGAAAAATATTATCGAATTTATTCAAGGAGATTTAAGAAAAATTAACTCAACATATAATATTTATAAAAATCATCAAAATATATTAAAAAATGAAATTATTAAAAATATATTAGAAACCAAAAATTATAATGAAGACACAAAGGTAACTGTGAAAAAACTATTAAATAATAAATATAATATTAGTGATCATTCATATATAATGAATGATACTGATAGAACTAGTATTGGATTATTATTTCATGAAAATATAATAGATACTTTTGATAAAAAAACACCCGAAAAAAATATAAATTTATACTTGAATGTTTTAGATAATATAACATATAGCGATTATATCGATCGTGTTACATTCCAAAAACAAATTTGGGTATTTAATGAAATGAGTTCTTTAATAAAAACAATGTATAACAATAATGTTTTTCACACTTTTAAAAAAAATGAAAAAATTAAAGATAAGTTTAATCCAATTGAAGTAAGATTTACCAAGGTATTGACAAAATATTCTACTGAATATAATAATAGTATATTTATCCAAAATTTATGTAAGCAATTAAATATCGATACATCTGATATGTTTTTATTTTTTTATAATTTAAGAAATAATCATAGCGTTGAAGAAATTATTAGTATGTTTAATAATGAAAATTATGAAATTAATAAGCTAGATATTAATAGAATATATAGATTTTTAGATTATGGTAAAGAAGAATAAATATGTATTTAAAGATTTTATTAGATATGTATTAAAATGGAAAAACACGTAGAATCTTATAAGAGTATTAGTAATTTTATTTTGAAATATGGTAAGGCTAGTAAGGAATATAGTAATTGTGAAAAAGAATGTTATTTTTCAAAAAATACTGAAACAGATGAAAGTAAAATAAATAATTTTAAATTAACAGAAACAAATAAAATACTTGAAAACTTAGAATTTATGCCAATTCAGCTGAAAAATATGTATAGAATTATTAGCAATCCATATATAGAATATTATTTTGGAGAATGGATATTAAATAGCTTAATAAATTTGCAAGAAAGACTTAATATAATGTTACAAGAAGGAAATTTAAATGTTGTTGATTTTGCAATAAGATATGTAGGCATGGGACATTGTATTATATGTTCATATGATCCTAGTGATGGAAAAATATTTTTCAGAAGAGATGGAGGGTCTAATGGTTATGAAAGAGTTGATCGTTGGAATTTTATAAAATCATATAAACCCGAAGTAAAAAAAAAACATAAGTTTAGTGTATGGTTAAATAAGGTTGAAGATGAATGTAATCACGAAAAATATAAAGAAGAACCTTGGTTGTATTTTCAAGATCCAATGTTAATCAATCCTTAAATGTTTCATTCCATTCATCAATAGTATAATTATTACTCATAGATCCATTACATCTACTGCATATTGGCTGTAAATTTGATATATTATTAGTTCCACCTTTACTTTTAGGTATATTATGACCAGCTGTAAAATCAAACACATTAATACTATTATTACACCATGTTATTTGACATTTTCCTCTAAATTTTTCACCAAACGTATTTAACCACATTTGCTCTCTAACAGCCCTAGGTATTTGTGTTCCAAAAAATCTAATTATCATTAATATATATATTTTTAAATTTATATATTAAAGTTGTTTATTCATTATCTTTGCAAAATTTTACCATTTCTTCGGGGTCACGTGTTGGACATTCCTTTATTCTTGATTTTTTACTATCTGTTAATAAAATTGTTGGAAAACCTTTAACATCATTATCCTTACATTCATTATCGTTACTGTCAACTACTCTTTCACCAACATTTGTATTATTTATTTTTTTAAATTCTTTCCATGAATCATCAAACCTTTTACAGTGAGGACATCCTTCCATACGGTAGTATACAAGTGTTTTTGAACCAAAACCTTCCATTACATTTAAACTATTTTGAAATGAAAATCCTAAAATTCTTGTTGTGTAAACATGGCGATGGATAAGATAACCTACACATGCTAAAATTAAAAGTTTTACGGGAAGCTGGAGCTTATTGAAAGCTTTAAATAAAGATTTTATTTCTTTTACTACGTTTTTAAACATATACTATAACGTAAGAAAAAATTATACGGTTGTATAAAATTTTAAAAGAGTTTTATTTTTTATAATATTTTTTGGTTTCAAATGTAGCGGAGTAATATGACTGGGATCAGGTTTTTCCAACAATTGATTTTTATCAAACGTATTATCATCATGGGCAAAAACTAATATTGTTTTTTCTGGATTTAATTGAACCATAGGTATTGTAAAATTTTTTAAAAAATTTCTCTCTTCTGCTAGTTCAGCATCATCTTCATATCTTGTTATTTTTAATAATTCTTTTTTAAATGCAAAGGTTCCTGCCGTTGCATGATATGGTCCATACGGTCCAAATTGAAATACTTGTTTACGATCTTTAAAATATATATAACACGCACTAGAACCTGCCACCAATGCTAATTTATTTGATTTTAATTTATGAACTGCATGTTTGATTCTATCTGGTGGATAAAAGTCATCATCATCCATATATACAATAATATCTCCTTTACACTTTGTATGCATAAAGTTTCTTTTTTGTCCCAATTTCATTTTCTCTTCCAATCTAAAATACTTCACATTTTTAACATCTTTAAATAAATCCTCTACACAATCTTCACCATCATCTATCACAATCCATTCAATCAATTCCATTGGATATGTTTGATCTTTAAAACATTGTATACAAGATGGTATAAATTTACGTCTATTATATGTAGGCGTGCAAACACTTACAAAAGGTTTACCACTTAACGATACTGTCTTCTTTTTTCTCTTTTTTCCCATTTATTTAAAATTAGTATTTAAGTTTTAAATAAATTTGTATATTTTTATTTTTTTTCATCTGTTTTTGTGGATGGATCAACCCAAAATCCTTTCCAACCACTATTTCCACGCATCCAGACAATAAGTTGGAATAAAATCCAGGACCCACCTACTCCTATCACCGCACCATTTTTTACAGATTCATTAAATGGTAAATGATTTTGAATAGTATACATTAATACTAAAGCAAGTTCCATAATAAATAATCCTCTATATCTGTATTCACCGAACATATTTCCTTTCCAAAATTGAGATCCATCTGGTGTAAATAGATGACCAAATGACAAATAGAAGTAAGATCTAATTGTTTGTAACAATGATGTTATTATTGATACTGCGATTGTTTGCACACTGGGGAAGATAGAACAAAATAAGCAAATACCGGCGACAATAATATTTATTATGGGGATCCAGCATGTTACTGCTGTTAATATTTGAGGTAAGAATAAGAAATTACCAGACCATAACCATCCAGATAGTAAGTGATTATTTCCTTGTCTAAAACTGTATTTGTAATGTTGAAAAGCTGTTTGTATACCTGAAACCCAAGGATAAAGGGCAATGAAAAAAGGACCAATGAGAAGAGGCCATGCATGAATCATAAATGCTGTATATACCCACGATATACCCGATGGTTTGCCATCGAATGGAACAGAAAGCCAACTCAATATTTTATGTATTATTATTCTATGAAAACTCCATGAATTTTGTTGAACCCATCCAAAAAAGTCTGGTGCACCTTGTGTAAATAATTTTGTCCATCCTCCCGTTAAAAAATATGTTAAACTTTCTATATAAGTAGGTTCTAGTTTTTTTTTCTGTCCTCCACTACCACCAAGTTGTCCCGGACCTTTTTGTGGAGTGGCTGTTGGAGTAGTAGTAGCAGTTGGAGTAGTAGTAGCAGTTGGATTGGTAGTAGCAGTTGGATTGGTAGTAGCAGTTGGATTGGTAGTAGCAGTTGGATTGGTAG
>MDSV01119845.1_pt1 | contig 10295 bp, 5 predicted proteins | sample 810851 | NCBI WGS metagenome assembly MDSV01 (sample SAMN05326640, study PRJNA326480) | marine metagenome | isolation source: seawater | place: Atlantic Ocean: North East | collected 2012
ATTCCGGGGTCCCCTTTTACGGGTTTGAGTTCTTCTCGGAGCTCGCTGGCGCCCTTTGGGAAAAGTACGTTTAGGGCAAAGAGCAAGAACCAACCAGGCCTTGAGCCTTACCTCAGCCTCTCGCTCAACGCGACCCCCCTGCAGATATACATGTCAGTGTTCGCAATGGACGATTTCGAGGTCGTCGACATGAGCGATGCCGACCACGTCAAGCCCAAGTTCACCAAGCTCACCGAGCACGTCAAGCTCCTCCAAGTCTGCGTCCTTCTCGACACCACAGGCAGCATGACGCCCTACTTTGACGCGGTGATTACTTCATTGAAGACGCTCCTGCTGCAGATGCCTACCGACAAGCAACTCAGCGTGGCGCTCGTGCGTTTCAACGACTATTCCGTGGATTCGAACAAAGCCTACAAACCGCGAGAGGCCTCGTGCTGCATCGCGACCAGCTTCACCAGCGCCGCTCAGATCATCGCCAAACTCGAGGGCCTCGCCGCGGGCGGCGGCGGCGACGCGCCCGAGGCCCTCAGCCTAGCCCTCCGCTTTGCCGCCGACACGACCAAGATTGCATGGGATCCGCGTCCTTGTGTCTCCAAGACCATCGTCCTCGCCACGGACGCTCCGCCGCACGGCCTCGGCTATTCCTCGGGCGACACGTTTCCTCTTGGTGACCCCGACACGGGTCCCAATGGCTGCGGCCCCCAGCTCCGAGATGGGAACGGTGAACGCATGCACCTCGACCCTCTCACTTACATCAACCAGCTCAAGCACCTTGATGTCGCCGTTCACACTATCAAAGTTGGCAGCAGTATCGACCCAAAGCTCGACGTCTTTATGAAGCACGTGGCCAACGTCACTAACGGAAAGGCCATGGCCCTGAATGAGGTGTCCAATCTCGGCGACGTGATTGCTGGAGTTTCGCTTGAGGACGCGGCGTGCACCGAGCTCGCAAGCGCCATCGCCTCGGAAATGGAGAAGCTGATGCTCGATGGGGCGAGCAAGGAGGCGGCGGCGGAGGCGGCCGTCGCCAAAGTGGCGGCCACCGTCGACGCGGAGGTGTTTGTGTCGGTGGACGCCAAGGAGATTCCCCTCGACACCGAGTCGGAGGGGGTCTTTCGCTCGCTCTCAAGCGAGATCAACTTGAAATCCTTTCGCGGCGCCACCGAGACCCTCACCACCAAATCCGTACCTTTCCCAACCTACTCCGAGGTCCCCGACACGTACCGCTCGCTTGGCGATTGCGAGGCGCCGCGGTACGCCAGCCTCGGTGGCTATGACGCGAGTGCTCGCCACATTTCGGCGATGGAGACTATGGAGGAGGACGAGGAGGAGGAGGACTTGGGCCACCCTCTGTACAGGTCCTTGACCAACTTCGCCCACACCTCGGAGCCGGTACTGCAAAGCCCATCGTATCGCGCGGCGCCAACGCCACCCTCGACGCCCTCTTCGAGCTCGTCAAAGAGCTCCGTCAAGCGCGGGCTCACGCCCGCACTCCTCGCGCGTGCCGCAATGCGCGCCGCGTCGTCGACGTGAGCTGCGTGCGGTGGCGTCGGCGGCGCTGACGCGGTGGCCGACGAGGCGGAGGAAGAGCGAAGCGGGCTCTCTTCTGGTGGGGGTGGGGGCGGAGGCGCGGCGGGACGGAATGCAAACAGATTGATAAGCTCGTCGGCCGAGACTTTTACCACTCCCTTTTGGGCGCCATGCTCGGGTCGGACCAGCACCATGACGGGCGGTGGCGCCGCGGGGGTGTGGTCGACGGGTCGGGGGCGGAGGCGGGCGATGCGTTCCTTTTGGGTCTTGGATGCGTGGCATGAACCGCAGAGGGCGGCGGCATTGTCGAGATTGTTGTCTCCACCAAGGTGTAGAGGTTTGATGTGATCTAATTCAAAGCTGGGAGGTAACGTCTCGTCACATTTTGCACACTTCCATCCTTGTCTGTGCGCAACCACCTTGGACTCGCAGCTCCTCCACGTGCGCTTCATTGCCCGCTCGCTGGTTCTCTTTTCCCACAAGGTCGCGATCTACCGCAACTATTCCACTTCCGAATTGGAAGGGCGAGTTCGACAGCGCTCCGTTCGCGACATGCGCACCCAAGTCCCCCAAATATGGTACTCGGTAATTAAAAAGTTGTTCGTCACGTCGTGTTTGGGCGACTAACAAGTCGTGTAACACGCTCGCTAGGCCGTCAGCTCGTACGCGGCGCTCGCCGCGGGGTATGCGCCCTCCCTCGTCGCTCGCGGCGCGCGGGGAATCCGCTTACCATAGACATGTGGCGCCACGTTGTCATATGGTCGGCGATGCGCTCGGGGAGCAGTGAATTTGCTCGTGATCTCGCACACGCGTTCGGATGGCGTAACGCAGGCGAGCCCTTCAATTTCCCTCCCTGGGGCGTGCGTACTTCCAAGGACAGTCCCGTACGCTTTCTCGACGAACTTGCACAAGGCCGCCGTTTGGTGTTCAAACTCTTCATCGGACACACACGGCGTCCGCTACCTGATCATTGCGCTGTTGTGCTCGAACGCACAAATGTCCGTGCCCGCTGGTGCAGCCTGTTACACGCTCAAAAATCTCACGATTGGACCGGGCGCGTCCGGCACAACTGCACCGACTACAGCCCGCCCACACGGTTCGTCGCACAGCACGCAAAGTGGTACAGGCAGGTCCGCAGCCGACGCAAGCACTTGTACCTCACCTTCGACGACATTGTGAACAGACGCAACGAGTCTCTGTGTCGAGTCCGAACGTTCTGCGACGCGGGTTAAAAAGTCCAACTAAGTTGTTCGTCACGTCGTGTTTGGGCGACTAACAAGTCGTGTTTAAGATCGTTCGATTCGCGTTTAAAATCGTATCGAGTTTTTCTGGGTTCGAGAAAACAGTTCGTACGCGGGCCCAAGAGTGAGCACGGGTGAGAAGACGATTTAAAAGGAGGTGAAAAGTGATCGGATGCCGTTTTCACTAAATATCACACCGGACTCGTTGGTCAACCCAAAACCCACGGGAAGTGGCATCTTATCCGAGGAGGACGTTAAAGACGTTTTCGATATCGCAGACTCTAGAGTTCCCGAGAAGTATCGATTCTTTAGTGACGATGGCAGCTGCGGTCCCTCGTGCCGCGCCTATACTACGCGTCTCGTCACCGCCAAGCTCGCCGGCACGGGTCTCGTGGCCGCCCTCGCCGCCCAGTCGGCGGTGGCCACCAATCACTATGCGTGGACGTGCGGCCTCTCGGCCGCCGTCAATCTCATTGCAACGGTGCACTACGTCATCATCGTCCTCGTTCGATCTCAGATCATGCCGCGCAAGTACGAGATTTGGACGATTGGAATCGACCGTACTAAGCAGAAGTGTGAGGAGGAGGCAACGCAAACTGCCATCTATGTGCAGGAATCTATCGTCGATGGCCTTAGGTTTAGTGACTGGGTGGCGACGCTTGTCCTTATGACCCTGGCACTCGGCGCCGATCGTGATAAGTTGTACAAAGACTTGCCTGACCTCACCAACCCCACCTGGGAGGTCTCGCCTTGGTGGCTGGCCGCCCTCCAAGTGGCGATGGTGAGTTTTGGATCCTGGTGGCGCTTTTATTTCAATGAAGGCCGCAACTGGGAGAGCTGCACGATCCAAGTTATGGCAGCGGTTACGTTTTTGTTGGCGTGTTGTTGCTTCGCGGTAATTGTAACGAGCCTCCTCGACGGCCTTTGGCCAGTCCTCACTGCTACCCCGCCCACCGCCTCCGAGGCTCAAATCACCGACGCCCTGATGATGCATCTACTTGTGCTCGTGTGGATTGGATACCCCTTGGTCTTCGTCTATGCCCGCATATTGAACTGTGGCACCGACTTGAAACGTTACCAATCTCGTGCCAGCACTGACAAAGATATTTTATTCGGCTCGCTGGATGTCTGCTCAAAAGCTGGACTTGCCATTTATGCTAGCATGAGATGCCTATCGCCTATCGGAGAGTGAAGAATCCATTACCATGTTAACCATTTTAAACCGGCTCACAAAATATTATACCTAACCTTTTTTGGTGTGAATGATCCATCCTACCGGCGGTTTTTATAAATGGAGATTGGTTAACCCTTTCTACGTTATTCCCTGAAGATTGATGACTATTGCGGGAGTTGGAGGCGATCGGCAAGGGATTTGGAGGAGGTTGGTGGAAGGGGGTCACTCTCCCAATTCGCGTTTGACCACCGCCTTCAGCTCGCTCGAGAGGAAGGCCGCCTCACGAAAGGCCAGGTCCGCACCATCACCATAACTGGAGATGATTCTGTGGAGAGCGCATAGACCTCGGTGTGATAGGCTGTGCAGGGCACGTTGCGTGGGCGAGGCATTCTTCAACGAAACAATGCACCGTTCCAAACAATCCATCTGCGGCAAGATGGTCGTGCCACTCTTCAAAGCAACTCCTCTTCCAAAAGAGTAGAGCAAGCCTGCAAAAATCGGCCGGAAAGAATCATTGGCTCGTCGCGCCACCCCATCCTTGACGAAGTATGGACTTTTAAGGCAAGCACTCCAAATTGCGGTGGCGAGGGAGAAGAGCGTCTCCTTGATGGCGGGCGTGGTGAGGATCGACCTACGTCCAGAGGCGGCCGTCTTGGCTTCTGCGGCAGCCACCGCCTTGCGCACTTGAAGCTCGAGATTGTGGATTACGTTGATGTTTAGCTGCTGCTGATTTTGTTGCCGAACATATTTGAGGACGGCCGCCTTGAAGACTGCGTTCGCATTTGGAATGGTCTTGGTTGCCTCCACTCCAGACTCGTGCGTCACCAACTTGATGAGCGTTGCTTCACACTCGGCTTGGATCGATTTAGTATTCACCTTGGTAGTGTCACGGTTTCGCTTGTGAACAGCTTTGACGGGCGCTGCCGCGGATTTGGTGGTGGTGGTGGTGGTAGGCAAAGCAACCGGTTTGGTGGGTGCAGCACCCACCAAACCGGTTGCTTTGCCGTGAACAGGTGGTGCAGGTTTGGACGGTTTGCCGAGATTCATCTTTATCGACTTGCATGCAATGGTATCGTCAGGGACAGGTATGTTTCGTTGTAAATTCTCCTGTGATTGATCTTGTTTGTCCTCCTCCTCCTCCTCCTCCTCGTCGTCGCCCATTGCCGCATCATTGGCATCTTCCTCTGACGTCGAACAGCCCAACGCGGATCGAATTGGATGACCAACTTCTTCCGTCACCAGTCCATGCTCAACCGCCAACGTGGCTTGACGTGACAAGATAATCAAGTTTTTTCTGGGCTTCCAAAAACCACCCACCACTTTGCCTGCATTATCATCCACGTTGGCACTCTGCGTGCAACGTCCGGTGGAAAAATCGGAACGCAGCTGCTGTGGACCCCAAGCTACTCCTGATAGTTTGCACACATACAACCTTTCCGGAGTTAGGATGAGGTCTTTGCACCTGGAACCACACACATGTGGCTCACCCGAGGATAACCAGACAACAACATCGTTCATGCGTTCACTAGGCGTCGAATGGACGGTCTGTGCGTCATTCCAAGCAGTCTCAACGATATCCATCATCAACCCATCTTCTCGAGATGGTCACCTCTCCACGGTTTACACGATACCGCATGATTAACATTCCTGCAGCACACCCCTGCAACATACCCCTCCAGCATACCCCCTGCAGCACACACTCCTGCAGCACACCCCACCGGCACCTTAGAAGTACTCGACCGTCACCTTGGCACCCTTGGCGTGTGCTGGCCAATTCATCTCGAAGCTGGTCTCGTCGCGCGTGAACGTAAAGGCTTCCGACAACTTGCGCTTTGTGCACACGTTTGAGAGGGTGGATGGCGCGGCCGATGTGGCCAATGCGGGCTGCGTCGCCGCAACGGAGGACGCACCTGGAGCCGAAGTGGCTGGAGCGGCGGGCACACGCGGAGCCGGAACGGGTGGTGCGAGCGGAGCCGATGCAGGTGGAGGCGCTTTGGGCACCTTGGAAGCGGCAGAGATGGCGGCTGCGGTGGGTGCCACCACAATTGGCGCGGCGGCAACGGGATCCGCGGTAAGGGTGGATGTGGTGGTGGCGGCGGCGGTGGTGGCGGCACCCATCACACCTTCCGCCGTCGGAACCGAAGAGGTGGACGACACGGAGCTCTTATTGGTAGGTGCATCCGTCACAAGCACTCCCGCCTTCTTGAGCTTACGCTCCGCGACTGGCTTGCGCGCCACTGCAACGGGTGTGCTGGCGGATGCGGATGCGGACGGCTTTTCGGCCGAAGCACCAGCTGAGGGACGCGCGTCAAAGATGGTGCCAGTTGGCAGTTTGGGGTCGGTCTTCTTAGGGGGCGGTTTGACCAACTTGTCGCCAGCATCCTTGGAGGGCGTCACCGCCGCAGTCCGAGGGAATCCTTCGAGGGTGACCCGCGTCCAACCACAGATGGTTGGGTTGAAGCTGCGCGAGTTGTTGTCCGAGCTTTCCATATCGAGGAGGCTGCTGCCCACGAGCTCCGCATCCTTCGTGTAGGCGGAGAGAAGCTCGCCATAAACGCGTTTTGGCAGCGTCCGGAAGATGCGATTGTCTTCCGTTGCGGAGCTCGCGGGGCAGGTGAGCATCACTCCCCAGACGTAACGAAGTGTCACGTCGTCCTTGAACTGCCCCTGCAGCATAAAATCGCCAAATCGGCTCAGACCCAGCATCAGTCTTGAATGCGCGACAGACTCTTATGGTGAGCTCACCTGAAGCACCACCACTTGGTCCGCCGCCACCAGGTCGAGGAGCGCCTCGCGCGTTGGCCAAGCCTTGTGGTCGAGCAGCAACGCCTAGCCATATCACAACCGAACGGGGTGTGAAATTTGAAAACAACGGAGTTGGTGAAATAGGCGCACTCACCCCCATTTTTTCGGCCGACTCGACCATCACGACGCGGTCGTAGCAACGCACGACCCCGGGTGTGGAGCTGGTTCGGGCAACTCGGGGGACGGAAAACCACGAGCGATTGAAGACGGTGAATAGAGGCAATCCCAAATCCACCGCCTCCACCTCCTCCTCATCGTCCTCGTCGTCATCCTCGCCACCGCCGTCACCAACAGGGAAGGCGCGCTCCTCCTCGTCGTCGTCCTCCCGGGCGGCGGTGAAGAAGGTGGCCCCGAGATCCTCATCGGAGTCTGAATCGCTCATCCCGTTTTCTGGCTTTGAGGGCAGCGGGAGCTCTTTTGACTTTCTCTGAAAGGACAGTCAGGTTTTTACTAGCGTCAATGGCCAAAAGTCGAGCCGCCTCGGTGGAGTCATTGGCCGTCAAGGATTCGTCACGAGTTCTGTTAAGTCATATTTTTCTGGTGGCCGTTACTATTTCAAAATGTAGAGTTCAATGGGGGACTCTAAGGGGGGACCTGGCACCCCCTTTTAATCCTGGTGTACGAGAAGGTGGTGGCGACTGAGTTGGTGGTTTGACATTTTTGCCCCCAAAACACGCCCCCTCCCCCCAGCCGTAAAAACCTTCCAGCCCACTGGTGGTTGTTGTTTTGACCCAGGGGACTCTGGTGGACCATCATTCCATATTAGTCAGGGTATAATTAATTTTGTGATCGCCCCTCCTGGGTAAAATAACAAACACCAGGAGGGCTGGAAGGTTTTTTACGGCTGGGAGGAGGGGCGTGTTTTGGGGGCGTAAATGTCAAACCACCAACTCGGCCGCCACCACCTTCTCGTACACCAGGACTGAAAAGGGGGGTGTCAGGTTCCCCCCCTAGAGCTCCCCCTGGCGCTTGTGTCAGCATATCAAATCCATTTGAGAGCCCGTCCGCCGCCCACCCAAAGAGCTTTGAGACGATCCTCAACGGAGGCGATTGCTTCTCGCGCCATCGCTGTTGATGCTGCTGTATGATCTCAAAACAAAGGAGGGAAGCTTTCGCGCGCAGGAATGCAAGAGGATATGGAGGTGAAATACTTGTTGAACGTGTGGAAGCAGCTGTCAAATGAGTCGGACTCGTCACGGCCCAAAGAATGGGACAAAATATTAAGCTCTGACGATGCCTCCAAGCGCGTTTTAAACGCGCGCTTCGAGCTCGGTCGACAGTCCGACCTGTACCGACGTGCATCCACATTCCCCTTAGCAGCCGTCAGTAACGCGCCTCAGATCCAACCATATAGGTTTTCACAGACGGCCGGACGTAAGGGCATCCTGCTTGCTCTTAAAGCGACACTGGAGAACGATTTGAAGGCGCTGCGGCGGGATCTTAAGGCCGTGATCAAATCGATGATCCACCTCGCCAGCATCCCCAAAGTTCAGACGTTTCTCGTGGAGGAGTTGAACATGGACGAGGATGAGAAGGCCGTCGAGTTTGCAAAGTTACTGGTAACGGAACCGGGCACGACAATTGATCTTAGACAAGCCGTTCAGATGAATGCGGTGAAGCTTTTGGTGGATCAGTTTAAAAAGATATTCGCCTATGAGCCCATCATCAACGACTTTATGGAGCGGCTCTCTATCCAAGGGCTGCAGCTTGGTCACTTGTATGGCTCAGACCACGCTGTTGGGGCTCGCGTGCCTCCCCTCGTTCCCTTCATCCAACCGCCAAATGAGACCACTCGCGCAATTGGTTTGGTCAACGCCTCAATGGTGCTGGGTCTATGCGCTCTACCCGTTCCAACCCCATTGACAATCGCTTCCCCTCCCGAGTTTAAACCGTACACCTCAATCGATGAGGAGGTACTGTCGATGGCCTATGAAGATGTTGACGAGACGGAGGTTGATCTGACCATCGCCAAGATTGAACAAAAACTCCCCGTTGGCAACTCCAAGTGGTGCAAGTGGACCCCCCTTGTCGATCGGGACTCCAAGACCAGCGTGGCCAACTCACTCGACAAGCCCGACGATCGACGAGGCTTTGAGATGGCCCAGGCGGTTATTCTTGACGTGATTGCATCGTCAAACGACGACCACCCTGCCGGTCTGTGCGCCTTACTGATGAATATTTCGCACACGCTCAACGCATCCTATTTGGACCCTCAACACACAGAGTTTGTTCGCGATTGGTACACTCTGCCAATTAGAACGTCGTCAAAACCTACCCTTGGTTCAAAGCTTCCATTTGTGCCTCGAGGACAGCAGATTGAGATCCATCAACGGCCTGGCCTCATGGAAGCGATTGCGGCAAGGCAAGAAGATCAGGAACGCAAAGTTATAGAAGCATTAGCCTCGTGGAGGTCGGCCAATAGGGCGAGGAAGCTTGCCTTGAAGGCAAAGCTTGAGGCGGAGGCAAGGGCCGAAGTAGCCGCCAAGGTCGTCCAGGAGACCTTGGATAAGGCGGTGGCAGCGGCGGCAGCGGCGGAGGAGCAACGGAAGTTGGCATCGGGAGATGCAGCGAAAGAAGCAGAGGCGAGGGCAGAGCAAGCGAAAGCGGAAGCGGAAGCGGCAAAGCGAGAGAAAGAGGAGGCGGATAGGAAGGCAAGGCTCGAGAAAGCAAGGCGTGAAGAAGCTCTGATTATAAAGGCAGAGGCGGCAGCCAATGAGCTCCTGGAGTTGAAAACGGCGGAAAAAGAACGGGTAGAGACTGCGCAGGCTAATATTCAAGCATTGGAAAAGCGTCTGCTCGAGGCGCAGGCAGTGCTGGCGAGGGCCGGCGTTGAACTCGCACAGGCGCAGGAGGCGCAGGCAGCAGCGACGAGCATGGCCGATTCCCCATCACTTTCCAAAGAAGTAGAAATCGCCGATACTGCTCTGGGAAATGCGGAAGCCGCCTTCACTTCGGCGGAGGGAGAGGTCGCCGTGCTATCACGGTCATTGAATGAGGCCGAGCAGGATAATGTCAACCGCATTAATGTGGCGAATAAGAACATACAGGCGGCGGAAGAGGAGTCGGGAACGGCGGAGGCGGCGGTGAATAGGGGTACTGAGTCGAGCGCGACGTCGCGCACAACGCAACGTTTCCTCGTTCCGGGCATGGGAGGTGGGCGCTCCTCCTACGCCTCCCTCCGTCGTTCCGTAGCAACCACTTCCGCGTTGCCATCCAACTCCTCCAATAGAGCCGCCGAGCTGTGCACCACCTACAGTGTGGATGACACCCTCACATCCACACCGCCAGGGTCGGATACTCAGCCACCAGTCGTGGTCCCTACCGCTTCGTCGTCCAAGCCCCCCTCCACTGACGGTTTACTCCCACGCAAGTACGCCAAAGATGTGATCGATGCGGCCCTTCACTTGCAGCACAGGATGCACCTCAACGAGTGCGAGCAAAGGGCGGTCAAGACGCGATTGGAAGAAGAGGACGGCTCGCCCAATGCGCAAGACGAAGTCGAGATAACCAAGCGGCGCAAAATTGTGTGGGACGACGCCACGCGC
>MDSV01132106.1_pt1 | contig 10295 bp, 12 predicted proteins | sample 810851 | NCBI WGS metagenome assembly MDSV01 (sample SAMN05326640, study PRJNA326480) | marine metagenome | isolation source: seawater | place: Atlantic Ocean: North East | collected 2012
CCTATAAAACCCCCACCACCTAAAATTGTGCAAATTTGATTTTTCATGGTATTTAGAACACTTATATATGAAAATAACTAAGTTTAAAGAGGACATAACTTCTGAAATTGCTAATTCATTTAAAAATAGTGTAGCAATAGATACAGAGGCAACAGGACTGCAAATTCCTGAACGCGATAAACTAAGCTTAATTCAGATTTGTGATGAAAAAAACAATGTTTATATAATTCAGCCAAATAAAAAGAATTTTAATGCTCCTAACTTAGTTTCTGTTTTAGAAAATGATAAAATTTTAAAAATTGGTCATTATTTAAGATTTGATAAAAATGCTTTAGAATTTTTTCTAAAATGCAAAATTAAAAATATTTTTGACACAAAAATCGCATCTAAAATTGTCAGGACTTATACTGATAGTCATGGTTTAAAGAATCTTGTGCAAGAGTTTTGCAATAAATCTTTGGATAAGAGGCAAGGTAGCAGCGACTGGAATAAAGATATTAACGAATTGTCTGAGAAACAATTAGAATATGCTGCAAATGATGTAATTTATTTGCACAAAATTAAAAATGAACTTGAAAAGATGTTAATAAGGGAAAAAAGAATGGATATTTTTAACAAATGTCTAATTTTTTTGGATGCTAGAGTTGAACTTGACCAAAACGGTTTTAAATTTGATATATTTGAACACTAATGATTAAAAAGAATTACATTTCTTTGGCAAAGAAGTCAGCGGAAATTCAAATTAAAGAATTAAAAAAAGTATCAAAAGTTTTTAATAGTTCTTTTAGCAATGCAGTTGATTTAATTTTAAAATGTAAAGGAAAAATTATTTTTGCCGGTATTGGAAAATCAGGATTAATCGCTAGAAAAATTTCTGCAACTTTTTCAAGTGTCGGTATTCCAAGTTTTTTTTGTGATCCTGCTCAGGCTTTACATGGAGACATGGGTCAAATAGAAAAAAAAGATATTTTAATAATTTTTTCATATTCAGGTAATACATCTGAATTAAACAATATGCTTAAGTACGCTAATAGATTTCGAATTAAGATTATTGGTGTTGCTTCAAAAGCTGAAAGTGTTTTGATGAAAGCCAGTGATATAAAAATTATTTTACCAAAAGTAAAAGAGGCAGACCTAACAGGAATGGTACCAACCTCGAGTACATCAATAACTTTATTACTTGGAGACTGCCTTGCAACAACAGTAATGTCTCAAAGAAATTTTTCAAAAGAAAAATTCAAAGTTTTTCATCCTGGTGGAAATATTGGAAATTCCTTACTTCTTGCTAAGGACATAATGGTGACTGGTTCTAAAATGCCAGTAATTAATTATAAAAAAACATTTAAAGAAGCGATAAAAATCATGAATCAAAAAAAACTTGGAATTATAGTTTTAACAAAAAATAGATTTATAACTGGTTTATTAACTGATGGTGATTTAAGAAGAGAACTTAATAAAATTTCCTCGAAAACAAACCTCAAAAACTTTACAAATAAAAATCCAATGACTGTAAATGAAAATATGCCTGCTTCTAAAGCATTAAGTATAATGAATGAAAAAAAAATTACTAGTTTGCTTGTTGTTTCTGACAAAGATTTTAACAAAAGTAAAAAAATTTTAAAAGGTATAATTCATATTCATTTTCTTTTGCAAAATGGGGTTGGTTAATGGAGAGAAAAAAAAAAATAAGAATAATTCAAATATGCTTAATATCTGTTGGACTGCTAACATTAATCATTACTTATTCTGATAATTTTAATTTTCAAAAGAAAAATATTACAAAAGAAGATTTTAATGAAAAAGTTGAAAATAAAATATTATCAAACAGCGATAATGTAGAAGGTAACGTATTTTATAATATTGAGTACTCCGGTCTAGATTTGGCAGGAAATCGTTATATTCTTAAATCTAAATCAGCAATTAATAATAACATAGAAAGTGACCTTATAGATATGACTGGTGTAACTGCTACTTTCTATTTCAAAGATGGAACAATTATGAAAATTAAATCTGATTATGGTGAATATAACAATATTACTTTAGATATTAACTTTAAGAGCAATATTGTAGCAGAATATGAAGAAAGTACTTTAAAAGCTCAATATGCGGAATACTCAAATTCACAAGGTTTTTTAGCAGTTTCAGACAACGTGATAGTTAATGATATACAGGGCAATCTAGTTGCAGATAAATTACTGTTTGATATTAAAAGTCAAACACTCAAAATTGAGACTTTTAACGATGAGAGAATAAGTGTTAATGTAGATACTGATGAAAAAAGGTTTTAGAATTTTAAAGTTTAAAAAAGATAATCCTATTTTTGAAGTGAAGGATCTTAGCAAATCATTTGATGGTAGACCTGTGCTAAAGAAACTTTCTCTTAAAGTTTTCCCAGGAGAATGTGTAGGAATTTTAGGGCCCAATGGATGTGGTAAAACAACACTGTTTTCAATGTGCATTGGCGAACAAGCTCCTGATAATGGAAAAATAATTTTAAAAAATAAATCCATTGAACAAGTTCCAATTCATCTTAGAGCAAAAGAGGGATTAGGATATTTACCTCAACAAAGAAGTGTATTCGACATGTCTGTTTACGATAATATTATGGGTATCGCTCAAATTTCAATCAAAGAAATTGAAAAACAAAAGTCAATTACCGAAAAACTCTTAGATGAATTTAATTTACAACATTTAAGATCTCTTAACGCATCAGTGTTATCTGGTGGCGAGATAAGAAGACTAATGATGGCGAGAGTAATGATTAATAGCCCTAAGATAGTATTGTTAGACGAACCTTTGGCTGCTCTTGATCCTTTAGTAATACAAGATATTCAGAAATATATACTGAAGATTCAATCAAGCGGAACTGCAATTTTAGTTACCGATCACAATGTTAAGAACTTATTTGATATCACTGACAGGAATTATGTTTTAGGCGAGCACTCAGTCATAGCTGAAGGTACTGCAAGAGAAATCTTAAAATCTTCTAAAGCTATTGAACATTATTTTGGAAAACAATTTTCTTAATTCTAATGCGGTTTAAAAGGTTTAATCTAAAAATAGAAAAAAAAATTTTACCATTTAAAAAGACTATTGAAGTTGACGCAGATAAGTCAATGTCTATTAGAAGTTTTTTAATCGGAGCTATTAGTCAAAATATATCTATCGCTAGGAATATTTTAGAGTCAGATGATGTTTTTTCTACAATAAATTGTTTAAAAAAACTTGGTGTTAAAATTAAGAAAGTAAAATCAAAAAATTACTTAATTTATGGAAAAGGATTAGGATCGCTTCACTTAAAAAAAAATTCAAAACTAAATTTTGGAAATTCAGGCACTTTAACAAGGCTTTTAGTTGGCATTCTATCTACTTCCCCAGGAATAACAGTTAAAATAAGTGGTGATCGATCTCTTAATAAAAGAAGCATGAAAAAATTAATCGATTTGATGAAAAGATTTGGAGCTTTATTCTTACCTAAGAAAAAGTTTAATTTACCTTTGAAATTAATATCATCAGAAATGCCTATAGGAATTAATTATGATGCAGGAGTTTCAGCTCAATTAAAAAGTGCTGTATTACTTGCTGGTTTAAATTCTTATGGGAACACTTTAATAAATGAAACTCAAAAAAGCAGGGATCATACGGAAAATATGTTATTAAAAAATGCTCATGTAATTAAAGTTAAAAATAGTAAAAAAAAAGTAATAGTAATTTCAGGCAAAAGATATTTAAATCCTTTTAAAATAGATGTTCCAAATGATCCGTCATCAGCTGCATTTTTTTCAGCTTTAACTTTATTAAATTTAAAATCATCGTTGATAATTAAAAATGTAGGTCTGAACCCTACAAGAATAGGATTTTATAAATTGTTAAAAACTCAAGGTGCAAAAATAAAATTTAAAAACATAAAAAAAAATAATAACGAAATTACTGGAGATATCGTTGTGAAGAATTGTAAATTAAAGCCAATTAGAGCGTCGAGAGATTATTACGTAAACTCTACTGATGAATATCCGATATTATTTGTTTTAGCAGCATTAACTAAAGGTGTGTCAAAATTTAGTGGTATTGGTGATCTGGTAAATAAAGAAAGTAACAGAATTATTGAAATGAAAAAGATTCTTGATCAAATTAATATTAAGTCAAAACTGTATAAAGATGAATTTAAAATTTATGGTCAAGGTTTGATTGATGCAAGTAATAAAACAATTAAAGTGCCTAATTTAGGTGACCATAGAATTTGCATGTCCTCGTTTGTACTAGCTTTGTTGACTGGTGCTAAAACAAAAATAAGCAATTTTGAAACTGTTTTTACATCTTCCCCATCATTTTTAACTATAATGAAAAATTTAGGAGCAAAATTTGAGATACAAAAATAAATCACTTCAAATTTCTTGTGATGGAGGAGCGGCGACTGGAAAATCCACTGGAGCAAGAATGATTGCAAAAAAATATAAATTAAAATTTTTATCCTCTGGATTGTTATATCGTTACGCAAGTTTTTTAATTTTAAAGTTTAAACCACAAAACAAATTGCTCTTTCTTAAAAAAAAATTTAAAAAATTAAACTATAAAAAATTAGAAAAAATAAATTTACATAAACCAAATATTTCAGAATATAGCTCGATAATTGCTAAAAATAATGAAATAAGAAAAATTTTAAAAAAATTTCAGATCACATTTTCAAAAAAGAATGTAAAATGCTGTATTGAGGGAAGAGATATTTCTACTAAAATTTTGCCTAATTCAGACTTAAAATTTTATTTTAAATGTAATTTAACAGTTGCAGCTAAGAGAAGGTTCCAAGAGTTAAAAAAACTAGAGCCGAACATTAAACTCAAAGATGTCAAAAAAGCCCTTAAAATAAGAAATATTCTAGATGCAAATCGAAAACACTCCCCTTTACTTAAACATAGAAATTCGGTAGAAATCGACACCGGAAAATTAAACAAACAAGCAATGTTAAAAAAAATGTCTACTTATGTTGAAAGAATTTTACTAAAAAAATATGGCAACTGAAGAACTTAAAAACATTAATTCAATTCAAAAAGAATTTCAAAGCTTACTAGATCAAGATTTTAAAGATAGAAAACTGAAAGAAAACGAGATTATAAAAGCTACAGTCTCAGAAATTACGAAAAATTTTGTAATAGTTGATTGCAAAGCAAAAATGGAAGGTATGATACCAGTTGAAGAATTTCAAAATGATAAAGAGTTTGAAAAGTTAAAAATAGGTTCACAAATTGACGTTTATTTAGAGAGAATAGAAAGTTTTAAAGGTGAAATAATAATTTCTCGAGAAAAAGCTAGAAAAATGAAAACTTGGAAGAAAATGGAAAAAGTTTTTGAAACTCAAGAAGAAATGACAGGCTATATTACTGGAAAAGTAAAAGGCGGTTTTATAACTAATGTTGAAGGACTTCCTTGTTTTATGCCCTCATCACAAATTGATGTAAGGCCTCTAAAAAGGGTGGATCATTTAATGAACACTCCAGTTAAAGTTATTGCAACTAGAATAGACAAAAATAGAGGAAATGTTTGTGTTTCAAGAAGAGCTGTCCTAGAAAAAAGTAAGAATGCAGAAATTACGGAAGCTCTTAAAAATATAAAAGAAGGTGACGTTGTAGATAATGCAATTGTCAAAGCAACTACAGATTGGGGCATTTTCTTAGAGATCAATGGAGTAGATGCATTGTTACACGTAAGCGATCTTAGTCACGGTCGAGTGAAAAAACCGTCTGACCTAGTTTCAATAGGTCAAAAATTGAAAGTCAAAATTACAAAGATAGATGAAAAAACTAATAGAGTCTCAGCTTCTGTAAAAGCTTTAACAGAGGATCCATTTGAAAACATAGAGAAAAAATATAAAGTTGGAGAGATATATGAAGGTGTTGTCACAAAAATGATGGATTACGGCTGTTTTGTAAAAATTGAAGATGGTGTTGAGGGTTTAATACACAGTTCAGAATTAGACTGGACGAACAGAAACATTAAACCAAATAAAGTACTATCAGTATCACAAAAAATTAAATTTAAAATTGCCAATATTGATAAAGATACAAAAAGAATATCACTTTCTTACAAGGCTACGCTGGAGAACCCTTGGGATAAAATTAAAGATAAAGTTGGAAAAGAAGTTAAGATAAAAATTAGCAATATTACAGATAAAGCTATTTTTGGAGAGCTTACTGACTCAAAATTATCAGGTATGCTACACTACAAAGAAATTTCTTACCAAGAAAATATTGAAAATTTAAAAAAATTTAAAAAGAATGATTTATTAACTGTTAAAATCTTAGAGATAAAAGATGACAAAATCAGATTTTCAAAAAGAGCGTTGGAAAAAGATCCGTTAGATTGGTTTAAAGAAAACAAAAAAAAAGTTGGAGATATCATTACAACAAGAATTCATGAGGTATTAAAAACAGGTGTAAAAGTAGCGATTGATCAAGATAAAAAACTTATCGTCACAATCAGAAAAGCTGACCTTGCTAAAGACTCAGCTGATGCAAGGCCTGAGGTGTTTTCAAAAGATAATGCTCTTGACGCTAAAATAACAGAGCTAGATATTGAGTCTAGAAAAATAAAACTAAGTGTAAAAGCTGCTCAAATAGATGAAGAAAAATCTTTAATTGCAAAATTTGGAGAGGGTGCGACAAAGTCTGGTGCTACACTCAAAGGTATTTTTGAAAAAGCTATCGGTAAAAAAGGTAAAAAAGAAAAATAATTGTCTAGAGAAAAGCTTATAAAACAGCTTAAAGAAAAAAATTCTCATTTAAATCATTCAGAAATAGAAGCGGTAATAAATATTTTCTCACAAAATATCTTTACAACCTTAAAAAATGGTAGCTCTGTGGAATTAAGAGGTTTTGGTAGGTTTTTTACTAAAAAGTTAAAAGAAAATTTTTATGCAAGAAATCCTGCTACGAACGAGTTAATATATAAGCCTGAGCGTATTAAAGTAAGATTCAGACCCGCAAAAAAATTGAAACGAATTATAAACGAATGAAAAAACCAAAAATATTTATAGCTTGTGATACGACAAATCTAAAAAAAGTAAAAAAAATCATCAATCAATCAAAAACAAATAAAATTAAAATTGGTTATAAATTTGGATTGGAATTTATGAATTCTAAAAAAGGTCGGCAATTTATACCATCTTTAAAAAACAAAATTATTTTTATTGATTTAAAACTTAATGATACAGTAAATACAATGTTGTCCGCCGTAAAAGCTTTAAAAGATTTAAATATCAATTATCTTACGGTACATATTTCCTCTGGTTTAGCGGCGTTAAAAGCAGTGAAAAAAGTTTCAGGAAGAACTAAAATAGTTGGAGTGACAACCTTAACTTCATTAAGTAATAATGATTTAAAGATGATTGGTTACACTAAATCTGTAAAAAATTTAGTGGCTCACCAAGCAAAACTTGCAAAAAAAGCTGCTTTAGATGCCTTAGTTTGTAGTCCTTACGAAGTAAGTGCTGTAAGAAAAATTTTTAAGAGAGAAATCATCACTCCTGGTGTGCAAATAGGTAAGAAAAATTATGATCAAAAACGATCCATGGAAGCAAAAAAAGTTAAATCTGATTGGCTAGTAATTGGACGGGCAATTACACGTGGAAATATTAAAAAAAATATTCAAAATCTTACTAAAAAATTGAGATAATGAAAATAAAGATTTGTGGTCTTAATCCAGCCAGAGATGTTCAATTGTGTATTGACCTTAAAATAAATTATTTGGGATTTGTTTTTTATGAAAAATCACCACGCAATGTAAACCTGTCTGATATAAAATTACTTTCTAAGTACAGTAAAAAAAATTCTAGTTTTGTTGCAGTTACAGTTAATCCCAACAATGAATTTATCCAAAATAATCTAATCGGAAATTTTGATTATATTCAACTTCATGGATCAGAGTCAAAAGATAGGTTAACCGAGATTAAAAGTATGGGATTTAAAATCATCAAAACGATCAAAGTAAAAGATGTACAAGATATTAATAAATACAGAGAATTTGAAAATGCAGATGTTATATTATTTGATACACCAGGAATGGAAAAATCTTTTGAATTCCCTAAAAATCTAATTACAAAACTTCCTACTGGTGCCAAATACGCTTTAGCAGGATCTATCTCTAAATATAATGTAGAAAATATCAATAAATTAGGGGTTAACTTTTTTGATTTATCGTCTAGTTTAGAGAGTCAATTAGGTTACAAAGATCATCATAAAATTAAAAGTTTTATAAGTAAAATAAATGAGCTTAAAGATTAAAAAAAATATACCTCTTATTGACCAGCATGACAAAAACTTTATGTATGGCGGAAAATTTGGTGGAAATTTTATACCTGAAACTCTAAAAAAACCTATAGACGATCTAACAAAATTATTTTCTAAATTAAGAAAAAATAAAAAATTCCTTAAAGAAAGGGATCATTATTTTGAAACATATATAGGTGCTCCTACGCCATTAATAAAATTAGACAATTTAACTGATCATCTTGGTGGCGCACAAATTTACGCAAAGATAGTTTCTGAAGCTAATGGTGGAGCTCACAAGATTTATAATGCAACAGTTCATTGTCTTATCGCAAAAAAGGCAGGGAAAAAATATGTCGTAGGGGATACTGGTGCAGGGTACGCAGGAAAAATGCTTTCTATGGCAGCTAAAAAATTTGGTCTTAAATGTAAAATATTTATGGGAGCTAAAGATATTAAAAGACAAAGGCCTAACGTTGAAGCTATAAAAAAAAACGGAGCTAAAATAGTTCCTGTCACAACTGGAAGTCAAACACTAGTAGATGCGGTAAGCGAGTGTATGAGATATTGGGTTTCAAATTGCGACACGACTCATATGTGTGTTGGTTCAACAGTAGGTCCTAACATATTCATTAAAATTTGTGCATGGAGCACAGCTCAAATTTCAAGGGAATTAATTAAACAAGTTAGAAAAGAATTTGGAAAACTACCAGATAAAATTAAATTAATAAATTGTGTAGGGGGCGGTAGTTCAGCAGCTGGATTCTGGAATGAATTTATGGATACTCATGCCCAATTTATTGGAGTAGAAGCTGGGGGTCCAAAAAATAGTAAGCTTCATGCTGCGCCGCTAACTAATGGATCTAAAATTGGTATTCTTCATGGAGCTGCTCAGTATGTTATACAAGACAAAGAAGGTCAGATAGGCTCTACCGAGTCAATATCTGCCGGACTTGACTACCCAGGAATTTCTCCTCTACATTGTTATTTAAAAGATGCAAAAAGAGCTAGATATACTTCTGCAAGTGATGAAGAAGCGCTCAAGGCTTATCAATTGGTTTCAAAACTTGAAAACATTTCTCCTTCACTTGAACCTTCACATGCTTTTGCTGAAGCAATTAAATTAGCTCCTAAATTAAAATCATCCGAAGTCATTATTGTAAATTCTTGCGGTGATAGCCTTAAAGATAAAGACATTATTAAACAAAAGTTAGGGTCTTATATAAGATGAAATCTAAAATAGCTTTAGCTTTCAATAATTGTAAAAAACAAAAAAGACCAGCTTTAATTACTTACACAGTTGCTGGTGACAACACTAAAAGTAATTCACTTAAAATATTAAATAAAATTTCTAAACATGCAGATATTCTAGAACTTGGGTTTCCGCATAATACACCTATAGCTGATGGTGGACAAATACAAGGAAGCTCACACCGAGCTTTAAAAAATGGAATTAAATTGAAAGATATTTTTCAAATCGTTAAAAAATTTAAAAAAAACAATTCTAGTAAACCTGTTATTCTAATGGGCTATTTCAACTTGATTTATCAAAATGGAGAAAATAATTTTTTAAAAAGCTGTAAATCATCAGGTGTAGATGGTTTAATTATTGTTGATCTTCCTTACCCTGAAAATAAAAACTTTGCTAATAAATGTAAAAGAATGTCAATAAATTTTATTCAACTACTATCGCCTACTACATCTAAAGATAGGATGAAAAAAATTATTAAAGACTCACATGACATGGTTTATTACATATCAATGCTGTCAACCACTGGAGGTAAGCTAAAAGTTTCACCAAGGGAAATTCTTCAAAATTATAATTCAATAAAAAGAATCAACCCTAAAAAGAATCTAGTTATAGGGTTTGGTATTACCGATAAGACTATATCTTCTCTAAAATCTGCTAACGGACTAGTAGTTGGCAGTATGTTGTGCAAAACCATATCAAATTCACTCAAAATGGGACAAAATCCTGTCACAAAGTTAGATAAAGTTGTGTACAATCTCAAAAGAAAAATTATATGAATTGGA
>MDSV01149986.1_pt1 | contig 10294 bp, 12 predicted proteins | sample 810851 | NCBI WGS metagenome assembly MDSV01 (sample SAMN05326640, study PRJNA326480) | marine metagenome | isolation source: seawater | place: Atlantic Ocean: North East | collected 2012
ACAAAACTATGCACCCTCGCGTACCCCCACGCTTGTGGAGAGGCTCCCGGACGATGCCCGGTTCTCCACGCAGCGAGCCCCCTATTGTAGATGGTCTTCACAGTCTTTAGAGGAATGCCAGTAGCCTTCGCAATATCTGGCAACGACTTAGCACCTGGATACCTTTTCCGGAACTTTTGGGTGTAGGAGGAAGTCTTCGTCTTTCGTCCTTCGTCTGTTCTAAACTTGGTGTAGTCTTTCTTGAGCATCTTCTTGTAGCGAGCTTCAACCTCCTTGAGAGTCTCAAGCCCTCTGAAGTATTTGAGAGGTGCATAGATTTGACCTTCTGTTCTACGCAGTTGCCCAACTTTTCGAGAAATTTGAGCATCTGTGAGAGGCATCTTATATTTCACTGAGATTTTTGTTTATTTGGATTTGGATTTGCGTTTGTCGAGCCGTTGATAACCCTCTTTACGCATCATTTTATCAACTCGTCTCTCCAATACCGGACTTGAACGCCGAACCCGGTTAATGATGTTCCTGGCAAGTTCAAGCTCCTTCTCACGCCTTGATTTGAGTGATAACTGACCGAACTTTGGGGTAAGGATATTCAATTCCCGTTGAACGTTCGTTTTTAAATTAGACAAATTGACCAATTTATTTATCTTATTTTGTGCGGTCTTATTTGGACGCTTACTTATGGGTGTAAAAAAACTTTTTTTCTGAGGCATTTTACTTAAAGGTATCTTACAATGTGTATACATAAAAATATGAGTGATACCAAGACCTTCCTCCTCGGTGCCGTCACGGGATTTGCCGCATGTGTCGTCGCAGTAAAAGTGTATAACCGAGTTATGAGCAAGAAGGAGGAATAATAATGTGCGTATATTATAAAAATGCCACCTACATCACCTCAGGTGAAGCAGGCTAAAAAAAAGCTCACACCTATATCACCCTCAAAAAAACGGTATCGTGACAGCCCTAAAATAAACGATCGTTTGACGTATATATTACGAATGCAAGATCCTAAAGTGAAGCGCGATAAACAGTTAGTGCGCGCTATACAAAATTTCATAAAAAAGAATGCGTAGCTTAACATTTCTTTTTATACATACTCGAAGCACCCACTGCGTACATAGCGAATACCCATAACGGTACACCCGGATACGCTTTCTTCATGTGTTCGATGGGATTCGTAACTTCGAACGTGTTTTTCGTCTGTTTAAATGAAAAATAAAGTAAAGGTAAAATGAGTGACGCGTGAACGTGTCTATTTTTAACTTTGCGTCCGTGCATGTTTAATAAGACCACACTCGGAACCCAATGAACTATTATATCACAAACTTTTAACAGGGCTTCATTACCGTCAGTATATTTTTCTGCCATTTTACCCGGAAATAAGTGTGCTATCGTGCTTCCCGTGAATAATGCCCCTAAATTCACGGGAACCATCATTTCAGCCGATTTACCAGCTATCATCATGGTTATATTCATTACATTGATGACAAATGTTAATGGTGGATTATTCATTTTATCATTATGTTTTATTTTTTTAAGAGTTTAAATAATTGTGCGATATCGTGCTCCAGTATGAATTTCACGTCGTTGTTTAAATATATTTTCACATCCGGTTTCGGCTTTTCTTTAGACTTGTACATGAGTAGTAAGAGGTATATGTATGTTCCCAGGGGTACTTCGTCACCTGGATCGGCGGGGATAATATCTTTACCCTGTTTGACAATGAGTTTGTTATGTTTAAACACCATTATAACACCACTTTCTTTAATCTTCTCTATGATCTTATCGTGATGACCCTCGTAAATATCATCGACTAAAGCTGTCATTCTTTTATTGTTACCATAGTCCTTGAGTTCGGACGTTATATTTGGATTTTTCATGGTCTTTATTTTTTTACCATCGTTCGCGAATACCAGTAAATCACCATTTGCGGTGGACGTAGTACTCTTCTGTGGTTTTGTTCTGAACTTGGAAAAAATGTATAAACAGACGATGATCAGGACGATCCAAAATATCTGTTGACGATTCGTCGGGTCCATTATTATGTACGGTACATTTTTTTTCTTCGGTTATTTTAATATAATGTCGGAACCTATCGCGTCAGTTGCCAATCTCACCCAATCACCCGCAATTATAACCAATAACGCGACTAATGCATTGGGAGGTAAACCTACAGGTTTAATCACTGTCGGTGTTCTCGCGGGTGCTATCGGTGCCGCGATTTTATACACACCCATCGCTTCTATCGGTATCGATAGGTACCTTAAGTGTGATGCTATTCAGGGTGACGAAAAGTATGATAACCGAAAAATGTTTCTGAGCACAACACTCACGGTTATGATTACCGTTGCAGCCACTTTGGTTGGATACTACATCATCGATTCTTTCTCTAAGCAGAAAAGTGGTTTACCTTTCCTGTTGATGATGGGAGGTGTTATGGGTATAATTGCCAGTGTATTCACGTATCAGCTCCAGCAGACGACTGAGGAGTGTGGTGAAGCCGATGATAATTCCAAGAATTTTGTAATTCTTTGCATCACGGGTGCCGTGATCATGACCGTCGGTGGCATTTATCTTTTGGCTAAAGCCAACCCTAACACGGTAAAGGCGATGAGAAATAGAGCCTCTTCCGCTGCTTCTTCTGCCGCGGCGAGTGCGAAATCTGCTATGGCGAAAAAGTCCGCTTAATTTGTTTGAATAATTTGTTTTTGTAATATAATGGAGCTATATGAAGCTACGTATATTATATGCATGCTCATCGTGCATATAATACGACGTACGGGTTCTATAACGTTCGAAGAAAAGGTTAAAATACTTCAGTTCGTGGGTGATTTAGTTTTGAGTTTAGATTCACCTAAAATTTATCAATTAACTTAATTTTCATCGCATTCTTTCTTTTTTGAATTTTTCATAATTAGATTTAGCATTCTTAACTTTCAATATGATTTTCTCAGGTTTTTCCAAGCCAGCGAGTTTCATAGATGTAAAGAGACCAGCAAAATATATCGCAGGTTCTAAATCATTAACAGTAACTGTGTCCCCGATTTCAAGTCCACGAAATCTTCTTATAGCTACCAACTTATCATCTTTATATTCCATCACCTTCGCGGCGTCTTTTACTAAATCGGAATTTTCAAGATCCCATTTATCGGACCATAAATCATCAGCCATAACATCTAACATAGAAACACCATCTTTATCGACTACACCTGTTAAAGTACCTTCATCATCGAACTGTTCTACGTACCAACAGTCGTGTGAACCATCCGAGCATTTGTCATAACCTATACCACCACTGGGTTTATTTAAATCGTATTCAAATACAAATTTACCCCTTATGTCTGTATCTTTACAGTAGTCGGGGGGATCGTCCATGTCACATTTAAATATTTCAGGCATTTTAATGTAAGTTTCACGTTTATATTTCATGGTGTAATATTCTGTACCGTCTCCTGTAATTGTGAGTTCACCCTTCTTTTTCGTATCAGTTGGTTTACCGTCATCAGCTGGTTTATCGTCATCGGATTTGAAAGTAAAAAACAGGATCAGGCCTAGTGAAATTATCACTGTTATAATAATTATTATGTGTGATGGTTTCATTTATATAATATAAATATTTTTAATTCGTGGGTGATTTAGTTTTGAGTTTGGATAACAAACGCTGTAATATGTATATCTGTGACACTAAGAAAATGCTCGTATAAACGGCTGAATAGTTGGCACCGATTCTATACTGATACGTGAGCCACAGGGTACTGGATAATATACCTACTAATATGAAGTCAACGCTATAACTGCTAACGTCATCTTTTTCATATACATTTTTCATGTTCAGGGCAATCTGACTTACACCTAACGATATAGCCGCGGTAGCTATCCATTGATTTGTCGTGATGACCATTTATATAATTAAAGATTTTTTTATATTGTAATATATAAAAATGGAAGCTATCTTACAAGCCTACTCTGTCAAGTCGAAGGAAAACGAGCGTATCGTTGAGCGTGTTACGCGTCTCATTCATAAGTACAAGAAGACCGGTATCAATAAGGATAATATTTGCGGGTTGGTTTCTGTTCTGATGATGGATGTTAATAAGTTAAAGAAACTCACAGGCCCCGAAAAGAAGGATCTCGTTATTGATCTCATTTACTCTGTCATCGAACAAATAGACGCGGGTGACGAGGACTCGGAACTTGAAACTGTTTTGAAGACTATGGTACCTCCCATGATCGATAGTTTTTCGGCAATGTTAAAGTTAAATAAGGCTTGCGGTTGCCTAAAGTAGAGATGAGGTTTCCGAATTTAGAAACCATGATCATGTACGGCGTGTATTCAATAAAAGATTTGATTTTATATTCCAATAATAAACTACGAAAAAGGAATATAAAACCATTGAACGAGTGTACAAATTGCTCCTATGTATTTGCTGAAAACGTGTGCCCTAATTGTTGTTCTACTTCTTTGGCTTAATAACCAAACCTAGTACGGATTCTAAGTTATTCTTTTCCCGTTTTAATGGTTTCTCTCTTTTTAGTTTTAATTGGTTAGAATCACAGCTCACATTCTTTATTTCATACATCTTTTGATTTTTAGTGAAATCTTGTGATATTACCATCTTATTCGCCTCTGTTGTGATTATGGTATTCGGTTTCTCTTTGTCGATACAAGCGTTACTTCTGAACTCTTCTATCGTCAAATCCCCACCAAAATGTGTCAGGCTTTGTCTTTTTGGTGCTGGTTTAATATGCCCTATCTTGTTATATATCTTTTTACGCATCATCACCATATGCCCACACATGATACTCCCTCTAGATAAACCGTAATGGTCTAACGCGTATGTCTTCATACAACTCCAAGAACAAAAATTACCTGAAGTTGTAAATTTTTGACGACGATCATCGTATCTCGTCGGTAATGAAAGTGGTGTATTTTCAAATGGGTGACAACACCACCAGCACCACATATTAATAAAATCTTAAGATATTTCTTTAAGTTTTTTTATATGAATATAATATAACAGGGATATAAATGAGTTCTAAACGAGCTACTCCTGTAATCGTACTATTCATTTTAGTATTATTCGGGTTGACCATTTTTAGAAATTTTTATTCGGAACCTAACAAGGATAGAATTATTAAAACAAAATTATCAGCAAAGGGAACTATCGAGGGTAAAAATTTAGAGGTCACTTCAGGAATTGATAAAATGAGAGAGATTGAAGAAGAAAAACGTAAAAAAAGAGAAAAATTGGAAGTTGGTTTAGATGAATATTCCGAATACGTTGATAAAGCCGAGTTTCTTAGTCAGTTGAAATTGTTGTGTGATATACCACCCAACGAAAGTGGTATATGCGACCCGGACGTTTTTGATACGAACGAAGAGGGTTGTTGTGTCATAAAAGATGTAGATACTATCGGAGATGAAGACAAAACTGTACCTACGACCGGACCATCGGAAGAACTCGACTTATCTATGCTTCAACAGTGTTTGGGTGAGGGTGAAGAAGATGATAGTGGAAATATGGTATGTAAAGGTACTAACGAGCGATACGATTACGAACAAGAATGTTGTATACGAGCCTGCTCCGTGTATCCCATAAACGATGAGTGTGTAGATAATGGTGGATTTACAAACCTGGTCGATGGATGTTGCGTACCACCCGATTACACGAATGAAAAGGCGAAAGAGGAAGCCGATAAGGCCAAAAGGCAAATGCTCGTTGAAACGATGGCGGCTATGTTAGGTGATGTATTAATTACAGCGATATTACCCGAACTCGCGCAACGTCAATTAACAAAAAATGCAGCTAAACAGGCGGCGAAAAAATCCGCACAAGAAGCTAGCGAAAAGGCGTCACAACAGGTTTTAAGTCAGCTCGATACCATAGCAAAGGAGGCTGGCGAAAAGGCTGCTAAAGAAGCTACCGAAAAGGTTATTGAAGAAGCTGGTGAAAAAGCCGCCAAAGAGGCTGGTGAAAAAGCGGCTAAAGAAGCCGGCGAAAGGGCAGCTAAAGAGGCGGCCGAAAAAGGTGCTAGTGAAGCTGCTCAAAAAGTCGCGAAAGAAGCTGCCGAAAAAGCCGCTAAAGAAGGCGCGGAAAAGGCAGCGAAGGAATCGACTGAGCGTGCTCTTAAGCAATCTACCAAAAAAGCCTCTAAGGAAGCCGGTGAACAGGCTGCGAGAAAAGCGGGGCGTGAAGTGATAGAAGCTGGAGGTGAACGCGCCGCATCAGAAGCTGCAGAAAAGGCTGCGAAAGAAGCTACCGAAAGGGCTACACGTGAAGCTTCTGAAAAAATCGCGAAAGAAACGAGTGAAAGAGCTGTCAGAGAAGCTGCCGAAATGGCGGCAGAAAGATCTACCAAGGAGGCTGCTGAAAAGGTGGCAAAGGAAACTACCGAAAAAATCGTCAAAGAAGCTGGCGAAAAAGCTGCGAAGGGTGGTAAATATACAAAACAATTAATGAAGTTTATGGCGGGTACTAAATCAGCGGGAAAAGGTGCGGGTAAATTGGGTGCTAGGAAAATGGCGAAAGGTTTAGCGAAAGTATCGGTTAAATTAGCTTCTAAGATGCTCGCGAAATCTATGGCCATAGCCATGAAAGCTATAGCTAAACTCAGTAGCGGGCCCGTTGGATGGGCAACGATGATTCTCGATGTGTTCACTATACTGGCCGATATGGCGGACGTACAGGGTCTTAATACGTTTGTCGACAACAGTCAGCTCATAAACATGAGAGATGTTATCATATATCAAACGTGGGATGCGTTAAAGAAAGAAGGTGTGGATTTCCCGATTATGTTCCCTATAGACGCTTTTTTCGTAGACGAGTGTGAGATGGCACAATTAAGTATGACTAATTCGATCGTGGAAGATCTTATGCTGTCCCTGAAAGATAGAATCGCTGGATCAGGTGGTGATTCTGTAGATTGTGAAGACGAAGACCAGCGAGCGGATAACGCACAAAGGTGTATGGACGAGGATATGGTCGAAGCCTTATGTAAATTCATAGTTATCAATATCTTAGGCGACGAGATACCGTTAGCAGAGGATAAATTAACCGAAGAGGAAAGTGCCACAATAGAATATGAAATTTATGAACAACACATGTCCGACCCTATCAAATATCATAAAAAATATTTTGAATCTATGGTTGAACAATTTACGGCCGACCCAAAATTATCACCTACGATGATTAAGTTTGTTCCCGCCATGTGCGATGAAGTGAATATGGGTATATCCTTAACAGAAGAAGGATGTCGGCATCTTAATAATGTATATAAACCAACGTGGTTTGCTTTTAATGATTTATTTATGCCAGCGAAGAAACCCCACGAAGAATATAGCGATCCGTATGTAGCTGTGTACGGAATGGATGTGGTGACGGTCAACGAAATGAACGTAGGATCCGCGGATGCCCCAAATATAATAATGAAACGTGCAAAGGATGTTAACGGTAACGACCTAACCGAACCTGTATCGTGGATGTATCCGTTTGGTATGTTAGTATCGTTTTGTGAAAAGCCGAAGAAATCATCTAAAAGAGGAGCACTCGTTTCCCCTACGGAGTTTGGTGTAGAATTTGATTTCGATACGGGTGTATGTAAATTTACAGAAGCTATGTGTAATAGATACAGCATGGATACCACTTCACTAAATTGGTGGGGGTATGAGTATCTTAACTGTAAACCCAACAAAGGAAGTGCGGAGTTATCTTTTATTTTCGGTGACGCCGGTGCTGCGAACATAACCGAGGCATGGGATAACCGAATCAAAATGTTCGAGTCAGGCGATCCACGTAAAATAGCTTTGGCATTGGTGTCAATGCACCCGGTCGGTTTGATTGGTGACATGGTGGGACCTATGGTAGACGAAACGTGGAAGGCGAATAAAGATAAATATAATACAACTGAAGAAGCTGTAGTTTTTACAGCAATGGACCCAACCGGTGTTGTCGGCGGTTTCATGACTAACATGGCAGACCAACTCGGTGGAAGAGATAAGTGGTGTGAACCAGGTGATACGTGTAAACGTTTCCATGCTAAACATACCGGTGGTAATACCCAAAATTGGTCTGTTCGTGTACGTGAGGGGGAAGGTGATGAGACTATTTCCATATACAATAGTGGTCAAGCATACCAAAATCAAGTCAAGGATGGTGAAGATCATGTATTTTATATACCCGAAAATGGTTATTTTGTGGCAACCGCTACGGGCGATATAGAGTTAGGCGGATTCGATAAGCTTACGGGTTGTAAACGTAAGTTATCGTTATATCCTCATGATATATCCGAGGATGTACCCGTAACAATTTCATCGTGGAACGGTTGTATGAAACAAAAAGATAAGGCCCAGTGGCAGAAAGATATAGCTAAGGTATTTGACCAGGGGTATAAAGGTGTTTCTGATACGTTGACATGTAATAAGGCGATGTTGGGTCATTTGATTAGGAACATTGATGACTGGGGGATAGGAGCTGGGGATGCAGTCGTAGATGGGGCGGAAGATGTAGGTGAAGCGGTCGAGGATGTGTTTGGTCCAGACGGATACATAGTTAAAGGATTCGAAGAGTTCGAAGATACTGCGTTTGCACAGTGGTTTAGAAAAGATCTGAAAAAGTTTTTCGAACATGAATTAGGTGAGGGTTTGGAACATGCGTTTAAAGATAAGGTTTGGGAAGAAGGTTTGGAAGCGTTTTTTGAGGGTACGTACAATGAAGATATAGAAGAATGGTTTGAAAACGATGTAGCCGACGCTTTTGTAGATTTCGGTGATTGGTGGGGTGACAGCGCTTTGGACGCTGGCAAGGCGTTGGGAGGCCTTAGGGACGGAATAAATAATGAACTCGATAAGTTTGGTGTCGGTAAAGAAAATTTAGGAGAATTATCCCGGGACATTGAAACGTTGTTGGTGGGTATCCCCAACACCGCCCAAGATGTTGTAAAGTTTGCAGAGTTTGTCGCTGCAGGTGATTTTTCTGCCGCAGAAGCGCTACTGGGTGAAGGGATAGAAGATTTAGCTGATACTGTACCGGGTAGAATTTTAGTTGGTGGTGGAAAGCTCGCAGAAAAGGGGTTTAACGAAGTTAAAACTGGTTTAAAAGGTGTATCTCGAGCCACACAACAATGGGCAAATGCCCATTTAAAGAACGAAGTAACGATTGCGGCGGTTGCTGGTCTCAATAAGATGGTAGAATTTACCGACTTTGCGGCAGATACAACTTTCAAGTTTATTGAAAGAGAGGTACTACCCGCGATAGCAAAAAATGTCAAGAATGGTTTCAAGGATTTCGGTAATAACACTGATAAATGGTTGAAGGGTGATTTTGTTGACTTTTGGGAAGCGGATCTTCCCGGCTTCTTCAGAAATGCACCTGATGCGATAGGCAAAGGAACTAAGGATTTCTTTACAGGGAAATTATTCAGATAAAATATTTTACCTAAGTGAAACAATTTTTTTTATAAAATTTATATCAATATATTCTATAAAAAAATGGAAGAGGATCCAAAAACCACGCGGTTCATGGAATCGCTCGGAACGATCATGGATATATGGGATAGAAACGCTTTGTTATTTTCAGATGAAGAGTTCGTTGACATGTGCGAGGCTATTCAAAGGTTATACCGTATCGATCTTCATGACCAACAGTCTATGTTCGGGAGATATGAAACGAAGATAAATGATCTCACAGAGTATATGGAAAAAATTAAACCTTTGAATAAACTGACAAAGGAAATGAGGGACAAAGCTTTAGAGGATTTTGGAAAGAAAAAGATGGAACATATTTTTTTAAAAAAATATTCAGTGAAAAATTTAAAAGAAAATGGAATAGAAGTAAACACTTCTCAGATTTACGGAGAGGCTCTCAGAAGAGAGAATGAATTGAGAAGTAAAAAATACACAGCCCTATTCAAAAGACTTAACGAAATCCGGGAGCGGACGATAGAACTTGCATGATTGTAATAAACGAACGGGATACACGAAACACACGAGATACACGCAAGATTAGGAGGATCACGGTACGTCGTTTTCCTAACGTTGCGGATACCTGTTATGACTTTGCCTAGATATGGCCCGCGAAGCATACACGAAATGAGACCAAACCACGGGGTAAGCCCGTCGATTGCGATGGCCTGAGGAAAACGAAAAATTAATTCAGGCGAAATTATTTTCTTAGCTATATATTGAGATGAGTAATTGCCCATAATTAGCCCAAGAAATAGCCCGTAAATTAGCCCTATTTTGGGGGTTTCACCCCGACGGCATGCCGTCGTCTGCGTAGCAGACCAAAATAGGGCAAAT
>MDSV01040237.1_pt1 | contig 10293 bp, 5 predicted proteins | sample 810851 | NCBI WGS metagenome assembly MDSV01 (sample SAMN05326640, study PRJNA326480) | marine metagenome | isolation source: seawater | place: Atlantic Ocean: North East | collected 2012
TAATGAAGAGTTAGATGATGAAAAAATAAAATCAATTAAAACAAGAATTAGAAAAAACTGTTCTCCAAAACATGTTCCTTCAATAATCATAAAGGTACCAGAAATCCCTAGGACAAAAAGTGGTAAAATAGTTGAACTAGCAGTTAGAAAAGTAATTCATGGTGAAACTATCAATAATAAAGAAGCAATAGCTAATCCAGAAGCTTTAAAATATTTTGAAAATATACCTCAGCTGAAATAATTTGCGCAGTTCTTATGTAACATTGAATGAAGTTCGATAAGTTTTTCAAAACTCTTATTGTAACCTCCGCCTAAAACACCACATAAAGGAATGTTTTTCGAATAAAAATTTTCAATTACCATTTGATCTCTTTTATTAATCCCTTCGTCAGTAATCTTAAGTCTGCCTAAACGATCCTCAAAATGAATGTCAACTCCAGCTACGTAAAATACAAAATCATACTTATTTTTGTTAAGCTCTTTTAAATTATTATGAAGAATATTTAAGTATTCTTCGTCTTCCATATGATCTTTAAGCTCAATATCAATATCACTTTTTGATTTCTTCGCAGGATAATTAGAGGCACAGTGCATACTAAATGTTAGAACATTTTTTTCATTTCTAAAAATTTCTGAATTACCGTTACCTTGATGAACATCTAGATCTAAAATTAAAATCTTTTTAGCGTATCCTTTCTTTTTTAAATAATTTGCAGCAACAGCTGTATCATTAAAAACACAATATCCTGCACCAAAGTCAAAAGTAGCATGGTGACTCCCACCAGCAGTATTACATGCAAGCCTTGAGTCCAAAGCTAATTTGCTTGCTAGAACTGTTCCTCCAGTTGCTATAAATGATCTTCTCACGACGCTATCATTAATTGGAAATCCTATCTTTTTTTGAGCTTTAACATCCAGAGTCTTATTTTTAATATCATTAATATATTTCAAAGAATGAGAAGTTTTAATTGTTTCAATTGAGCATTCTTTTGGAATATGAAATTTTTTTACTATTCCAGACTCTAAAAGGTAGTTGGCTAGTGCACCAAATTTTTTGATTGGAAACTTATTGTCATCATTAATTTTTGCGACATAGTCAGGATGATTTACAACAGGTAGTTTCATTGAAGGACAATATTTTATCTTTCAACACACATTGCAATACCCATTCCACCTCCGATACAAAGAGTCGCTAAACCTTTTTTTACATCTCTTTTTATCATTTCGTGTATAAGAGTTACAAGAATTCTTGTTCCTGAAGCTCCAATAGGATGACCTAAAGCTATAGCACCACCATTTACGTTGACTTTTTCATTAGGAATAGAGAGTGTTTTTACAACCGCAATACTTTGAGCTGCGAAGGCTTCGTTAATTTCAAATAGATCCACGTCACTAACTTTCCACCCAGCTATATCCAGTGCTCTTTTTGCAGAAGGAATTGGACCAGTTCCCATTAAAGCCGGATCAACACCACAACTTGCCCAAGATTTTATAGAAACAAGTCTTTGAACTTCGTGTTTTTTTGCTTCATCGCCACCCATAAGTGTTACAGCTGCTGCACCATCATTAATCCCAGAAGAATTGCCAGCCGTTACTGTTCCGTCTTTTTTAAAAACAGGCTTTAATCTTGATAATGCTTCCAAATTAATCCCCTCTCTTGGATGCTCGTCTTTGTTAAAGTCTATTTCTGAATTCTTTGATTTAATTTTTAAATTAATAATTTCATCTTTAAATCTATTTTGCTTTTGAGCTTTAAGAGCTTTTTCTTGGGAATTAAAAGCAAATTTATCTTGTTCCTCTCTTGTAACTTGAAATTTTTCAGCAACATTTTCTGCAGTGTTACCCATGTGATATCCATGAAAAGCATCCCAAAGCCCATCTTTAATCATAGTATCAACTAATTCAGTATCTCCTAATTTTTTTCCATTTCTAATATTCACTGCATGAGGCGCTAAAGACATATTTTCTTGACCTCCAGCAATGATTATTTTTGAGTCACCGGCTTTTATACTTTGAAATCCTGAAACCACAGATCTTATTCCTGATCCACAAACTTGATTAACTACATAAGCCGGTTTTTCTTTTGGTATACCGGCCTTGATGGATGCTTGTCGCGCTGGGTTCTGACCTGTACCACCTGTTAAAACTTGTCCCATAATCACTTCATCGACATCGTCTAACTTTAATTTTGAATTTTTAGAAGCATTTAAAATTACAGCGGAACCCAATTCATCTGCAGGTATATCTTTTAATGATTTACCTAATGAACCAACAGCTGTTCTTAAAGCAGATGTTATAATTATTTCATTTGATTTCATTAAGATAATTTATATTTGTAGATAAGCTTATTCAATCAATTTTTCTTCGTGATAATGATACTAGAATTGACAAAATTAAGAAAATATAAGTAGCATTAGATGTTGTAAAAAAACTGCCGGTACTTTTTAATGGAAACATTTCAGCAAAAAATAAAAATATAAAAGGAGTGATGAGATTATTCTCATTTAAATAAGAATTTAAAAAATATTTTTTTAAAAAAGTTTTATAAAATATCAGACTGAATAAAACAAATATTATAGCAAAACCTAATAAACCTAAAACTGTTAAAATTTCTATATAATAATTATGAGGGTGACTACTGCAATTTAAAAACTTATTCTTAATACAAGTAATACCTAAAGATTTTAAACCTCCGCCAAAATATTTATTTTTCTGCCAAGAGATAATTCCGAAATTAAATTCTTTAAGATGAGTATTATTAAGTTTGTATTTTTTTCCCTTATAATTAAAAGTATAAAACATATCTTCAGGAGCATAATTTTCTTTTACCTCCTTTTCAGTTAAAATGTTATCTGGTGATAAAATAGAAAAAATTTGAAATGTTTTAGTTTTGAAATTAGCAAGATGAAAAAATACTGAATCTTTTTCAGTTGAAATTAAATAGATTATAGCTGGAGCAATGATAAGAAAAGGAAAAAAAAACTTTCTTAAATCTCTTTCAAAAATAGAGATAAAAAATACTAAAGCTATAAAGAGTAAGAGTGGTATCCTATTACCTGCAAGAACCAAAGAAATAAGAATTATAAAAATTAAGAATGCTATAAATAAATATTGAATATATTTTTTTTTAAAATTATAAAAAATTGGCAAAGCAAATAATGCGAATAATGAAAATCTTTGAATAAAAGATCCAGCAATTCTCTCATCTCCAAAAGGACCAGACAATCTTCTTTCAACACCTTCAAATCCAAAAATATCTTGGCCAAAAATAAATTGATAAATTATATCAATTGCAACAAACAAAACAGCTGCTAATGATGAAACAAAAAATATCTTTAAACTCAATATATTATTTTTAATTAAAAATTTTATTACAAAATAAAATATTAGAAATCTTAAAAACAAAATAGATTTTAAAAAAATTTCAAAATCGTCTGTGAAATTGTTAATTTTATAATCAATATTTTTTATTAAGGTTATCAAAATTATATAAAGGAAAAAAGAAATTATAATTTTATCGACAAGATCTAATTTATTTAAAAAAATTTTTTTTCCAAAGTAAAAAAAAGATACTAAAATAATTAATATTAAGTTTAAATTGACAACTAGATTTCCAGCTATAAAACTAAAAATGAGTGAAGAAAATAGTAAATTTAAAATAGTCGATTTATCTGTAATTTTTGTGAGATATAAGTACATTATTAATTATATTAAATATTATTTATTTATCTTCAATGATAATTTGTTTATAAAATTAACTTATGCGCCTGTAGCTCAACTGGATAGAGCGCTTGGCTACGGACCAGGAGGTTCTGGGTTCAAATCCTAGCAGGCGCACCATTTTTTTCTTGAAATTTATATAAAAGATTATAAAACCTCATTATGAAACTTTTCAGCAATGTTTCTTTACAAAATTCTGTAATTATCTTTTTTATTATTGTTTTGCTTTTTTTGATACTTCTTACTTTAGTTTTATGAATAGGCTAAAATTAAAAGAACAATACCTAAGATAACTCTATAAATAACAAATAAGTTTAAACTAAAAGTTTTAATATAATCTAAAAAATATTTGATTGTAATTAATGAAAAAAGAAATGAAAAAAATATAGAAAATAAATTAAGCATAGAAAAATTTAAATCACTGCTAAATATTATGTTTTTCATTCCAAATATTGAAACAGCTCCTAAGGTTGGAATAGAGAGTAAAAAAGAGATCTTTGCTGAGTCGAATCTTTTAAACTTAAGTAGTCTTGCAGCCGTTATAGTTATACCTGATCTACTGACCCCGGGAATTAATGATAATACCTGACAAAATCCAATTATTATTGCAGTTTTGAATGTAAAATTTTTTTCAAGATCTTTGTTCAGTTTGAACTTGTCACTTATAAAAAGTATAATTCCAAATACTAAAGTCATCCATCCAATTGTTTTTATATTCCTAAGAGCATCAATTAAGTTAGTTTCTACTAAAATTATTCCAAAAATCATCACAGGTATTGATGAAATTAATATTTTTAAGAAAAGTTCCTTATTTTTTAGAAAGTTGATAATATCTTTATAAAAATAAGTCATTACGGCAATAAATGAGCCAATATGCAAACTTACATCTAATGAAAGATTTTGTTCATTAAATTTAAGATACTCTGAAATTATAATTAAGTGAGAAGACGAGCTTACTGGCAAGAATTCAGTAATACCTTGAACTAACGAAAGAATTAGTACTTCAAGCATTTTAAAGAATTAAAGGTGAAGAATGTTTTTTTAATGACATTCCAAAATGCATAACAGGTATGCAAAAAATATCATTAAAAATAAAGGAAATATAAATTTTAGGTAATTACTATTGACCTTTTATCTCTATTAATTATAAGATTTCTTAACTATTTTGACAAACTTATGAAAAAAAAAATGCTTCAGTTCGTTGATGTAAAACAGGAAACTCCTGTAAAGAGGAGTACGTCAAATAGAAAAGACGATTTTAATGAAATATATAATGAATTCATTACAGATAAAGCTAAAGAACAATCTAGCAGATGTTCACAATGCGGAGTTCCTTTTTGTCAAATACATTGTCCATTAAGCAATAATATACCTGATTGGCTAAAACTTACAGCCGAGGGAAGGTTGAAAGAAGCTTATGAAATATCCCAAAGCACCAACAACATGCCTGAAGTTTGTGGTAGAATTTGTCCTCAAGACAGACTTTGTGAGGGGAATTGTGTAATAGAACAATCAGGTCACGGAACTGTTACTATAGGGTCAGTAGAAAAATATATTACTGATACTGCTTGGGAAAAAGGTTGGGTAAAACCAATCAATGTCAAAAAAGAACTCAAGCAATCTATAGGAATTATCGGAGCAGGTCCTGCAGGTATGGCTTGCGCAGAAGAGCTAAGAAAATCTGGTTATCAGGTAACAATTTACGATAGATACGATAGACCAGGAGGACTTTTAATTTACGGAATACCAAACTTTAAGCTTGAAAAATTTGTTGTGGAAAGAAGAACAAAACTTTTAAAAGATAGTGGTATAAAATTTGTTCAAAACTTTGAAGTGGGTAAAGATAAAACACTATACGATTTAAAAAATATACATGATGCTATTTTAATAGCTACAGGAGTTTACAAAGCAAGAGAAATAGATATTCCTGGACAAAATCTTAAAAATATCTTTCCAGCAATGGAATTTTTGACTGCTTCTAACCGAAAAGGATTAGGTGATAGAGTAAAATTATTTGATGATGGAACCCTAAACGCTGAGGGAAAAGATGTTATAGTAGTTGGCGGAGGCGATACAGCTATGGACTGTGTAAGAACATCTGTTAGACAAAAGGCAAAGTCGGTGAAATGTTTATATCGTAGAGATAGAGAAAATATGCCAGGATCTGCCAGAGAAGTCGGAAACGCTATTGAAGAGGGCGTAGACTTTGTATGGCTAACAAGTCCAAAAAGTTTTTTAGGTGATACGAAAGTTGAAGCTGTAGAGGTTGTCAAAATGAAACTTGGGGAACCAGACTCGTCAGGTAGAAGAAGACCTGAAATAGATGAAGGTTCTAATTATAAAATAAAAGCCGACTTAGTAATTAAATCTTTAGGTTTTGACCCAGAAAATTTACCAAAGTTATTTAATGCAGAGGAATTAGCAGTATCTCAATGGGGGACAATCAAAATTGATTTAAAATCTATGCAAACAAATTTAGATGGAGTATTTGCTGCTGGAGATATTGTTAGAGGGGCCTCCTTAGTAGTCTGGGCTATAAGAGACGGTAGAGATGCAGCAGCGCAAATAGAAGAATATTTAAAGTTAAAAGCAAGCAAGAACAAATCTGAAGAGGCAGCGTAAGTGAGCAATTATAAAAAAAATAAATTACTTTTACAAAAAACATATAATTATACTCCCGATATGGAACATGACGCTTGTGGCGTGGGTTTAATAGCTTCAACTAATGGAAAAAAATCTAGAAGAGTTGTTGAATATGGTATTGAAGCGCTTAAAGCAATTTGGCATAGAGGTGCTGTAGATGCAGATGGAAAATCTGGTGATGGAGCAGGAATACAAATTGAAATAGCACCGGATTTTTTTAAGGAAAAAATATTAACTACAGGTCACACTCCGGATGATCAAAAAAGAATTTGCGTAGGCATGGTTTTTTTACCAAGAACTGATTATTCAGCGCAAGAGAAATGTAGAGAGATTATTGAGTCAGCTTTACTTGAAGGGAACTACTATATTTATGGATGGAGACAAGTTCCAATTAACCCAAGTGTTCTCGGTAAAACTGCAGATCAAAGTCGACCTGAAATAGCTCAAGTTATGTTCAAAAAAAATGATAATTTAGAAACAAATGACTTAGAGAGAGATCTTTTTGAAACAAGAAAAAAAATAGAAAAAATTGCGAGAGATAGTCAATTAAAAGAATTTTATATTTGTTCATTCAGTTCTAGATCAATAGTGTATAAAGGCATGTTCTTAGCAGAAATGTTATCCGAGTTTTATCCAGATCTTAATGATAAAAAATTAACATCAAGATTTGCGGTATTCCATCAAAGATATTCTACAAATACATTTCCGAGTTGGGATCTAGCACAACCATTCAGAACTTTGGCTCATAACGGAGAAATTAACACTCTTAAAGGAAACATTAATTGGATGAAAATTCACGAGCAGGACATGTCTAGCTCTTTGTTCAAAAATGTTAAAAATCTCCAACCAGTTATAAGAAGTTCTTCTGACTCAGGAGCGCTTGATAATGTCTTTGAACTTTTGGTGCATTCAGGAAAATTAGCACCCTTAATTAAATTAATGATGATCCCAGACGCCTGGTCTAAGAGAAGCAAAACAGTCCCAAAGAATCATCAAGACCTATTTAACTTTTTAAATAGTACAATAGAACCATGGGATGGACCCGCAGCAATTTGTGCGACAGACGCTAAATGGGTTTTAGCCTCATCAGATAGAAACGGTCTTAGACCTCTTAGATATACCATCACTTCTGATGATCTATTTTTTGCAGGATCAGAAACTGGAATGATAAAGATTTCAGAAGAAAAAATTATTGAAAAAGGAAAACTAGGCCCTGGTCAAATTATTGCGATTGATCTTAAAAAAGGAAAACTATTTAAAGATAAAGCCATTAAAGATTTATTAGCTAAAGATTATAAAAAATATAGCAAACAAATTATTGATCTAGAAAAGAAAATTTCTAATGAAAATGAAAAACCAATTTTTGAAAGTGAAGAATTAAGAAAAAGACAATACTTATCAGGGATGAGTGTTGAAGATCTTGAATTAATTCTTCATCCAATGGCAGAAGAGGGTAAGGAGGCCTCTGGTTCAATGGGAGATGATACTCCTGTTGCTGTTTTATCTAGTCATTTTAGACCAGTATCACATTATTTTAGACAAAATTTTAGTCAAGTTACTAACCCACCAATCGACTCCTTAAGAGAAAATAAAGTAATGAGTTTGAAAACAAGATTCGGTAATTTAGGTAACATCTTAGATTTTGACAATTTAACAGAGGAAAATATTTATGTTTTAGACAGTCCTATAATGACTAATTCTCAATTTAAAAAATTTAAAAAATTTTTTTCAAAGAAAACAAAAGTTATTGACTGTACATTTGATATAAAATCATCTTTAAAGGACAGAATAGAAACAATAAGGGAAGAAGCGGAAACTTCTGTTAGAGAGGGTAGCACTTGCTTAATATTATCTGATAAAAATATTACCAATCAAAGAGCTAGCATTCCAAGTATATTGATAGTTGGAGCAGTCCATTCTCACTTAGTAAAACTTGGTTTAAGAGGATATTGCTCATTAAACGTTGAGTGTTCAGATGCTATGGACACCCACTCATTTGCGGTTTTAATAGGAGTTGGAGCAACTACTGTAAACCCTTACTTGGCTATAGATAGTATTTATCAAAGATTCGAAAAGAAATTGTTCGGCAAATCTGATTTTGAAAGTTGTGTAGTAAAATTTAAAAAATCAATTGATGCAGGCCTGTTAAAAATTATGTCTAAGATGGGAATTTCAGTAATTAGTTCATACAGAGGTGGATGCAATTTTGAAGCTGTAGGTTTAAGCAGAGCTATTGTTTCAGACTATTTTCCTGGAATGTCATCAAGAATTTCCGGTATCGGTGTAATCGGTATTGAGAAAAAAATTAAAGAATTACATACAAAATTTAATTCTAAAAATGTATTTACTTTGCCAATCGGTGGACTTTATAGGTACAGAAAGAGCGGTGAAGATCATCAATATCAAGGAAAATTAATTCATCTTTTACAAAGTGCCGTAGGAAACGGATCTTACGAGCAGTACAAAAAATATTCTGCTGGTATAAACAACCTGCCACCAATTAATATACGAGATCTTCTAGAATTTAAAAAACAAAAGAATGCAATAGATATTAATCAAGTTGAGTCACTTGAAAATATTTTAAAAAGATTTGGGAGCGGGAGCATGTCGCATGGGGCCCTTTCAGCTGAAGCACATGAAACTCTTGCTACTGGTATGAACAGAATTAAAGGTGCATCGTGCAGTGGTGAAGGGGGTGAAGACGCTAAAAGGTTTAAAGTCCTTCCAAACGGTGATAGCGCAAATTCAAGAGTAAAGCAGATTGCATCTGCAAGATTTGGTGTGACTGTAGACTATCTTAATAATGCAAATGAAATAGAGATAAAGATGGCTCAAGGTGCAAAACCAGGTGAGGGCGGGCAGCTTCCTGGATTTAAGGTAACTGAGGAAATAGCTAGATTAAGACACTCCACGCCCGGTGTTACATTAATTTCACCTCCTCCTCATCATGATATCTACTCGATAGAGGATTTAGCTCAATTAATTTATGATCTGAAACAAATAAATCCTAAAGCAAGGGTTGGTGTAAAACTTGTAGCCTCTACTGGAATAGGAACAATTGCAGCTGGAGTCGCAAAAGCAAAAGCAGATATTATTTTAATTTCTGGTCATTCTGGAGGAACAGGAGCTAGTCCTCAAACAAGCATTAAGTACGCTGGCATACCCTGGGAAATGGGATTAACAGAAGCAAATCAAATCCTGACTTTAAATAATTTAAGACATAATGTTACACTTAGAACTGATGGAGGTTTGAAAACGGGAAGAGATGTGGTGATAGCAGCAATGATGGGGGCAGAAGAGTACGGTATGGGAACATCATCTTTAGTTGCTATGGGATGCATAATGGTTAGACAGTGTCATTCTAATACGTGTCCTGTAGGTGTATGTAGTCAGGATCCAACTCTAAGAGAAAAATTTACAGGTACACCAGAAAAAGTTGAGAACTTATTCAAATTTGTAGCAACAGAGGTAAGAGAAATTTTAGCCTCCTTGGGCTTTAAATCCATAAATGAAATTATAGGTCGTACTGATTTATTATCGCAAGTAAACAAGGGTGCTTCAAATTTAGATGACTTAGATTTAAATCCTTTATTGGTTCAAGCAGACCCAGGTGAAAACTTAAGATATTGCAAAGATAAACATATTAATGCAGTGCCAGATACTCTCGATGAAAAAATTTGGTCTGAGATCAAAGATAAGATTAAAACAGACTCAGTAAATGAATTTAATTACGAAATAGAAAATACATCAAGATCTGTAGGAACAAGATTATCTCATCATATATATAAAAAATTTGGTAACAATAAATTAGAAGAAAATACAGTTCATATTAAATTAAAAGGTTCGGCGGGACAATCTCTTGGAGCCTTTTTAACTAAAGGAGTCAAACTTACTGTTGAAGGAGATTGTAATGACTATGTGGGCAAAGGA
>MDSV01095622.1_pt1 | contig 10293 bp, 9 predicted proteins | sample 810851 | NCBI WGS metagenome assembly MDSV01 (sample SAMN05326640, study PRJNA326480) | marine metagenome | isolation source: seawater | place: Atlantic Ocean: North East | collected 2012
AGAAGTTATATTTGTAATTTTTTCTAAAATATTTTTATCAATTAAAAAATTTTGACCTAAACTTTTTTTAGCTTTAATCAATTTTTATCCAAAAAATTCATTGCATTTATAAGGCTTATGGGGCTAGATGTATTTTTCCCGAGCATATTTTCATTTGGACCATGATCTGGGGATACTCTAATAAATGGCAAACCTATTGTTATGTTAATAGCGTCGTATTCAAACAAAGTTTTAATTGGTGTCAAAACTTGATCATGATACATGCCAATAATTAGATCAAACTTATCTCTATTTTTCTTTAAAAAAATAGTATCAGCAGCTAATGGCCCTTCAATATTAAACTTAAGCTTCTTTAAATTTAATATTGCTGGAAGAACAATTTCTTTATCCTCTTTAAATTCATCTATACTTTCACAATGGGGATTTAAACCTGTAACACCAATTTTTATTTTTGAATTAAATGTATTTTTCCAAAAAGAATTAATAAGTTTTGCTTTTTGGATTATTTCTATTTTTTTAATATTTTTTGAGACATGTTTTATAGGAAGGTGAGTGGTGATAGGACAAACTGATAATTTTTTATTATAAATTACCATTGCAAAATCCTTTGATTTTGTCTTATGAGCTAAGTATTCAGTAATTCCATTGAATTTATTTTTTAAAAAGTATTTTTTTGATATTGGTCCATTTATCAGTTTATTACTAATGCCAGTTCTAATTAATTTAAGGCCTGTATCAAAACATTTACTGATATATTTATTTGATTTAGCTGAAATTTTTTGAAATGCTTTTGATTGATCGTAATCTATATTGATTAAATTTAATTTTTTAAGTTTTAAATTATTTAATGAAATATTTTTTATATCAAGTTCGTTAAATTTTATATTTTTTTTTAATACTTTAGCTTGTTTTAAAAAAATTTTCTTAGAACAAATTAAAATAACCGGACTTCTATATTTTTTCTTTCTTACAACTTTTAAAAAAATTTCTGAAAAAATACTATTTGGTTCTCCAGCAATTATTATAATTGGTTTAAATTTCATCTATTTGTAGATCTTTTTTTACTCTATTAAAATAAATTTTAGAAAATTGGTTTAACTGATTATTTTTAGTAATATTTATTAATTTTTTTAATTCTTTTTCTATATTTTTTTTTGTGTCATTTATTTTTATTTCATTTATTTGAAGAATTAAAAAACCACCCGGTACAGGTATAGGATTAGTAAATTCATTAATTTTTTTTGATATTAAAATTTTTTTAATTTTTTCATTTAAAGAATTTTCATTTATCCAATCTAATTTTCCCCCAATGCTAGCGGTTTCAGATATGCTATATTTAAGCGCCGCATTATCAAAGCCTTTTTCTTTTATTGTGTTTGATATTTGTCGATATTTTACATCAAGTTCTTTACTATCTGAAATTTCAAAAAAAATTTCTGACATTAAAAATGATTTAGTTTTTTTATTCATATTTTTTTTTAATAACTCTTTTAAATTTGCTTCATTAACTTTCACTCTATTTGAAAATTTTGAAATAATTAATTCATTCCATAAAGCCTCGATTTCAATTTTTCTAATTACATTTGCATAATCTATATTTTTAGAATCAAGATATATTTTAAAATTTTCTAATTCGACTATGCCTATTTTTGTATAAATATTTTTTAATAATTTTTCTAAAAATTTTATAGGTAATTTAGGATTCTCAAAATTCTTTATAATTTCAATAGATTTTATTTTTTCTTGCATTATTGATTTTTTTGATATTTCTGAAATTTCATTTTTACTTAGATTTTTTAAATTAGGATTTAATGCAATTAAATAATTTATTTCATTTTCTAAATCTAAACTTGTTATTATTTCGTTATTAATCTTAAATATTATTTTATTCTCAAAACTTTTAGTCTCGAATTGCATAAAACATATGAATATTAAAGCTTGCAAAAGTATAATAATTTTCAAATTTCTAATTTTCATATAGTCTTCTTTCATAAGTCGTAAGAGGTATTAAAGTTATAGTAAAAAATAAATTTTCTGATGGTTTTAAATCATTGTCTTGGTAAAAAGTTTTGTTATATTTTATACCCGCTGTTAAACAGTCAATTTTGTATTCATAACTAAAATCATAATATTCTGTTAAAGATATTTGTTTATTTCTTCTCGTTGAAAAAGAAAATGAATTATTTTCATCAAGGCTATAAGTGGTTTTATTAGATAACACGTGACTTGAACCTAGTTCTGCACGTTCCTCGATGTAATTAAACTCTGTAATAAAATTATTAATTGATAACTCTGTATTAATTGAGTGAAATTCAAAAGTATTTAAATCATTATCTATTGAAAAATCATATCCAAATTTTATATTTTCATAAAGTTCATTATCAATTGATCCAAATATATTAGAATTTTTTTTATCTATGGTAGAACTAGTTGGTATTTCATCTTCTGTTACATCTCTAAGTACAGTGGCCAATTTAAATTCTAGAAATTTATCTTTAGATGATTCTTTACTATTTTGATTTGAGACAAATGTTTGATTTTCATAATCAAGTTTATAATCAATTCCAAATGTAATTGATTTACCAGCTTCAAATGAGTCTCCTATACCTAATCTATTAATTGAAAATGCATTATCAGCTGAAATCGTTTTAAATGATGAGCTATAATTTTTCATATTATTTCCAGGATTTGCTCTAAAAGAAATTTTTGGAGTTAATATTTCTTGTTTTAAATCACTTGTTTTAATTAATGGTAAACTTGATCCAATTTCAAATATACTCATTCCCTCAAGACTAGGAGATGATTTGTACTTTGGATCATCTTTACCTACAGAATTTAAATTTTTAAAATATAGATTGAAATTATTTTTAAACCCATGTTTGGTAAAATAATCAATTGAGTTATATTCTATATCGTTAGTAATAGAAGATCTTAAATTATTAGTATCCTGCAGAGTATTGCTACCAGAAGAATAGAAATTAATAGCTCCATTTATATTTTCTAAATCTAAGTTTCTTGAGTAATTGTAAGATGGAAGTACATATTGGTATCTATCACTATGTTGTGTTCCCAAACTTTCATAAATATGAAATCCACTCGAGAAATTATAATCTTTTTTATCTAAAATATAATTCACTTCTGTTACCATTAAATCTTTATCCGTCGGCATTACGGGACTTGGAAATAAATTATTCTGAAAAACTTTTAAGTATGTGTCATTATTTACTCTTTGTATTTTTAAATCCATTTGGCTTTTCGAAAATTTTTTTAAGTCAAGATTCTTTTTATAATTTAAAAAAAAATGATTGATATTTTTTTCTTTGTCGTTAATTGAAGATTTATAACCTTTTGTTAAACCAAAATCTGCTATAAGAGAAGAATTTTCTCCCTCTTTTCTAAATTCATTTTGTAAGATGTATTTATCTTCAAATATTGTAGGTTTAAAGGTATAATCTTCATCGATACCCAGGGTTTTAAAATAAGGTACGTAAACAGAAGATCCTAAAATTTGAGATCTGTTAAATTGAGGTTGTAAAAAACCAGTTCTTCTTTTGACGGTTGGGTCAGGATGAAAAAATTTAGGAAAATATAAGATTGGCACATCATAAATTTTTAATATTGCATTTTTATAAATTAAATTTTTTTTTATCTTATCATGAGTAATCTCCTCAGATTTTATACTCCAAGGTGTACAGTTTTCATTGATTTTACAACTAGTAAATACCCCTTTTTTAACAACCGTTTTTTCCTCGTCTCCATATGAGGAAATACCGTATAATCTTGGATCTTGCTCATCATTGCCAAATATATCTTTATGAACTTTAATATCTGTTCTTTTTGATAAGAAACTTTTTTTATCAAAATCAAAAAAGCCCTCAGAAAAAAAATAATTATCAATTTTTTTTTCATCTATTTTGCTAATTATATTAACATTCTTACCTTTTAAAAGTTTATCATTCACTTGGTAAAAAAATTCATCTAAATTATAAATATTTCCGTCATTATCTTTAATTTTTGACTTTTCTACTGATGATAATTCTTTATTGTTTGTAAGATATCTTACGTTCGAGGAGTCGAAATTATATTTCTTTTCTATTATAGCTGATGTTTTACCTTCAGTAAAAACTATCTCTTCATTTTTAAGATAAGTAGCTTTATCTGAAAAAATTGTAGCATCTTTTTCCTTGTCAACAAATTTTACATTTTCTTCAGCATTCAAAATATTTTTAATTTTATCAAATTTGAAGTTGGATGCAGTGATGGTATTATTGTTATTTATTGCTTTGGAGTTACCAAAAGTAAAAACTATCTCTTCATTTTTAAGATAAGTAGCTTTATCTGAAAAAATTGTAATAGTATTAGTGCTATTATCTAATAATTTTACATTTCCAGATGCGTTTAAAACGTTTGTAAGTTTATTATATACAAATGTTTCTGCAATAATCTCATATCCATCATTAGTTTCAACTTTACCATTTTTTGATCCTACAATTAAATTACCATTTTCAGTTATTTCTATTTCTGTTACATTAAATTTAAAATCCTCACTAGCATTAGATAAATTTAAGAAATTTATATAAATAAAAAGAAATAATATTAATTTTAAAAATTTATTTTTCATTTATTTTAATTAGCATTGAAAAATTCATTAGTGTTAATATTGCTAATGGTGACCATATAGCAATATGCAGCGGTATCTTTTCTGTGGTGCCCATAACATTGAAAAAATTACTAATATAGTAGATTATTACTGAAAAAAACAATCCTATAACAATTTTAAAAGTATTTCTTTTAAAACTCTTAGAGTTAAACATTATTATTGATGACAATATTGTCATTAACATCAAGTATAATGGATATGTAAAAATTTTATTAATTTGCATATCGACATCGATTAAAGAGTAGTTAAGTAATTTATAGTTATTCCTTAAATCAATTAATTTTAAAATAGATAATGAAGATAAATTTGAAAATAAAGATTCAATTCTTTTTTGATTAAAATTAGTTTCAAATTCCAATATTTTTACTTTTTTACTTGAACCATTTTCAAAAATAGATGCATTGTGAATTAACCATTTATTATCTTTGATATTAACTTTATTGCTTTTTATATTTTTTAATAATGTATAGTTTTTGTCAAATACGGATATGAAAGTTTCTGCTAAATAATTATTATTTATTTTTGATGAATTAATAATATTAATCTCATTATTTATTATATCTTTAATCCACAATCCATTTTTATTAATAACAGCCAAATAAGATTTATCTTTTGAATATTGGTTTTTAATTTCTAAATAATATCTTTGTAAATTAGATGATAAATTATAAAAAAGAGTTATTATCACAAATCCAATAACAAAACTAAGGACACTTAAAATATAAATAATTTTAAGATTTTTTAGTCCAGAGTATTTAAATATAGTTATTTCATTATTATTAAAAAGCTTAATAAAAAAAAATTGAGTAGAGATTAAAAATATAAATGGAAACATTTCAAAGATAATTGAGGGTGTGCTCATTAATGATAAATAAATTGGATAAAGTGCATTTACATCTTGATTGCTAAAAAATTCAATTTCTTTAAGAATATTGAGGATAAAAACTAAACTTAAAATTATTAAAAAAATATTTAAAAAAGATTTTAAAAAACTAGTTACTATAAATTTAATATAAGTTTTCATAATTAGGTTTTAAATCTATAAAATAAAGTTGAGTAAATAATTAAAACAAAAATAATTGGTAAAAAAATTAAAATATAATTTTTAAATAAAATATCTTGAATAAAACCCAAGGAACTCTCAGAAATTATTATTGCAAAAATACCAAATAAAAAAATTAAGAATCTATATTTTGAATAATTTACATTTTCTTTAGATATTAATAAATTGATTGATGAAATTAAAATTAAGACAGGAAGATATAGAGGAGTAATAAATCTTTTGAATAACTCTTTATATACATTTCTTGGATTACTCTCATCACAATTTAAAATTACTCTATTTTCTTTAAAGAATAAATTTTTCAAACAATCAATTAATTGTTTAGTTGGATTTTCTTGAAGTTTTTTATGAACTACTAAATGTGAGTCCATATTTGCTAGACCAAAATCAGATTTAGAAAATTTAAAATTTGTAATTTTATCTTTGTTATTATTTAAGTTTTGACCTTCGTATAAAACTAATATTTTCTTATCACCTTTTTTTTCAAAGATTCCTTTTTTAGCAAAAGTAATTTGAAATTTGTCATCTGATGTTTTTTTCTTAATATAAATATTTATAAATTCATCTTTAGAATTTTTATCCTCAGCAAATATTGTCAAATCTTTTACTGTATCGTTAAATTTTCTTGGTTTAATAAGACCTTCAAAATAATCAACATCAGAGTTTCTTAATAGACTTTTTGAAATTTCTACAGATTTTGGAACAATTATTGTTAATAATATCATCTGAAAAATTAAAACCAATAAAGAGAAAACTAGAAAAAAATTAACTAAGGAAATTTTTTCTATTCCATGATTCCAATAAATTATCAATTCATTACTTGTTTCGTATTTTATAAAAATATAAGAAAATCCAAAAAATATACAAAAAGGTAATACTTTACTTATTATTTTTGGAAAGTTTAAAAGTGAGTACTTAAGATAAATGTTATAATTTCTGCCATCTTCTATCATTATATCCAAAAAATTAACTGCTTGAAAAACCCAAATAATTGAGCTTATCCCTAATAACGTTATTAGGGAGAACATCAAACAATCTGATAAGAGTTTTCTAAATACTATTTTTTTCATTGAAATTAGCTATTTTTATTCTTATATACCACCCATCTAATTGAGATGGTAATTAAAATTTATGACGGTTCAAATTAATTATAATAATTCGTTGCAAAAAAACTCATCAAATTTTGTTTTATTTGTTGATGAAAAATTTGATATTTCAGGTTTAAAAAAATACATATCAAGATCTGAATTTTCATATATCTCTGATTTGCTTAAAGCAAAGGATATTAAAAAAAAAATAATACCTTTCGATCTTAACTCAAAAAGAAAAATAATACTCATATCTATAAAAAAAAAAATTGACAAATTCAGAAGCTGAAAATCTAGGAGCAAAATTCTATGATCAATTTAAAGATATTAAGCAAAATAAATATAATTTAAATTTAGACACAATAGATAATAATTCAAAAAACTTTGTTGGACATTTTTTACATGGTTTAAAATTAAAATCTTATACATTTGATAAATATAAGACAAAGAAGACTGGAAAAAATATTTCAATAAATGTGACTGGTAGAGAGAAACCATCTTCAAAAGATCAAGCTAAATTTAAAGCTATAGAACAAGGTACATTTTATACTAGAGATCTAGTATCTGAGCCAGGCAATATTTTACATCCAGATGAATACGCTAATAGATTAAATTTATTAAAAAAAGATGGACTTAAAATTAATGTATATGATGAAAAAAAATTAAAGAAACTAGGAATGAATACGTTATTAGGCGTAGGCCAGGGCAGTATAAGAGGTTCATATTTAGTAACCATGGAGTGGAATGGATTAAAGGATAAGTCAAAACCTTTAGCTTTTGTTGGTAAAGGTGTTTGTTTTGATACTGGAGGTATTTCATTAAAACCTGCTAAATTTATGGAAGATATGACTTATGATATGGCTGGTTCCGCAGTAGTCGTAGGTTTAATGAAAAGTTTAGCACTTAGAAAAGCAAAAATAAATGCTGTAGGTGTTGTTGGCCTTGTTGAAAATATGCCTGGAGGGAATGCACAAAGACCAGGAGATATTGTTAAATCTTATAGTGGAAAAACAGTTGAAATTTTAAACACTGATGCAGAAGGAAGATTGGTTTTGGCAGATGCACTCACATATACAGAGGAAAAATTTAAACCAAAATTTATTGTAGATTTGGCAACCTTAACAGGTGCAATAATAGTGTCACTAGGTTCAGAGTATGCAGGATTATTTTCAAATGATGAAAAATTATCTAAGCAGTTGATAGATGCGGGCGAGAATGTAGATGAGAAAGTTTGGAGAATGCCTTTAAATAAAAATTTTGACAAATTAATTGACTCTAAAAATGCTGATATGCAAAATATTAATTATGTAGGTGGGGCGGGATCTACAACCGCTGCGCAATTTTTACAAAGATTTATTTTAAACAAAACACCTTGGGCTCACTTAGATATAGCAGGAATGGCTTTCTCAAAATATGGGGGTGCTTTAAATTCAGGTGGTGCAACCGGTTATGGAGTAAGATTATTAAACAAACTAATAGAGGACAATTATGAGTAACATTGAACAAACTTTATCAATTATTAAACCAGATGCTGTTGAAAGAAATCTTGAAAATGAGATAAAAGAAATGTTCAAAAATAATGGTTTTTCAATTTTAAAAGAAAAAAAAATTCAAATTGATAAGTCTGAAGCTGAAAAATTTTATAAAGTTCATGAAACTAAGCCATTTTATAATGATTTATGTGCATATCTTTCCTCAGGACCAATAGTTGTGATGGTGCTTGAAAAAGAAAATGCAGTTATAGGAAACAGAGAATTAATGGGTGCTACAAACCCAGTGGATGCGATTGAGGGAACAATAAGAAAAAAATATGGAATTTCAATTGATAAAAATTCAGTACATGGCTCTGATAGTATTGATAATGCTAAAATTGAAATTAACTTTTTCTTTAAAGATTAAAAACTTTTGAAATAGCTTTTGGATAAAGTTTGTGCTCTTCTATTAAAACTTTTTTGGATAGCGTATATTTAGTGTCATTTTTGGCAATCTTTACTTTTTTTTGTAAAATAATTTTTCCAGAATCCAACTTTGAATTTACAAAATGAACAGTGCACCCAGTGTATATTTCGTTATTCTCTAATACGCGTTGATGGGTATTTAATCCTTTATATTTAGGTAATAATGATGGGTGGATATTTAGTATTTTATTTTTAAATTTTGTTACAAATTTTTTTGATAAAATTCTCATAAATCCCGCAAGACAGATTATTTCTATTTTATTTTTTTTTAACTCTAATAGCAGTTTTTTTTCAGTTAAATTTTTATTTTTAAAATTAAATACTTTTTTTTTTATTTTATAAATTTTACTATAATTTAAACCTTTAGCTTTTGAATTGTTAGATACAATTAAATTTATTGAGATTGGTGATTTATTTGTTTTAGAAAATTTTATTAAAGAATTTAAATTACTGCCTGTACCAGATATAAATACAGCTGTTTTAATTTTTTTATAACCAGTTAACAAAACCATTTAGTTTAACTTTATTTGCACCTTTAGAAATTTTTCCAATAACATAAGGTTTATATTCTTCTGTGAAATGTTTACTGATTTTTTTAAGGTTTTTTGAATTGGCTATTAAGCAAAAACCAACTCCACAATTAAATGTCTTAATCATCTCTTTATCTGACAATCCATTTTTTTTTAACCATTTAAATATTTTCAAAGTTTTTACTTCATTTAGATTTATATTTGCGGAAAGTTTTTTAGGTATTATTCTGCTGATATTGTCATATAGCCCACCCCCAGTTATATTTGCACAACCATTAATTAAATTTTTGTTGATTAAATTAGTTACTTCTTTGACATATATTTTAGTTGGTTTTAATAACTCAGATTTTAAAAATTTATCTTTCTTGATATCAATTTTTTTTTGTCTAATTAAATATCTTATTAAAGAATAGCCATTTGAATGTAATCCACTCGATGGAATTGCTAATACTAAATCATTATTTTTTATTTTATTATTATTTAAAATTTTATACTTTTCAACTACTCCGACTGCAAAACCTGCAATATCAAATTTCCCTTTTTCGTAAGTGCCAGGCATTTCAGCAGTTTCGCCGCCAACAAGTTCACATCCAGATTGTTTACAACCATCAACAATACCTTTAATGATTGATTTGAGTTTTAATATATTAATCTTATTTATCGAGATATAATCTAAAAAAAGTAACGGTTTAGCGCCTTGAACAATTAAATCGTTTACACTCATTGCAACTAAGTCAATACCAATTGTGTCAAACTTATTTAATATATTTGCAATTTCTATTTTTGTTCCCACACCATCAGTACAGGCTATAATTTGAGGTTTTTTAAAATAACCTGGTAAAGGAGTAATTGAGCCAAATCCACCAATATTTGAAAACTTTTTTTTGCCCCTTTTTTTTGATGAAACTGTAGAAATGAAATTAACAAATTTATCGGCAGCTTTGATGTTAACACCACTTTTTTTATAGGTAAATTTTTTTTTATTCATTAAAAT
>MDSV01128517.1_pt1 | contig 10293 bp, 12 predicted proteins | sample 810851 | NCBI WGS metagenome assembly MDSV01 (sample SAMN05326640, study PRJNA326480) | marine metagenome | isolation source: seawater | place: Atlantic Ocean: North East | collected 2012
CCACCTTAGATACATTTTAATTGGCAAAGAAAGCATTGTTAATCCAAAAATAATAATAAATGTATATTTAACTGGACCATAACCTTCATACATTTTTTTCAAAAATGTTTTTGCCAATAGAACTGGTAAAACTGCAATATAAAAACCTGTCACTAAGAATCCTACTGACTCTCTTAGTAAGATATTTGATGGCATGGGTTGCTTTAGAAAGATAACCCAAAAATATTCAGATAAATTAACATTATTAAGCGGTACAACTTTATGGGGATCCCAATATTCAAATGGACCAAAAAAGTTCCAATTTGGTCCTCTAAAAAAAGTACCTATTATTATCAAATAAACCCAAAGAACAAGCCAACCATACATAAATACAAAATAACCAACTCTCCTTTCCTTAAAAGAATAATAACCATCACCTTTTTTATTAATATCCATATAAGGAATAGCACACATTCCAACTATAATAAAAGTAGGAAATAAAACACCTGCAAGCCAGGGATCAAAATAAACTAACATTTCTTGCAAACCTAAGAAATACCAAGGAGCCTTTGATGGATTGGGAGTAACCGATGGGTTAGCCGGCTCTTCTAAAGGCGCAGCAACAAGAATTGACCAAACCATTAAAAAAACCATAAACAGAATAAGGGCAATTAATTCTATATACACTAAATCTGGCCATACAAGGACTTTGTCCTCTGGATCATGATATTCTACCGGTTTTTCTCCTCTGTCCAATCTTTCATCGTTTATATACGATTTTTTCATTGCATACCATGTAAAGAAAAACATTGTATAAATCATTAGAATAATTGGAAAATTATCTGGTTTCAATAAAATAACACTGAAATTTTTATCATTAAATCCAAGATAGAAAAAAGCAGTAGTAAGAACAAGAATAAAAAAACCTCCGGTATTTGTCCATAATTTATAAATTCTTAATTTTCTATTTACCTTATCAAACCAATCTGTAGGTGGAAATAATAGAGGAAACAATACCGTTAGCAATGTAAAAGAAATTGTAGGAGCAGATAAATAATCTATAATATCTTTAATTTGATCAATCATATTTTATAAAGGTCCAGAAATTCCCCCATCTTTTCTTATTCTCCAAAAATGAACTGCCATAAAAATCATAGCAATAAATGGAACAGCTATACAATGCAGAACATAGAATCTTAGTAATGTTGCTTCACCAACAAATCTTCCCCCAAGTAAAGCAAATCGAACATCAGATGCAGAATGGATTAAGTTAACATCCCCTATTGCAAGTAAATTAGCTCCAGGACCTTCTGAACCAAGAAAAGGTGTTGCCCTTGCCATATTTGAACCAACAGTAACTGCCCAAATTGCAAGCTGATCCCATGGTAACAAGTAGCCTGTAAAACTTAATAATAATGTTAAAGTCATAAGAATAACACCTACGGCCCAATTAAACTCTCTAGGAGGCTTATATGACCCTGTCATAAAAACTCTCAGCATATGTAACCAAGTAGTCAATACCATTGAATGTGCGCCCCATCTGTGAATCTCACGCATTATTCCTAAAGGAACTTGTTCCCCTAAATCAATGATATCTGTAAAAGCATATTCAACTGTTGGTCTATAATAAAACATTAAAAGAATTCCGGTTATAGTTAAAACTACAAATAGAAAAAATGAAAGCCCTCCCATACACCAAGTATATCCAACTTTAACAGCATGCCTAGGAAGTCGAGCAGGATGAAGATGAAGAAAAACATTACCTAAGACAGCATACATTCTCTGCCTTCTAGTCCTTGGTACTCCAGATCTGAAAATTGATTTCCATACAGCAGAATTACCAATCTTATCTAATATTGTTTCTTTTTTATCTTGATTTGACATTATTTATCACACCTTTAAAAATGATTCAGTTCTATTCCATTCACCTTTCTCGTACTTAAAATTCTTATTTTTATCAACAATAATCTGACCATCATTTGCTAAATAAATCCTATATCTCTCTAGAGGTCTAGGTGCCGGTCCTTCAAAATTGATACCCGAACTTCTAAAGCCACTTCCATGGCAGGGACATTTGAATTTTCTATCTGACTCTAGCCAATTAGGAGTACAGCCTAAGTGCGTACAAACGGTTGACAATGCTGTTATTTTCTCATCATCTCTAACAATCCAAACATTAAATTGCTTTTTAAATCTAAGGTCTACTTTGCCAGTTTCAAAATCATCAGGAAAACCTATTTTAAAACTTTGAGGAGGCTCAAATAAAACATTGGGAAATAAAAATCTTATAATAGCTGTAAAAAAACCACCTGTCGCTGCTGCAAAAGCCAACCAACCTACACTTAGCCATCCGATAAAAGACTTCCTACTTAACATCTTTTCTTTTAATGCTTCCCATTCAATATATTTATCTACAGGAAACTTATTATCGTAAATTTCAAGAATCTCTCTTGCTAAATAATTTGGGTATATACCATTTCTTCTTGATTTAATATCTTCAACTAATGAATACCATTCATCTTCATTAGAAGCCTTGATAAGCTGTTTCTTTTCCTCAGTTGTAAGTTTCATAAATTGGTCTAATGTAATTAATTGTTCACTTTGACTACTATAAATTTAAATAATTATTTATAATAAACATCAATAGTTTTTAATGCAAGTTCTCTAATTGCAATATTTTTATCACTTTTTGATAAAAATAATAATTCATCTCTGAATCTATCATCAATATAAATAGATGATGCTGCGATAGCTGCATTAATTGCAATATCTATCTCATTATCATTCATACCTTCGCCACTTTTTTTAGGTGGAAATTGCTTATAATAATCTCTACTTAATAAATTTTTCACAATCGGAACACCCTTTTCATTTCCCATTTTCAGCAAAGCTATTGCTGCATCCCATCTTAAATTAGGCTCTTCATCATCTAGAATTTCAACTAAGTTATTTGAATATTTTTCTTCACCTATAGCTCCTAATGAAATTATACATGCTAATTTTTCAGAATTACTAGATGAATTTGATAAAATACTGACAAATTTATCACAACTCTCTTTATATCTCAGAATTCCTAGAGATTTGATTGAGGCAATTCTAACAGATTCATTTTCATCTTTCAGAGCCTCGATTAAGATTGGTCCAAAAATAGGATTTTGCGTTTTTCCCATAGCCAAAGCTAGATAAGTTCTAACCCTTAGATCATCATATTTAGATTTTTCAAATAAATTTTTAAGTCTGTTTTCAAACAAAGCAGGATTAACTATTTTTTCTGGAGATAACATATTTGAAAGCTCAAAAGCTGATTGCCATCTCTTAGTTGCTGAACCAGATTGGATATTATTTAAGAGGTCTGATGGAGTACTTTTTTCATATGTTAAAAATTGAAACATAAAAAAGAACATAGCACCAAATATTGCTAACATAAATGGTATCAAGAAAAAAGAATAAAACAAAGCATAGACTTTACTTGAATTAGTCATTTCAACACTATCATCAACGATATTATTTTCCATTTTTATTCCTAAGTAAATGATTAACTAATTTATTAAGTTTTCTAACTTCCTTCTTTAACATAAATATTTCTTTAACTAAAACAAATGCAAAAAAAACCAGTAAAAAACATATTAAAACAAAATTATTCATCATCTTTAATTATACTATCACCTTTTTTATATAAATCATAACCAAGTAAAACAGGAAAAAAAAACAATATCAAAACACTAACTGATAGAAATAAAATAATCCAATTCAAATTTTCCATCAACCACTGAATAGTCAACCAATCAAAATCCATACAATTCCCTAAATTCGTTTAATAAGTCAATACTTCCTCTAACAACTTTTGAAGAATCATAATTTTTTTTCTTTTCATGGTATTTCATTACTTTAACTTGTGTTTTAATAAACCTATTTAATTTGTTAAATTCTTCACTATTTAATTTATTAATAAATTCATCAATAATTATAGTATTATCGTTAATAAATTTTTCAATTTTCACTTTTCGATTAAAATTTTCATCAAATTCATTATCAATATATTCAACTAATATTTGATTAGAAGTGTTTTTTATAATTTTTTTATAAAATCTAGGATGCCTAACCAATTTTTTTTTCATTATTTTATTATATTAATAGTAGGTAAACACAACAACAAAATATGCGATTGTTAGTAATGTACAGATAATAATTGCTATAGTTCTATTTAACATTTAAAATTGATTAATTTATAAAATATAATTATTCTTAAATTATGATATAAATGAATATACTTACAATAGATTATAATGATAAAGATATCGCAAAGAAATTTACAGACTCTTTGCATGAGTCTGGCTTTGCGGTCATAAAAAATCATCCAATCAATCAGGAATTAATCAATCAAGTATATGAAGACTGGAAATTATTCTTTAATTCTGATAAGAAATTAGACTATATTTTTGACTATGAAAAACAAGATGGGTACTTCCCTTTTCAGAGTGAATCTGCAAAGGGGAATAGTGAAAAAGACTTAAAAGAATTTTATCATATTTATCCAATTTGGGGCAGAATTCCTCAATTTGTCAATTACGATACAATAAAACTTTATGAAATGCTTTTGAAATTAGGTAGTGAATTTTTGAAATATATTGATGAGTATTGTCCACAAGATATAAGAAGTAATTTTTCAGAACCATTGTACAACATGTCAAATAGCAGTGGTCAGAATCTTATGAGAGTAATTCATTATCCACCGATAAAAAACAACGGTAAATTAAAAAATGTTAGAGCAGCTGCGCATACTGATATAAATTTAATTACAATTCTTGTTTCAGGATCTCAACCAGGACTTCAAGTTAAGAATAAAAAAGGTGATTGGGTTGATGTTAAATCTAAGAAGGGTCAACTAATAGTTAATATTGGTGATATGCTTCAAGAATGTTCAAATGGATATTATCCCTCAACTGAACACCAAGTTACTAACCCTAAGATAAAAAATAATGTATCTAGATTCTCTATACCATTGTTCATGCATCCTAGAGATGATGTGATTTTATCAAAAAAATATACAGCTGCTTCATACCTATTAGAAAGATTAAAAGAACTTGGCCTTAAATGATTAAATTTTTTTTAATTCTTTTAACCTTAACTTCTTGCAACAAGAATAATGATAGAAAAATTGATGAAAATTTTATTATTGATAATAAAAAAGAAATTAGTATTGAAATCAATCTTGTAAATGGTAAAAATATATTTAATGGCTCATGTGCTACCTGTCATCTTTATGGAGCTGGTGGGAGTATTCAACTTAAAGATAAAAATCAATGGAATAAAATAATGCAAAAAAAATCATTAGATGAAATATATAATAATGTTTTAAATGGATATGTTTCAGAAAGTGGGTACATGCCTAAAAAAGGTGCTTGTTTAAATTGCTCTGAACAAGATTTAATCGATGCAGTTAATTATATCTTTTTAAGCAATGGCATCATTATAAAGAATTAAATATTTAATCTTCAGAATCAATAATATTAAAAATATTGCTATAAATTGATGCAATACACCCAACTCAATTTGAACTCCAGATAATAGAGTCATTACTCCAATAATAAATTGATTTATAGAGACCATAAATAATAATCCTGTATATTTTCCTATAGAGTTATTGGAATATGTTTTATAAAAAAAATAGCCACAATACAATACAAACAATACAGCAATAATTCTATGCATAAATTGAAACATCATCATATTATTTAAAAAATTTTCATAAATAGGAGTTAAAGATAAAATTTGGCTTGGAAATAATTGGCCATCCATTAGGGGATATGTATTCCATAATTTACCAGCTTTAGTTCCTGCTATAAAAGCCCCATATACAATCTGAAAAAATAAAATTACAGCTAAAAGATTTATACTAAATAAATTATCATTATTGATTGAACGGATTTTAACTTTATTAAATGTTAGCCTAATCCAATATGTGTACCCTAATAAAAAAAATGCTAACAATAAATGTGAAGCCAATCTGAAATGACTAACATGTGGATTATCTATTAATCCACTTTTAACCATATACCAACCAAGAAAGCCTTGCATCAATACTAATATAATTGCAAACACTGTTTTTTTCATTAAATTTTTACTAATTTGATTTTTTAAATAAAAAATTATCGGTGGAACAATGAATAATAACCCAATTATTCTACCTAAAATTCTATGCAGATACTCCCAAAAAAATATTTTTTTATATTCTGAAAGAGTCATAAAATTATTTATTTTTTCATATTCGGGGAAAAGTTTATATTTTTCAAATTCTTCAATCCATTGCGAATCATTAAGTGGAGGCAAAATACCAGTTACAGGCTTCCAATCAACCATAGACAAACCTGACTGAGTTAATCTAGTAACTCCTCCAACTATTACGATTAAAGAAATTGCTAAACAGCAAATCTTCAACCATAAATCAATATAAAAACTATTATTATTCATGATATAAATTTATCAAACAATATCAATAATATCAATAATGGTAAGTAGACAATTGAAAAAATAAAAAGTTTCTTAATCTGGGTGCTTGACTGTTCAAAAACTACACTTGAAGAATAAAATAAAAATACTATACCTAACAAAATTGAACCTAGCATATAAACAATTGAAGTTAATTTCATCAAATATATACAAATTGTCGAAACTATTAATGCAACGGTAAAAAAGACAATTTGAAACATAGTGGAATCAAGATTATCAGAAATTGATGGTAGCATTTTATAACCTGCTTTAGAGTAATCATCTTTATATATGATTGCTAGAGAAAAAAAATGTGGTATTTGCCAACAAAACAAAATCGAAAATAATATAAATGGCTCTAAAGTTGAAATACTTCCTGTAGCTGCAGCCCATCCTCCAACTGGAGGCAATGCTCCAGGAAAAGAGCCTATTATTGTATTCCAACTAGTTAACATTTTTGAAGGAGTATATATTAAAACATATGAAATAACTGTAGTTAATGAAATTAAACTTGTTAATAAATTAATAAAAATGAATAAATAAACAACTCCGATACATGAGCTTAAAACACCAAATATCAATGCTTTATTGGGAGAAATCTTTTTCGATGGTAAAGGTCGGTCTTTAGTTCTATCCATTTTGGCATCAAGATCTGATTCAATATATTGATTTAAAATTGCAGCACCAGAAGAAGTGAAAAATACTCCTACAACTAAATGAAAGAATTTAATTAAGCTCATAAATTCTATCATAAGAAGACCATTGTGTCTTAATCCTAAATAATATCCTAGATATGCAGTAACAATAACTAGAAAAGTAATTCTAGGCTTTGATAATTTTATAAGTATATCAAGCATAAGTTAAATTTTCATATTCTTTTAGGCATTCAGGATTTGAAATAGATTCAATGTTTGTTACTTTCAGACCATTTACAAGTTGCTTAACTGCAATTTCAATTTTTTTACCATTCAATGTATAAGGTATATCTCTAATTTGAATAATAAGTTCAGGAATATGTCTTGGTGAGCATTTTACTTTAATCATTTCTCTAATCTCATTTTTAATTTTCTCTGATAAAATCTCATTATCTTTTAATTTTATAAATAAAATTATTCTTTCATCTTGATTAATATTTTGTCCAACTGCTACAGAATCAATCACATTATCATTTTTTTCTACAACTTCATAAATTTCTGAAGTACCTATTCTAACTCCACCAGGATTTAACGTTGAATCAGATCTTCCATAGATAATAACTCCACCGTTTGAATTAATTGTAATAAAGTCTCCATGCTTCCATACATTTTTATAGTTAGAAAAATAAGCGTTAATATATTTTTTATTATTGATATCATCCCAAAAACCAATAGGCATTGATGGAAATGGTAAATCACAAACAAGTTCTCCTTTTCTATCTAAATCATGATTCATATCGCTATCATAACTTTTAACACTCATACCTAAACCAATACATTGCAATTCTTGTTTGTAAACTGGTAGTATGGGATTACCCAAAGCAAAACATGAAATAATATCTGTACCTCCAGAAATAGAACTCAACCTAACATTTTTCTTCCAATTTTTATATACATATTCAAAACTATCTGAAGTTAAAACAGAACCTGTAGATAGAATTGAATTCAAAGATTTAAAATCAAATTTATTTGGCTTAACATTTAAAGATTCTATAGTAGAAATATATTTAGCACTTGTACCAAAAACATTTACATTAATATCATTCATAATTTTTAATAAACTATCATTATTGGGGTAAAAAGGATTTCCATCATACAATACTATAGATGCGCCCATACACAAACTACTTACGAGCCAGTTCCACATCATCCAACCACATGTTGTAAAATAGAATATTTTATCTTTTTGCTTTAGATTATTATGAAATAAATGTTCTTTATAATGCTGAATCAAAGTGCCTCCAACAGAGTGAACAATACTCTTAGGCTTACCAGTTGTCCCAGATGAATACATTATATACAAAGGATGATTAAAATCTACTTGCTCAAAATCAATTTTTTCAGCGTTATTATTAAATAATTCAGACCAATTAGAACCTGAGTTACCAATATAATTAGTTACAATAATATTTTCAATACTAGCTAATGAGTCTTTAATTTTATTAAGCTTATTTAAACAGTCAATTTTTTTACCCTTATAAAAATAACCATCTGTTCCGATAATTAATTTTGGATTAATCTGTGAGAACCTATCTAGTACGCCCTTTATTCCAAAATCTGGTGAGCATGAAGACCAAACTGCTCCAATACTTGCAGTAGCTAACATAGCAATAACAGCTTCAGGAATATTCGGCATAAAGCCTACAACTCTATCACCCTTTCTTATACCCAACTTCTTAAAACTATATGCTAATTTTGCAACTTTATCAAACAATTGATTAAATGTAATTTTTTGTTCGACCTTATCTTCACCAAAAAAATAAATTGCAACATTATCATTTCTAATGCGAAGTAAATTTTCAGCATAATTTAATTTAGATCCAACAAACCACTTTGTATCCCAAATATTTTTCTCGATTTTAACAATTTTTGAAGGAGGCTTAGAATAAACTACTTTAGAATAAACCCATACTTCTTTCCAAAATTTTTCCAAATTATTAATTGACCAATTATACAAATCAATATAATTATCAATTTTTAATTTATACTTATGATTTATTATTCTTTGAAAATCAACTAAATTAGTTTTTTTTATTTTTTCTTTGGAGGGCTTCCAAAGCAATTTATTTACCATTAAATAAAATTCCTAGATATAATACAAATTGCCATGCTTCTTTAATATTTTCACACTTAATATTTTTTTTAATTAAAGATATAATTTCTTTTTCAGATGTAAAATTAAAATTACTAATATATTCAGGTATTGATTCTACAGATGCCAACTTTGCAAGTTCATTTCCAGTTAAATTTGAATATAAAATTACTTTTGGTAATTTATCAAATCCTATTCCTATATGCCTTGGTTTTCTTATTTCAAAAAGGCCTTTTTTTGATTCAGTATACCAGCTACCTCCATTTCTAGCAATTGAATCTAATTTAAATGGATCTATTTGATCAGTATTATTTAAAATATGTTCTGAAACTCTAAAAAGAACAACTTCTCCAAGTATTAAATTTCCGCTTGCTGGTTTATTTCCTAGCTCTATTATATCATGCAATTTGCATTCCATTATAAAAAAAGATTCATTTACTCCAAATGCTTTTACATTCTTTGATTCATGCTTTGTTAGCCCTGATTTAACAAACTCATCTATATTTTTATCATACTCACATGATGATAAACTAATTTGCTCAACTATACTACTATTTACAATTGAAACAGTAAATTCTTTTGTATCTCTAATATTAATTAAAGTATCCTTAGGAAGTCCTGTTCTTCCACTTAAAGCGGGTGAAAAGCCTATAATTGGAGGGTTGGCACCAAATGCATTAAAAAAAGAATATGGAGAAAGATTAGAATTTCCTTTTTTATCAATTGAACTAACTAATGCAATAGGTCTTGGAGAAATACCTGAAATAAGAAGATGATAAACAGATTTTATATCTAACTCTTTTGTAATATATTCTTTGAAACTCATTTATTTTTTTCCAACCAGCTAAATGGATAATTTTCATCTATAGAACTTTCTGCATCTTTACTTACAAATAAAGGTTCAAATGTATCAACCATTACAGCAAGTTCATTGGTACTCTTTTTGCCAATAGATTCCTCGTATTTACCAGGTTGTGGTCCATGAGGCAATCCCATTGGATGGAATGTAATTGAACCATTACTAACTCCCTTTCTTGA
>MDSV01185561.1_pt1 | contig 10293 bp, 12 predicted proteins | sample 810851 | NCBI WGS metagenome assembly MDSV01 (sample SAMN05326640, study PRJNA326480) | marine metagenome | isolation source: seawater | place: Atlantic Ocean: North East | collected 2012
GACACGGCTTTGCTTGCAATCCTTGAGATCCGTTGGTCTCACTGGATTTTATGCCGTAGATGATCCGCCGAGGTATCTCTTTCACGAAGGAATAATAAGAACTCGTCACAGACTTTTATTCGTCGTATTGTCATGTGAGCTTTCAGGGTAAAAGTTATGGCTGAAATTCAAAGGCGTATTCGTTTCAATACCATAAGCATGAGCGTGCTGATGATCACCATTGCTGTAGGCGTGATGACTGCGATGTGGATGTATGCAGATTCACTTGTTTGATTTTTAAAATTACTAGAGATGGCATCTGATTATCAATCGACTAGTTCTTTCTAAGTTATTTTTATCGATAAATGCTTGTGTTTTGATGTTGTGCTTAAGGCATGCTCGCTCCCATTTTGGGATTGGGATTGCCGATATGATTTCCTGATTCTGAGCTGTTTAGAAAGTATTGATGGCTCGGGTGACCGCTCTCTCTTGATTGATTGATTCGTACTGAATACATAATTGTTCTGAGCGAGGTGCATTGATTTCAGGTCTCCTTTCTGTTGTATATTGATCGCTTATATTTTTTGTATTTGTTCCTTTGTTGCCGTTGAGCGATCTGAGCCTCATTGCTTTGCTCAGTTGTCGTTTCTAACTGTTAATTTGTACCCATGACCATTTCAGAAGACCGAGTGAAACGATTGGTGGAGGAGTTGGCTGATCCTCTGGCGGTGATAGCTGCTGACGTGAAAAAGCGCCTGGTCTGGGACTTCAACCTTCCAGTGGCTGTCATTGATGCTCGACAAGAGCCACCTGTGTTGACTCAATCATCTGTTGGAAGTTTGGGTAATGTTTTGCGTGTCTCCACCAAGATTGATCACCCTTTGATGCGTCAGTTATTTGATCTATATCCTGATCGTGGTTCTGATGCCGCTATCGATCAAATGCTAAATGGCCAGAATGGAAAAGAGTTTTCAGCTGTGTTTGATGAGTATCAAGAAGAAAAACAAGCGGGAACCTTGATGTGGGGTGCTGATGATTTAGCAAGTTTTGTTGTCAAATCTCGGACCTGTTTTGAGGATGACGAATTGGCGATTGCAGCAGTTTTTCCTGTAGATACTGGGGACAACGGTCATGCATTGGCCACCTTTGGTATTCCATGGAGATATTTCACTGTTCTCTGATTTCTTAAGATATCAAGACTTGCTGAAAGTCTCTTTGTGCTTTCTGTCAAACCTCTAAGTTATTAAATAAATGGTTACCTGCCTTTGTAGATGGAACTAATTTAGTTTTCAATTCCTGATTTTGTTTTTATGAATTATATTAGTTTGATTGAGCGATGATTATCATCAGCAATGTTCCCAGTCCAAGTGCCCACCAAATCCATTGGCGGTTGGCTGTGCGGAATGACTGTTGATTGGCTCTATAGATTTGTCCTTGACCCACTGAAGCACCACAACTAGTGCAAACGATGCGTCCACCAAGGGAGCGATCAGCCCGAAGGGAGGTTGATCCACAGCGCGGGCAGCATCGGTTGGACATTGACTGTTCTCTCCTGGGGATATAAACCCTGCAGTGTGCGCTTTGTGTGGTTGGATTATAGTATTTAATCGTTGGTTTGCCGACTATCTGATCGCTGCTGGATCATGTTCTTGTTGATTTAATTCTGGCTTTTTGCTGATTTAACGAGTCTGTTGATCTTAGATTTGTGATTCAGATTCAGCTTTCCTTTTCCCTTGGTTGACTGGCTTTCTTTTGTTAGGCCTTATTCCCCTGCTTCGGTTACAAATGCTTTTCAAGATCCCAACGGTGTCATAGCCTCTTTTGTGTGACAAGCTCAGCCATGAATTTCACAGCAAAAATTGATGCCTTGCAGCTGATGCTGACGGATCTACGAACGCGAAACGAGCCGATTCGCCACAAAGCTGCATTTCGTGGTTGCCAGCCCGAATTTCAGGCGCTTGTCACGAAGTTGATTCATCAATTAGAAACTGAGTTGCTCCATGAAAAGCAGCAGTTTAGAGAGAAGTGACGATCGAACTTAAGTGAAATGATTAGGCCAAGGGGCCTCGATGTTGCTCAGGCCCTCAACTCTTGATCGTTAACACTGGTCGTTGACTTGACATCTAGATTTGATGATTGATCACTTATTTTAGTGAGAGCAATTCGCCTGAACGTTGCAGCTTTTCCAGGCTATCGAAACCACCCACCGTGGCTCCATCAATAAACACTTGTGGGAAGGTATTCATCCCACTGCGTTGCTGACACTGTTGAAAGGTGAGGTCATTATCTACAGTAATGACTTTGTGTGGAATCTTGTAAGCCTCTAAGAGTCGCAGCCCACTGTCGCACCATGGACATCCTGGCAGCACTGCGATCTCTAGCCGTGTTTTGGCGCGTTGTCCTGCTTCTTGACCCTGTTTGAGAACCCCCAGTAGAAGATCTGCGCCTTTCATTATCAGTGAGCCTGGTTCGAGATGGCCTCCCCAAACCTGACATGCACCATCAGAAAGACTTAAGTGGAGATGAACTCCATCTGCATCAAAGGTTCCATTTAAGGTGATGATCTCAAGTTCACCTTCTAGAACTGTTGGCTTATCTCGTCCAGGGCATTGAAAGGATGCCTTTGATAGATTTCCAACAACTCCTAATAAAAATCCGCTGATCCTCTTCTCTTGGGCTACCTCAGCAACGGATCGCAGTAGGTCTTGGCCTGGCTCAAGATGAAGCGTCAGCGTATCCATTCGTCGAGTTGGCCTTCCCTTTTTGCACTAAGAAGACTAACCCGAACCTGATCCATTGCTACGATACGCATACGTACCTTAGGCGTAACGTTCACGTGTCGTTTTTAGAAAGTCTTCTGCATGAGTTGCAGGATCAGCTGGCTCCTGTGGACTCTTCAATCAGTGCAGGCCAAGTGGCCGAGTCGGCCACGTCTGAGCGTCTCAACGTGACTCTTCCTGCTGGCATTATGAGCCGGCTCAAACAACAAGCCCTTAAGGAAGGGAGGAGCTGTAGCAGTTTGGCAACATTTCTGATAGAGGATGGTTTAAGGCGTCACACTGTTATTCGCTAAAAGACTCCTCAATCTAATAAATTGCTTTCAATTCTTTGTGTTTCACCATTGCGTTCCATGCCTAACAACTCAATATTGAGTGGGTTTCTTAATGGGCTGCCCATCGGCAGTACGAAGCCATAGGTCTGAATAGCCAATGGAAAGTTTGCTAGTTTTAATTTGCTCATTTCGTTTTCTTTGAGGTAGTGGCGTAGAGGTGCTGCGTCAAAAATAACCCCCTCGACTTTTCCTTGCTTTAGAATATTGATTCCTTCGTTTAAATTCTTTGTTAAGACCGGATTGATATCGTATAATTTCCCCCATCTAAGACTTGTAGTCCCTTCTACAACGGCGATTTTTTTACCTCTTAAATCTGCTTTGTTCCGAATTGCTGAAGGAGCCAGTTCTGCGAGAGACAAGGTAAATGCCGAAGCCAGTCCTGCTGTGATTGATGAGACTGCCACAAGTGACATCACCATCCAAATTCCTGCAATGGTGCGGCCAGTTCTTGAAAGTGGCGCTCGATCTCCGTATCCGACTGTGGTCAGTGTGACCAGCCCAAACCACATTCCGTTCCCAACGCCATGTAGATATTGGCGTGGAAATTGTTCCGTGTTTTTGCGTCGCTCAGCCAGCCAAATCAGATTTCCAAAAATAAATAGAAGCGAAACAAGGATGCCGACTGATGACAACGCAGCCCAGCCAATAAATGGACGTAGACGTGTGATGATTCCAGGGGGTTTCTGAGGGATCAGTAAGCCCTCGTAGCCATGAAAATACGGTTGCGTAAAATCAATTTTTGGATTCGCTAATCGGTTTGGAGTAATGCTGATTGGACCGATGGCGAGATCAACACTGCCATCAGCAACAGCTTTTACATTCGCATTGGTGTTTGGCTGAATAACAAATTTGTAGGGTTGATCGAGACGCTTTGCAACGTCCTTCCAAATTTCAATACTGATCCCGCTCAGTTTGCCATCCTCATCCATGACAAATGGAGGAGATCCACTCACTCCCACCCGCAACTCTTTAGCGACTGTCTGAATGGGGAGTGAAATCAGGACGATTCCTGTGAGCAAAAGCGTACGTAACACGACAACCTCGGCCTGATCAGCCCCTTTCGAGGCGACGAATAATGAATCCCATGGCGATCAGCGATCCAAGGAGGGCAAATAGCAATGCCAGGGTCATCGTTCTAATGCGTCATCCTTCAAAGACTCTCATTACGCCTGTCTGGAGGGAACTCTCTAGGGAACACTTGCGTGATAATTGCAATCAAACAGTGCCCTGACTCCTCGTCTTAGCGATGATCGGCATCCTGAAGCGACCAGGTTGTCGTTGCGGACGCATCTTGTGAAATCAGAGTTGATCCAGCCAAGACACGGTGAACCTCGGCGAGAAGGGTATGGCCTGTCCTGGAGCTGGCAGCAGGAGCGGCTTGAATTTCTTGCTGAAAAGGCTCTCTGGCGACCTGAAGGGCATGAGCTTTTGATTGCCGATCTGCATTTGGGCAAAGCCGAAGTGTTTCAAGCCCATGGCATTCCCTTACCGAGTGATGGGGATCGCGGCACGTTGAATACGTTGCTTGACCTCTGCGAACGGCTACAGCCCAAGACGCTCATCATCCTTGGGGATCTCGTCCACGGCCCCCTTGGGTTGACCTCCTCGCTTCGCGAGACGCTGGCGGCACTTCCTGAGCTCACTGGTTGCCCCATCACCCTGGTAGGTGGCAACCATGATCGTCACTGCCGCATGTTGGGTTTGATTCAGCAACCGAGTTATCGCCTCGGGCAACTTTGGCTCAGCCATGAACCGGAGCATGCACCCGCTTCTTCCTGCCAACACGATCGTTTGCTTAATATTTGCGGCCACCTTCATCCTGTTGCGAACCTCAGCTCTGGGAGTGATCGCCTTCGTCTTCCCTGCTTTGCCTACGACTCTTCTGAGGCGAGATTGTTGATTCCGGCCTTTGGTGAGTTGACGGGAGGGCAAGAATGCGATCAGCTTGACCGCAAATGGTTGGTGGCTGAGGGCACCATTGTTCCTTGGCAGAACCCAGAATCCCGAGCTCGAAAAAAAAGGCTGGTCCGGTGATTCGCAATCGGACGACAGCGATTGCTGCAGAGATCTCTTCGAAGAAGAAGAGGCGTAAGCCCAAATCAAAGCCCCAGCGTTCGATCCTTTGGCGCAAGCGTTGGCTGATCGTGGTGCTTCCTGTCACGGTCTTCACGGGTTTGATAGCTCTGGCGCCTGGAAATCCCGATAAAAAGGAGATCGCAACCGAGCCCGAGCCCACTGAAACCTCCAACTCTGTGGCGGGGCCTTTTGCTTATCAACCCGATGATGAGGTGTATGCACTTGATTTCGACCCTCGCGATGTGCGGCTAGGCCTCCTGGAAGGTTGGGATCGTGAACAGGATGCCTTTGAAGACACTGCTGCTCTCGCCTACGTCTCAGGACCGATGTATGAGCGGCATATTGATGAATTTGGTCAGGAAATCACCGTTCCCCTTGGTGATTTGAAGCTTGGCAGCAGGGTGTGGCGTGGTCGCAATCGCACGGCCTCAAGACAACGTGCCTTTATCGGCATCCTCAAGGATGGAACCGTTGATTTTGGATATGGAGAGCTAACTCCCGATCGCGCCAACACCTACGACATGTTTGTGGGGGGGCTGCACAGCATCTACAACGACCTTGAGGAGCCACCTGAGAGCTACAAGGGGGCTTACAGCATCAGCATGGGGCAACGGATTCGTTATTACCTGCCACGGATTCGGATGGTCTATGGCTTGAAGGCCGATGGTCGAATTGAAATGCTGATGAGTAAAGACGGTCTCACTCTTGAACAAACGAAGGATCTTGCACGCAGGCGGGGTCTTGTGGCGGCTTATATGCCTGATCACGCCTCGAAGAGTCGTCTGATCATTCCTGGAGTGAAAGGTTTCACCGAAGAGGATGCCAACTGGATTAGTGGTGGCGCCACCAGTTTTGTGCATGTCCCCTACCTACTCCGGCTGAGTAAGCGTCGAGTCCCACTGGAAGGAGGGATGATGGCTGATTTGACCAGACGCATCGAGTCCAGCAAGCGCTGTGATGGTGCATCCGACTGTGCGTTCTTCTATGGGGGGCAGCTCATGGATCGTGCTTTGGCTGGTTTGAACCGTGTGATGGAGCAAGGTGTTGAGCCAGTTGCGCGCATGATCTGGGCGCCTAAGCGCACACCACGTTTCGATCACAATCAGACCACCCCTGTCACCGAAAAGGTGCCGATGAGGCAACCGCTGCGGGAACCTCCGATTACCGCCGACCCACTCGTGCTCCGAGAACGGTCGGACGTAGAGACCGAACTGGAGGAGCCGCTCAACTCAGCGGCTGAGTCTCCGTCATGGGATTTCGATCTTCCTCCCGACCTGCCTCCGCCCGTCTTGCTGCAGGAGGATCAGATCCTTCCGGAGGATCCTGACGCCTGGCCTGAACCCATCCCACCAACATCAGGGGTTGAGGAGCAGGAATCGGCGTCGTCAGCGGAGGACGAGACGAGCATCATTTACGGAGCACCACCTCCACCGGTGCTCCCTCCTCCACCCTTGCCTTGATCGCTCTCTTGATGCGCTTCACCGGGTGAACAATCCATTGCAATCTCCCTTGGGTGGCTTGCTGAAACACACGTCGTCGGGAGACCAATAGCCCACAGCTGGAAACTTGAGGCCTTTGCGCCTGGCTTCAGCGTTGACCGCGTCAGCACCACGGGCTGAAATCAGAACATGTCCAGGGGCTTCAACTTGATCTAAAAATTGTTGTTCTGGCATCTCTCGGCCGGATGCGCTTTGAGATTGAACGGGGGCGGCGATGCAAGCTGAAATCGCAACCAACAGGAGTGGATTGAAACGCATGGCTTGATGGTGGGTTTATTTGGATGTCACAACGACGGGAGTTCCGACGTCCACTTGATTGAACAGGGTGATCACGTCTTTGTTGAGCATGCGAATGCAGCCAAGACTGACAGCAGCTCTGAGATTGACCCAGTTGGGCCAGGCTGTTCCGTGGATGGCGTATTCACCGGATCCAAGCTGGAAGTAGGCCATGTAACGCACTCCAACAGGATTCTTGGGACCAGGTGCGATGACCTTTCCTTTCTTGTGATACACCGGCGCATCTTCCATGCGGGTGATCTCGTAGCTCCCTGCTGGCGTTGGTGATTCAGGCGCTCCAATGGCAACGGGATAGCGAGCGACCACAACCCCGGAATCCAGCAGCTTCAAATAACGATCCTTCAAGCTGATTTCGATGCTCTTCTCAGCGCGGGCTGGTAGCTGCGTCGCCGAAGCAACCACCGCGAGACCGATGCAAAGAGCCACTCGGCGTATCCAGGAACTTGACATGCGCCGCAAGCAAAAGTGTGCGTATTTTGACTCATTAAAATAGGGAGCTACCGTCTCTGCACGTTTGATCACCAACCAATGATCCGCACATCGCGCCAGAAGACCCGTCAACAACTCCATGGCCGAGTGCTGCTGATCTGCACCTTGCTGGCTTCAGCTGTGATCTGCCCCCAGCGTGCTCTGGCTGGATTCAATGAAGAGCAACTGGCTGGTTTTGAGGTGACGGAGCTGACAGGCACTGTTAGCGAAGCTCTGGCCAAAGAAAAAGTGATCGAAATTGTTGATCCAGAAGGGCACACCGAGGTTTATACGGTTGGTCTGGATCTAGCGCCCCTTGGTTTAGAACCTGGAGATGAGGTCAGCCTGTCCGTTCTCGATGGATTGTTGATCGACCTTGAGCCGAGCCAAGATCAAGATTTGAGCTTTAGTCGTGAAGACATCATTCTTCCTCGTGACATGGGGAGATTGAAGAAAGGAATGCGCGTTGCCCTTGCCTCAGGTACGGGAAGGGTGGTCAAGCTTGACCGTCAGGATGGAAGTCTGTACCTGATGGGTCCGTTTGGAGGTATCAATAATCTCGACGTTTTAAGAACCCCAGAAAATGATCCTCTTGAGGATTTGAACGTTGGCGAGTTCGTTGATTTCCGGTTGGTGCAGCCCATCGCTGTTGACGTTCGCAAATTAGCTAGCTCTGCAAGCCGCCCTTCTTCTTTAACGGCACCCTTAAAGGCCAATCTGCTTCGTTCAGGATCCACCCTGAAGGCGGAACTTCTTGAGTCGTTTGAGATCACCCATCTCCACGCAACCGTGACCCGCCTTCTTCCAGATCAGAAGGTGCTGGAAATTGAAGGCCCTGAAGGCCACAACCTTCTTGTGACTTCAGCTGTGGACCTCAACAGCTTGAAGTTGAGTCCAGGAACAGAGATTGCGATCGACATCCTGGATGGGTTGGTGGTTGACCTTCGACCTGCCACGAACAAAGCCCTCAGTTTTGAGCGCCAGGATGTTGAAATTGCAGGCGATTTTGGTCCCGTTCCCAAGGGCACTCGCGTCGCGATGGTGACAGGCAGTGCCGAAGTGGTGAGGATTTCGCGGACCGATCGCACCTTGAGTCTTCGCGGGCCATTCGGCAAGATTCACAATCTCGACGTCCGCAAGCGAATGCCTGGAAAAGTGTTTGATGAGCTAGCGCTCGGAGATCTGGTGGAGTTCCGTTTTATCAAGCCAGTGGCGATTCGAATCAAGCCACTCGCGTCTCGCTAAGGCTGCCCTGAGGCTAGGGCTCGGACGATGTCACCCCGTGTCAGCACACCCACGGGGTGTTTGTTGTCGTCCACCACAATCAGTCGCTGGGTGCTGCGCTCATGCAGTAACGATGCTGCTTTGGGAAGAGGGAGACTTTCTGAACAGCTGTGAAGGTCACGTCCCATCAGATCGCCAACAGTGGTGCCAAGGACCTGATGAACCTGTTTGTCCCAGTTGAGCGGGTTCTTCAGATAGATCACGCTGTCCAAAAGCATCACGTAGGGGCCGGCATCGACTCCGCTTTCACGAACCATGAGGTCTTGTTCCGTGAGCTCACCGATCAGAAGGCCGCTCTCATTCACCACCGGCAGGCCACTGATGTGGTGATCGCTCAGCAGACTCACGGCATCTTTTAATGACGTTTCTGGTGTCACAGTCAATACGGGGGATGACATCACCTCCTTGACCGTCTGCTGAAGCACCATGGAATCCACGCATCTCAATGCATTCTGATCCTTGATCTCTCCATGGCGCCTCTGGGCCGATCGACTCACCCTGGCGCGAGCCCTGATGGGACTCCCGCTTCTTCTCGCTTTGGCGTTGCAATACGACGCGTTGGCCTGGTGGTTCTTGTTGCTTGGAGGCTGGAGCGATGCAGCGGATGGGTGGTTGGCGAGACGTGCCGACGGTGGCAGCACCTGGGGTGCCCGGCTTGACCCTCTCGCTGACAAGTTGTTGATCAGCGCACCGCTGATCTGGTTGGCGGCAGAAGGAATCCTTCCGGTCTGGGCGGTTTGGCTTTTGCTGGCCCGTGAATTGCTGATCTCTGGCTGGCGTGGTGACAGCAGTGATGGGGCACCAGCATCCGCTGCAGGTAAAGCGAAAACAATCCTCCAATTCCTCAGCCTTGCCCTCATGCTTTGGCCCCCGTTGTGGGGAGATCCAGCACTCGTTCAAGCTTTAAGAGTGGTTGGCGTGGGTTTGTTTTGGCCCTCGTTGGTTTTGGCTTTGTGGTCAGCTTGGGGGTATCTCAAGCCTTACCGATCAAAGCCTGGTCAGCGCTGAAGTCTGGATTGGATGTGGGTTGGTCTTTGTACTCCCGTTGATAACTGTCAACAAGACAGGCACAAGCGTCAAACCGCGGCGCCCAAGCCAGCTCACGCCTGACCCTGGTGGTGTCGGTCAAAAAGTGACTCAGCCTTAGAGGGAAGGCCTTGCGCGCTTTGGGGTCCAGTCCACTGGGGTCGAATGGTCGTAAATCCAAGCTTTGAGGGTCTCGCCCACAGGCCACGGCTGCCGCTTCGATCAAGCCGCGGAAGCTGATGCCCTGGCTTGCGCTGCAGTTGTAGATCCGATTGCAAGCTGCATCCACCTCAAGCGAGCGAGCCATCGCCTCAGCAAGGTCTTCTGCATGGCCGATCTGGGTGATGGTTTCTCCTGATCCTGGAAGGGGAATCGGCTGATTATTCACGATTCGGTCAAAGAACCAGCGCTCCACTGGGTTGTAATTCCCAGGCCCCACGATGTAGGTGGGACGGAAGCTGGTGAAGGGGATCCCCTGCTCTTGGAGCCATTGTTCGGTGTCAGCCTTGCCGGAATGTCGACTGGCGGGATCGATCGCAGCTGTTTCATCCA
>MDSV01074683.1_pt1 | contig 10292 bp, 9 predicted proteins | sample 810851 | NCBI WGS metagenome assembly MDSV01 (sample SAMN05326640, study PRJNA326480) | marine metagenome | isolation source: seawater | place: Atlantic Ocean: North East | collected 2012
ACACACAATAAATACAGTTGTTGATAGGATATCCATCCGGTGAGGGCAAGAAGGCCGGGGACAGAACGAGAACAATATGGCAGATAAAACACCGGTACGAGTAGTCTTTAACGAATCTAATGTTGCCACAGGATTGGCAGAATTCCAAACGGGGGACACAGTTCCAGTATCACATGGTGGTACGGGTATCACAGCAATTGGTTCGGCAGGACAAGTATTAAAAGTAAATGCCGCAGGTTCAGGCTTAGAATTTGGTGCAGAAGGTGATATTTCAATCACAAACCTTGTAGCACCGACAAACGCAGATTTAACATTCTCAACATCAGGCACAGGAAACATAGTGCTTGACGCCGTGACTGTCCGTGGCACAACTTTCAGTGCGGCAGATTCTACTAAGATAACATTTGCCGAAAGCGTTGATGTAACAGGAACATTAACAGCGAGTGGATTATCATTTCCAACATCAGATGGTTCTGCTAACCAAGTAATTGCAACTGACGGTTCTGGTTCATTAAGTTTCATATCAGCGGCTTCTACAGGAGACTTACTCTTTGTTGGCTCAACTATTGGAGGCCAAAGTAACGCTGACATATCAATTCAACCGAGCGGTACAGGTAATGTAATTCTCGGAGCATTGACCGTAAATGGTACAACACTAAATTCTTCAGATTCATCCAAAATAACATTTGCAGAAGCAGTAGATGTAACAGGCGCACTAGTTGCCGCCACTTCTTTGAACATTGCTAGTAGCGGTGCAACAGTAACAGGTATATTAGACGAAGACAACATGGCTTCTGATAGCAATACTAAACTAGCAACTCAACAATCTATCAAGGCCTACATAGACGGTGAAGTATCCGGACTGTCACAAACATCTATTGCACAAGGTAATAGTAATGTTACAGTAGCAGACAGTGGTACAGGCAATGTAACGATAGAAGTTGATGGCACAGACAGAGTAACAGTAACAGCCGCAACCACAACAACTGCAACCGGACACACTATTACATTAGGTGCAACAAACACCACTACTGGTGGTGCTATTAAATTCCTCGAAGGTACAGACAACGGTACTAACACTGTGACACTAGTAGGTCCTGCCAGCACCGCAAACGTTACAGTAACTTTGCCAAGTTCAGCAGGCACTTTAGCATTGACAAGTGATATAACTTTCACTGCCAGCTCAACAGACACATTAACGAACAAAACATTTGATGTAGAAGGTACAGGTAACAGTATTTCAAATATAGATGTTGCTGACCTAAAGTCCGGTGTTTTAGACACAGACATCTCAAGCGTATCTGGATCTGATGACACTTTAGCAAGTGCCAAAGCGATCAAGACTTATGTGGATGCACAGGTCACTGCACAGGATTTAGATTTTGCCACAGACGATTCAACAGCATTGAGTATCGATCTCGATTCTGAGACACTACAGGTATCTGGTGGTGCAAACATAACAACTAGTGGCTCACTTAATACAATTACAATAGCACTGGACAGTGCGTTGACAGGACTTACATCGGTGACATCAACTTCGCTGGTGACTAACGATATTTCATCAGCAGACTCGACTGCTGTTAGAATTAATGATGCTCTGAACGTGGATGGCGCTCTAGATGTTGGTGCTGGACTAACAATTAGTAATGGTACATCTATTACTTCTATAGTAGACGAAGACAATATGTCTTCTGACAGCAATAGTGCTTTGGCAACACAACAATCTATAAAAGCATATGCAGACACAAAAGCAACATTATCAGGTTCAACAGATAACACTATCGCAACGGTAACTGGAGCACACGCCCTACAGGGAGAAGCAAATTTAACTTTTGATGGATCTACATTTGCGGTGGCCGGAGCGGCAACAATAACCAACACAAGCACAGGTGATTCACTTTTAATAACTAGCACGGAAGATTCAAACAGTGCGGCACCAGTAGTCACTTTGAAGAGAAACAGTTCGAGTCCGGCGGACGCAGACTACATAGGAAGATTCAAATTCAAAGGAGAGAACGACGCAGATCAGGAAGTCCAATATGCATCTATTTCTGGTAAAATCATAGATGCATCTGATGGTACAGAAGACGGTGCAATAGAATTCAATGTAAAAAAAGCAGGTTCAAACAACATCGCGGCAAGGCTTAACAGCGATGAATTAAAATTATTGAACGGCACAACATTAGACGTGGATGGGGCAGGAACCTTTGCTGGCAGTGTGACGGCAACCAGTGTTACTACCAACGACATAGTGTCTAATGGATCAAACGCAGACATAAACATCACGCCTGCAGGCACAGGCGGGGTAGTAGTCACTTCGGGAGGAGTTGCATTCACCCTACCTACCACAGACGGCAATGACGGGGACTTCTTAAAGACCGACGGATCGGGTGGACTTTCGTTTGCTTCGAGCACTGCAACCCCTTCGGATGACACGCGGGTAGTAATTAAAAATAATAAAGCAGTTAGCACTTCTGCAAGGACAGTAGACTACTTCCAGGCATCAAGTGCAGACATGGCCTGGTACTTTGTGGCACTGAATGATCTGCAAAATGACCATTCAAGTGCTTCATGTTTTGCTGTGGCACATAACGACTCAGACGCTTTCATAGGTGGTCCGAGGGGCGGTGCTTCAGGCACTAGCAACTCGTTGCCCTCTACCACAGCAGACGTATCAAGCAATCAAGTTAGGGTAAAAATCACAGGCCCGAGTGACGATTGCAAAATAAGTTATTACAAGATACCAATATCCAGGGCAAACACTGCCGACGCCACTGCAGGTGTCACAGTGACAACATCTAACACAGATGTTGATTCCGCATCAGAGGTTATAGACACATTTGCACACGCAACTTTTAGGGCGGCAAAATATCTTATCCTGATTGACAATGATTCCAAGACAGAGACCGGAGTGACAGAAGCACTGGTTGTGCATAACGGATCAGAAGCATTCATCCTACAGTACGGCAATATAAACACCGGAAACAATGACATGGTAACATTGACAGCACAGATAGTAAGCAGTAACGTTGTTGTGTCGGCGGCAGGTCTCGAACCGAATCTATCATTGAAAATACATAAAACACTGCTCTCAGACTCCATGACCGCTGTGTCAAACGGAAACCAAAAGATAATAGGTGCTACCACAGTGAGTTCGAGTGCGACAGCGTTTGACAACTTTGACCTTGACGATGCAACAGCGGCCATTTACTATGTGGTAGGTAAGAATGCAACTGCGGATGATTACAGTGTACAGGAGGTTTACTGTTCAGGTGCTCCTGGAGAAGCATCGGTATCGATCGGACCGTACGTTTCAACTAAAAGCACACAACAACTTGAGTTCACAGCAGGATTCAAAGCAGACGCTGACAACAGTCTAGAGTTGAGTGTGTCGTCAACTTCGGGCGGATCAACTGTGGTCAATGCCTACAGAATAAACTGCCTAGCAGAATAATTTAATTTTACCATAAATACAGCAATAATAACAACAATCATGTGGGAGATATGGAACCATGACAACACGTAACTTTAGAGTTAACAACGGTATTGAAGTAGGTGATATAGTAATATCAGCATCTACAAATAAAATTACCGGCGGTAGTACAGCGGCACCATCAAGTGACGGTGACTTCGCAAACAAAAAATATGTTGATGATTCGGTAGCGGCAGTTTCGACTACTGCAATTTCGCAACTCAACTCAAACGTAACTGTAGCAGACTCAGGTACAAACGGTACGATCACAATGGCATGTGACGGTAACACGGAAGTGACCGTAACAGATGCAGGTGTGAGGATACACGGAAACTTGACAGTTGACGGTACTGAAACAATCGTTAACACAGCAACACTATCAGTTGAAGATAACATCATCGAGGTAAACAGAAACGTATCAGCGGCATCAGGTATGCCTACAATATCGGGTCTGAAATGTAACAGAGGTGAAGGCTCATCAGCCACAGAAGGTGACTTATTCTGGGCTTGGGATGAATCATTTGCAGATGACGGTACATCTATTCATGCAGGAGCAGGAGGTGCCTGGACGGCATTCAGATCAGCGAACGAAGAAAATGACGCATTGGTTGACATAAGAGCCAATGTAATACACGCGATGTCAACTTCGGCACAATACGCGGACGTTGCCGAGCGTTTCGAAGCAGACGCTCCTATGTCAGCAGGTGCAGTAGTAATGGTAGGTGGCGAAGCAGAAATCACAGAGACAACATCAGATTTATCTGATCAAGTTTTTGGTGTAATATCTGAACAGCCAGCATATGCCATGAACGCCGCCGCAGGTAACAACGAGTCACACCCATATGTAGCAATGACAGGTAGAACACCAGTTAGGGTTACAGGTGCGGTAACAAAAGGTCAAAGACTAGTTAGTTCATCAGTGAAAGGTTGTGCTAGAGCAGTAACGGAAGGTGAATCAATTACACCATTTAACGTTATTGGTAGAGCATTAGAAAGTTCAACTGACGCAGGTATCAAATTGGTAAACTGTGCAGTGAGGACGAACAACTAATAAATATTGTTACTTTTTAGTAGAATCAAAAGGCGGCTTTCGGGTCGCCTTTTTTTTATGACTTTACAAACAGACGGCACAGATAAAAATGGCAACTATGATATTCTTAATGATTATCTGCGTGAAAAACATTTACATAGGCTAATAGATATTGGTGCATGGTGGGGGCCATGGTCACTATTTTGGCAACCACGTGCAGAGAAAATTGAAATTTTTGAACCAAACAAAAGGATCTTGCCAATGTTAGAAAATAATATTTCAGAATTTTCTAATTGCACACTGCACAAAACAGCATTGGGTAACTATCAGGGAACAGTGTCAATGGGGTATGAGTCACACTCTGGAACAAATCATATCACTAAATTAAGTGGTGATGTGAATTTGACAACGCTAGACAGTTTCAAATTTGAAAACGTAGATGTGATAAAAATTGATGTTGAAGGTTATGAAATTTCGGTGCTTGAAGGTGCAAAAGAAACAGTGCTGAGAGAGAAACCAATAATTCAAATAGAAGCAAATAAGTCGGGAAAAAGATACGGAAAGACTAAAATTGACATACTTGAAATGCTTTCAGGCTGGGGAATGAAAAGATTAATAAAAAAATGGCCCGACCAAGTGTGGGCATTTTAAACAATCAAATCGAGAATGGTTTGAAGTTTACCTTTAATACTTTTGTTATTAAGAGTGTTCCTTAAACCCATGTGTAGATTCTTAGGCCAACACTCAAAAGCAGTCCAACAGTATCCTGAATGTTCTTCGTTTAGTTTAGGTATAAATTCTGTTTCTAGTGCAATTAGATAAGTGTGAAAGTAAAACTTTTGATCGTTTGAAGTAAACATTTCTAAAGGAATAACTTTTTTAAACTTTGGCGTGTTGCCAATTTCTTCCTCGATCTCTCGTTTAAGACCTTCGAAGGCACTTTCACTGAACTTACTCTTTCCTCCTACCAATCCCCACATTCCTTGTGTCTTCTTATCTGTCCTCTGCAGAAATAAGAAACGTTTTGTGCTTGTGGAGTAGAACAGAGCGCCTGAACAAACTATGTTTTCTTTCATGACTTATTATAACAATTTATTGTAAAATTATCAAGGAGTAGTTGCGTCTGTGTTTGGATCGTAGTCTGTGTAACCACCATCTAGTACAATAGTCCAATTACCTTGAGTGTACACACCTTCGTATGATTTGACCCACTCTGTGCCGTTAAACCGATATTGAATTCCTGTGTTCAGATTGGTAACGTAGTGCTGTGTAGAATCAGGATTTGACGCATCAAAGGCCACGTTCCATTTGCTGGTAGTACTATTGTATTCGATGATATCTCCAACACTGGCTACTAAAGCACCCCAAGTAGAACTTTGAAAACTGGCTGTACTGTCTCCTACGTCATTTATTACAAGATATCTGTCTCCGTTTGCTGGAGTTCCTGGATCAAAAGTTGCTGGGTTGATAATTTTTTTTACTGCTGTCAATGTGTTAGCCGGTATAGTATCAGAGTCAATAGTGTATAATAATATTGTATCATCCAAGGTAGTTGTTGCGATTGTTCCAACAATTTCGTTTCCACCGGGTTGTGTCAATCTAATCTGTGACGTGCCATTAGTAACCTTGCCGTATTGATCAAGTAATATTTTCCAATTGACTGCTGGACCGAAGGTTTCAAACGGATCTGCCAATCCTGGATCTCTGGCACCAGTTGCAAAACCGTCGCCCCCAGACTTAACATTTACTCCTGTTGTACCTAACAATCTCAATTGGTTTCCTGTAACTAACAATCCAAAATTGTTTGGTGTAATATAACTCCTTGAGGTAAGTTCTCCGTCTATAAGTCCTTTTGCTATGCCTCCATCGTCGTCGTAAATGCTCATTATGATCTTTTGTACAACACCAAGTTTCTTTACCTTAACAGGAGGTGATAACCATATTGGCATGGAGAAGGTCATTGTTGCAACATCAATTTCTGAATCTGCACCAACAGGAATTGTCCGCGAACTAAACGTGACGCCAGTCAATTCCACATAACTTAGACTAGTCCAATCTATGTAGTTGTCAGATTTTTGTATTTCAAAATCAGGGTTAAACAAATACAATATCTGCTCTAATATCTGAAGTTTTTGATCTGTGTTTGATGAGAAAATATCTGCTGTGACTTCTAGCCTAAACGGCGAAGGCATAACTTTCTCTACGGTATAACCTGCACCTAACTGGTTTGTGTAGTTTCCGTCACTATCAACATCTCTTTCTCTTAGGTGTTGTTTTTCTATGTGATAAGGATTTTGCATCCTGTCCCTGTCATAGTTTAGTTCTCTTACATAGCAGGCAATTTTTGGTGCATAGTTCAATGCGTTTTCGCTATTGTTTCTGATTATGTTTGCAACCTGCCTGGTTGGATCTCCATATACAACCGGTACTGCTCGTAAACTTATAGAATCATCTTTACCTCTACCTGTCTCAACAGAGAAATTACTCAAAATTCTAATGAATTGAGTAAGAAATTTCCTAACCTGTCCTTCGTAAAAATGTAGCATTAATTGTCAGCCTTTGGTTTCAGTGCATCTGTCAATGACTGTCTTTGTTTTGTAGTTAACCCATTGATAGTTGCTTCAGTGCTATTATTGACGAAAGAAGTTTTATAATTAGATCTTGAATCATTATTTGTTGAAGTAATTCTAACAGAATCTTCTATTTTGATCCATCTGTTTCCGTCATAACGGAATAATCTGTTGGGTAAGAAATCGGTCCTTAGAAAGTAGTCACCTTTGTCCACGCCCGAGGTTGGAAACGATATTCCAAATCCTGCAGGATTTCCATTGGGTGCAACACCGTCGCCGTCTAGATAGAAACCGTAGTGAGAACTTGCCGGTGTGTCTATCACTGCATTCACAGTTTGATCACTACTTGCCCTATCTTCCTCTGTGTTTACATTATCTGTCCTGATGTTTCCTCTTTCATCGATTGGTGCGACGTAATACTGTTTGTAATTGAAGCCAGATTTTGGTGCGTCTGATTCTGCCTGTGCAACAACTTGATCATTAATAGTTTTTTCCCTATTGTAAGTACTCATGTAACTAGCAACAGATCCTTCTGTTGTTGCGTCACCAATTACATCTCTGAATTCTTGAGAGTCAACTAGTGTTTTCATTTTTAATCTTAATAGGTGCGGCCACCATGTCTGTGAGAATCCTTCTGCCGCCCTGTTTACATCTTCAACAACATAATATCTTTTTAGTGCTATTGGAACACTTTCATCTAATGAATAATCTTCCTTCATGTGAGGAAATTCTATAACATCACCACTCATTGGTTTTCTGCCTATTCTTTCAACTATGTCATTAAGATGAACTGTGAGAAATAGTGTGTCGTTCTGTAGGAACATACCAAACTGTGATAGGTTGAAATCAGCGTCTTGTACATTGTATATTCCTCTCACAACATAGATATCATCGGCATATTTTCTGTCCCTGTTTTCTAGGAATAATAAATCTTGTATGGTTCTCTCGTTTAGGCTATCACCGGAGTACTGTGGTAGTGTGGGCGATGCTGGACCATCCTTGTTTGTATCTCCCTGATCATATGGACCTAGGTACTTGTGGAAGTGTAGGTCTGTGCCACCCACAGTAAACATCTCTTTGATGTTACGATCGAAGAACTTGTAGTCGTTGCCCTTTTCAGGCTTAAAAATGGATAATCTTGGCATATCACACATATTTATTGCACAGGCAACGGCTATAAATATGTGTATGTCAGAACTACAAACAGGTCAACAAGAGATATTTGATTACATCAAAAACAACCTCGGTGAGGGAATGATTGATGTAGAATTAGACCCAAAACACTATCAAACGGCACTGGAAAGAGCAATAAACAAATTCAGACAGAGGTCGTCAAATGCTGTAGAGGAATCATATGCATTTTTAGAACTCAAGAAAGATCAAAACTCATACATCTTACCAGATGAAATAATAAATGTAAGAAGCCTACACAGAAGGACAGTTGGTTCAAGGACTGAAGGTGGAGAGGGCGGAACCTTATTCGAACCATTTAATCTTGCCTATACAAATACCTATCTTTTAAGGGCGGGTGCTACTGGTGGTTTAGCAACCTACTACGCTTTCGCATCATACCAGGAACTTATAGGTAAATTATTTGGAAGTTTTATACAGTTCCATTTTGACGTTGCAACTAAAAAGTTAACTATCACACAGAGACCAAGGGCAGACAACGAGACGGTGCTTATGCACACTGACAACTTTAGACCTGACATAACTTTATTCAAAGACATCTATGCGAAGCCTTGGATCAGAGACTACTCACTTGCAGTATCTAAAGTTATGCTTGGTGAAGCAAGAGGAAAATTTGGCCAAATAGCAGGACCACAGGGTGGCACAAGTCTAAACGGAGATGCACTTAAGACCGAAGGGCAAGCCGAGATGGAAAGACTTGAAGCGGATATAGGCAACTTTGCAGAGGGCGGAACACCACATAGTTTTGTTATTGGTTAATTCTTAATCATATATTTTTAAATAAGTGTGCCATGACGGATTCTCGATACAAAAAATATAAAGACTGCAATCTAGAAGAGCTAGAACAAATTGTTGAGGATTTAGAAAATATGTCTATCAGCGCCTTGAAAAGTAAAAAAATAGACATCCGGAAAAGTATATTAGGTGCGGTAAAAGAAGCCAAATTAGTCATTGAAAAACGTTTAAAAAAATAGTATAATAAACCTTATGCTAATTGGTGTAGTAGGTTTAATAAGTTCTGGTAAAGGTACTGTCTCTGACAGACTTGTAGAAAAACACGGATATCAAAAAGACAGTTTTGCTAAAAGTTTGAAAGATGCTGTAGCGTCCATGTTCAATTGGGACAGGCGTATGCTAGAAGGCGACACGGAATCAAGCAGGCACTGGAGAGAACAGCCCGATGAATTTTGGAGTAAAAAGTTTGGCAAACCGACCACTCCGAGATGGGTGTTACAATACTTTGGCACAGAAGTTATGAGAGGCCATATGTACGACAGCATATGGGTAGACAGTTGTATTGGCAGATACAAAGGACAAAACACAGTAATAGCAGACACACGTTTCCCCAATGAAGTAAAACAGATTAGAGCACACGGTGGCAAAATTATCCATGTAAAAAGAGGTCCGGATCCGGATTGGTTCGTTGATTACGTAGAGGGAAACATAGAACCAAAAGGAATACACACTTCTGAATATGCGTGGGCCAAAGAAGAGTTTGATTTTGTGATTGAAAACAACGGAAGTAAAGAAGAATTATATGCTAAAATTGACGATCTAATCGTCAGCAACAAGATCACCCACCCTCCATCCGAGTCTACGGGTACTAGTCAGCCTTTGGCAATTGGCGCAAATAGTTTTTAAATTACTACGGGTAGTATTCCTTAAATCACCATCAACAAATAATACGTCAAGTTGTGCTTTGTCCTGGGCCTTAAAGCCACACATCTCACACTTCTTGTGCTTCTTGTATCCGGATCTTTGTAATGCTGTCACTCCGCCCACTCGCTTTCCGGCCTTTTTCCTAATGCACCTGTCACAACGACTACGCCAGTATACCCGACCATATCTCCTATAGGCATATGCCCTAGGTTTGGTCTTACACTCCGTACACAACGGTCTGTCTTTGTATTGCATGTGTGTATTTACGTTACCTATATAGGCACCTAGAAAATGGTAAATTTTGTCGTAAAAACCATACGATTGAATAAATAACTCTAGTATATACGTAACTTGCAAGGAGAATACGAAA
>MDSV01156316.1_pt1 | contig 10292 bp, 7 predicted proteins | sample 810851 | NCBI WGS metagenome assembly MDSV01 (sample SAMN05326640, study PRJNA326480) | marine metagenome | isolation source: seawater | place: Atlantic Ocean: North East | collected 2012
GAAGGGGGGGGGGCGGAGACGAGAGATGCATCCGAATTCGTGGACGCCGCCGCCGCCGCCGACGCCGGGAAGACGAACCGAGGGGAAGAGAAGGACGAGGACGACGAGGACGAGGACGAGGAGGATGAAGACGAAGACGATGAAGACGATGAGGAACCGTCGTTTCGTTCGGAAGATGCGCCGGATGGGCACGTGATCGGAACGTACGAGACGTGCGATACGTGCGAGAGTTGCGCGCTCGGCGCCCCGCCGCCGGGCGTCGCCGTCAACGCGCGCGCGCGGTCGAAAGGAAACGCGACTCGCGGGACGCACTGTAAGATGTGCTACGGGTGTAACGTCGTCGTCTCGCGAATCTCGAAGAAGACGGAGTTTCGGAACAAGACGGTGGCGGTGCAGGGGGGCGCGAGCGGCGCGGCGGTGTTCAAGGCGAAGATGTTGGGCGAGACGCGCTCCGAGGACGCGAAGACGTCCGAGGACAAGGCTGTCAAGGATGTCTTCGTTAAAGTGTGGTGTGGGTTGAAGGGTGGGTATCGTCACGTCCTGGACGCGAAGAACCCGATTCCAGAGAAGTGCGGAGACGCCGGTTTCGAGCATCCTGGCTTTACAGGCGACTCGCCCTGTCGGGAGAAAGGCGTAGACTCTCGCTTCGCGTGTAACGTCGCGCATTTAGGCGCGATCGATCGAATGGCGGAGGAAGCCGGCGTCGCGGAAGTGATACCTAGGATGACGACGCTCCGCGCCAAGACGTTTTTACCGTGGGACGACACGGAAACGGCTGGTTTCAAGCAAGACGTCGACGTGCTTGTTTTCGACGCAGTTCAGGGAGTCTCGTTAGAATCCTTGGGTGCGTCGACGAGCAGAGATAACTTCGTACTCATGGCTAAAATAAACCCAGACAGAATGTATAGAATAGCGCTCTTCGAGATGCTCACGTCGCAGGCGGACAGACACGCGCAGAACGTATTCATCACCGAAGGCGGCGACGTGCACGTCATAGATAACGAGAGCTCGATGTTGGGCGAGTTAAACTCGATGTTGATTCCAGGTGGGCAGAAACACGAAACGTACAGGACCGGATTTGCAACCGTCAACTGTCAAAGCGACGAGACGTGCGACGCACCCCGCGTGACCCCTCCCTCGTTCGGCGCGTTGACGGATTACCGCTGTTACGTGGAGGGCGGATACATCGGCACGAATTATCCGAAACAATTCACAGAGTTTTTGGAGAAAATCGTCGCGATGAAAGACGTGGAGGAGGTGTACGAATACTTTCAGCTCGCCGTGTCAGTCTTTGCGGAGAAACTCAAGGAACGCGCGCACGACATGCTCACTCTCGGCTTTGAGGGAACGGCGAAAAAAATGTACGTGGCGATGCCAAAGGGCGACGGTCGTTTCGGCACTTTCCAGTACGACATTCACCCGCCCTGTTGCGGACCTGGAGAGTGTCGGATGAGCGGGCCGAACAACTTTGAAGAGTGTCTCGGCGGATGCGATCGCACGGTGGATCCGCGCGCAAAAGTTCTGCTCGGCGCGAACACGCCCGAGCGCGCGCATTCTTGGCTCGACGACGTCGCGCGCGCCGAAAACAACGCCACGAACGACTCCACCGACGCCACCGCGTCGATCACACCGTCCACGATCACCACCCCACCCACCCCACCCCCCACTCGGACCCAATCCGACGACACCGCCCTCTCCACCGAGGCTCCGAATCGCGCGCGCGCGTCCGCGCTCAGGGAGCGCGTCGCCGCGCTCGCCGCCGAGCTCACCAAACTCCGCGCCGTCGACGACACCCTCACCCACGATCCCGACCCCTCCGCCTGATCCCTCCTCCACCTTTCGCGTAACACCACATCACGCCCCTCTCGCCCCTCTCTCCCTCCCTCCTCCTCGCCGTCTCGTCTCGGTCCGTCTCTCGCCGCCAACCCTCTCTCGAGCGCGCACCCCGTCGTCATTCCACGCCGCGTCGTCTCGTCTCGATCGCGTCCTCGACGCCCTCGATCGTCGCGCGCGTCGTCCGAATGCGCGTCGTCGCTCTCGCCGCGCGCGTCGCGTCCGCGTCGTCGTCCTCCGGCGTCGAACGTCGTCGGAAACCTCGCGCGGGACGACGCGAACGCGGGACGACGGGGACGACGACGGGGACGACGACGACGCGCGAGACGACGCGCGCGCGCGCGAAAGAGACCGAGGAGGAGGACGAGAACGACGACGACGAGGCGAAGACGCGCGCGAGGAATGAATTGCTCGTGGACACGTCGTCGTCACCGCTTCGAGAGACCATCAGCGTGCAGGCGCTTCGGGACGCGACGGAGAGCGGGACGCGGTTGGAGCGGGTGGTCGGGGCGGAATTCGTGCCGCAGGCCATCATCGATGCGGAGAGGAAGTCGTCGCCGTTGAGGAGGCCGCGGTTGGTGGTGTACGCGCTGAGCGCGAGCGCGGCGGCGGCGCAGGCGGTGATGGTGGGGATGGAGCCGGGGAATTTCGAGTCGCCGGTGGCGAGCGCGCTGAGCGACGCGTGCGTGATGGTGATCGGGAGTTTGTTGTGGCGAGTCGAGTTGCAGCAGAGGGCTGATAGTCTGAGGGTGATTTGGGAGAAGGCGAAGGAGCGAGAGGAGAGTCTGACGAGGGCGGAGGCTGGACTCGGGGATACTATATGGACGGCGCGCGTGCGGGCGCAGAAGAACAAGTCAGCCGCGTCGACGCCGTCCGAACGCGACGACGAAGAGGAAGAGTCTTCTTGAGCTTTATGTGTGATGCTTGCGTAGATTTTATACTTAATACGTACGTTATGAGCGAACTGATCGTGTGCGCGTAATAATAATAATCCATGCGCATAATAAAAGTAAGGCGTCGCGCATTACATTTGCAACGTCGGCTCTTGTCCCGGAATCAACTGGAAGGAGGGCGTGCTCTTGGCGATTTCGAGCTCTTCCTCGTCCATGTCCGCGGCGATGGATTCGTACAACGGAGTGCTCATGTAACGCTCGGAGGTGTCCGGCAACATGGCGAGGATGACGGATCCCTTGGGGGCCTTTTCAGCCACCTTGAGCGCGCCGGCGAACGTGGCGCCGCCGGAGATGCCGGTGAAGATGCCTTCGTTTCTCGCCAACGCCTGCGCCGTCTTGACGGCGTCGCTTCCCTCGACCTTGACGAGATCATCGTACAAGTTCATGTTCAAGCCGTTTTCGAGAACCAACGGGATGAAATCCGGAGTCCAGCCTTGCACCGGGTGCGCGGCGAAAGCCGGGTGCGAACCGTTCGGCGCGCCCGTGGGCTTGCGTTCCGTCTTGACGCCGCTCGTCACCAGAGCCGCAGCTTCCGGTTCGAGCAACACAACCTTGGTATCCGGTCGAGATTCCTTGAGCGTACGAGCGACGCCTTGAAACGTGCCGCCCGTGCCGTACCCCGTGACGAAGTAATCGAGCTTCTTGTTGGCAAAGTCTCGCAAAATCTCCGGACCCGTCGTCGAGGCGTGATACGCCGGGTTCGCCTCGTTTTCAAACTGTCGGCACAAGAACCACCCGTTCTTTTCCGCCAATTCCTCAGCCTTGGCCACCATACCGGTGCCCTTCCCAGCCTTGGGCGTGACGATCACCTTCGCCCCCAACATGCGCATGATTTTTCTTCGCTCGACGGAAAACGGCTCCGCCATGCAAATCACGCACCTGTACCCACGCTGCGCGCACGCCATCGCCACCGCGATCCCGGTGTTCCCACTCGTCGCTTCCACCACCGTATCACCGGGCTTGAGCGCTCCCCTGCGCTCCGCATCCGTGATGACGGCCACCGCCAATCGATCCTTGACGCTCGACAGCGGATTGAAGTACTCCGCCTTGACGTACATCTCCACCCCTTCCGGCGCCGAGCGATTGATCTTGATCACCGGCGTGTCCCCGACGGTTTCGAGAATATTTTCATAGATCCTCGCGCGCGGCGTCGTCGACACCGCGCGACGCGCGGACGTCTTCGTCGTCCCTCTCTTTCGATCGAGACCCGCTCGGCGCGCGAAGGTTGAGGTTCTTTGCGTCGTGGTCATCGTCGTGGTCATCATCGTCGTCTCTGGAAGCGCGCGCGCGTCGAGTAAAAAAAATATCGGTCGCGTTCGCCGTCGCGCGTCGCGCGGTGGCGTCGACCGCGTCGTCGTCACCGCGCGATCGCGACGTTCGTCGTCCGCGTCGGTCGGTCGACGGTTAGGGCGCGTGCCCGGACGCCGTCGCGGACTCTTTGTATTTGATGGGCTAAAAATATACTCCAGTACGATCACTCTGTCCCACGAGACAGACATCGACGACACACCACGATGCGCCGGAAAGAGCAGAGAGTCTCCTCAAAATCACGAGTCACGAACCGTCGGTTAATACATACTGGACGAAGAAATGCAGTACCTACTCTCCCCACCCATCGCCTCCACGGCTGGTCGCGCCGGAATCGGTAATCGCAACGGTCACGAGCCGCGCGCGCGCGCGGCATTCCCCGCCGCGCGCGAACGCCGCGTCGCACCGCGCGCATGGGTTCGAGCGACAGTGATTCCGACGATCGCACCGGTCGATCGCGCGACGCCGCGGTCGACGCGAGAGCCCTCGCCGAGGCCCTCGCCCCGTGCTTCGCATCGCTCGCCGACGCGTGTCTGCGCGCGCACGAGGCGGTGTGCGCGATCGCCGACGTCGCGCCGACGACGACGCTGACGAGGAAGAGAGGGACGGGCGCGGATGGGAAAAAATTAACCAAAAAGCAAAAGCGCGAGCTCCGCGCGCCGAGGCAACCGACGGCGTTTAATCTCTTCATGAAGGCGGAGGTGGTGCGCGTGCGCGCGGAAAAACCCGGGTTGGGACCCAAGGAGGTGTTCACCGAGTGCGCGGCGAGGTGGAAGGCGAAGAAGGCGGCGATGGGCGGCGCCGGGGGGAGTCTCGCGGGGGCGAGCACGCCGGTGCCGGTGAAGGAGAAGAAGGCTCGCAAGGAAAAGTCGCATAAAAAGGACAAAAAGCACCGCGACCAGTGAGCGCCCGCGTCGAATCGAACGACCGCGGCGTCGCGATTCGTCGACGGGGCGAGCGAACGAACGCGACGGTGACGGTCGCGCTGAGGTCGATCGATCGAACCGTAATAACTATCCCTCGTAGACGACGAAATGAAATGATAATGATACAGTAATGTTCACGCGGCGTCTTTGCGTTTTTCAAACGAATCGCCTCGGCGGCGAAGGCATGACGTGAACATGAATGAATGAGCGTCTCGTCGTCGTCACACGGGCGCGCGAGGCGCGGCGCGCGAGCGGGGACGCGCGAGGAAAAGAGATCGTCGTCGTCGTCGTCGTCCGCGTCGTCGTCGTCGCGCGTCTCTGGGTGATTTCGGCGCGTCGAAGGATCGAAGAAAGGCTCGGAGGACCGCGGAAAGAACCATCGAGCGCGCGCGCGCGTGACGGCGCGGACGCGTCGTCGTCATGGATTTCGTGCAAGACGTCACGCCCGAGGTGGTATCGGCGCGGTACGGCGCGCGCGCGGACGCGAACGCGGGCGGTGCGGTCGCAGGAACCGGCGCGAGCGGCGGCGGCGGCGGCGGCGGCGGCGAGCGCAAGAGCGCGCGCGCGAGGAAGATTAGTAAGGCGCTGCGGAGGGTGGATGCGGCGGCGCGCGCCGAGGCGGCGGCGGCGAGATTAAATTCGTTCGAATCGGACGTCGCTTTCGTGCCGGGTACCGCGGGAGAGGCACACGAGTCAGACGACGACGAGTTCACCGTAAACGAAAACGCCAGGGACGGGGAGGCGGTGATCGTCAAGGGGAAGAAAAAAGCGGGTAAACGCGCCACGCGAGGTGTCGTGGAGAACAGACGCGCTGCCGCCGCGCGCACGTTCAACGCGCTTCTCGAACAGAGTTTCATCGATCGCGCACCGAGCGACGTACCGACGTATCTCACCGCCGCCGCGGGTCCGTCGACGTCGAGCGCGCCTCGTAAATTTTGTAGCGTGTGCGGTTTCGTCGCCCCGTACGGGTGCGCGCGGTGCGGCATGCGATTTTGTTCGAAAAAGTGTTCCGCCGTGCACGCGGAGACGAGATGTTTAAAAATGGTGGGGTAGTGAGCGCGCGTCGTAGCCGAATGAAGTGACGAGAGAAGAGGTAGCCGAATGAAGGATAGAAACGCTCGCCGCGCGAAAACGCATCAATCGTCGTCGCGCGTCTCGTCTCTCTCTCGCGCGATGCAGGACCTGACCGATCCCGACACGGTACGCGATATTTTTCTTCATCGTTTCGCGCGCGTCTCGTCGCGCGTCTCGTCTCGCGCGTCGACTGACGTCGCTCGTCTCGCGATGGATGCGTAGGTTGGTTTACCGAACGATGAACTCTTTCGACGCGCGCGTGGGTGTCGATTTCGAGGCGTGTACGCGAGACAAGGCTCGATCGGGGACGGGGAATTTGCGTTATACGTTCTGTGCGAGGCGCAGGCGTTTCAGCGACAGTTACCGTTCGACGCGCCGCGAGAGGAGAGAGACGACGCCGGGGACGCCGACGAGACGAGACGGCGGGAAGACGACGAAGCGCGGCGATCGCGGGCGAGGATGTTTGCGGGAGAGGAACATCATCTAGTGGGGTACACGGAGGCGTTTACGAATCTGCGATCGTTGCAATTGCGGGCGAACGCGCGATTGAGGGGAGGCGTGGGTTTTATTACGTCGTGCAAATCAACGCCGCCGAGTTGACCGACGTGGACGACGTGACGGTGGTGAACGAGGAGGAGGGCGAGGAGGAGGGCGAAGAGACGAGCGCGCGACCGGATGAGGTGGTGCTCGATGAGAAAATGTGGGCGGCGCACCCGGGGTACGGGAATCGCGTGCGCGTGCACGGAATGATCAACGCCGGGGCCATCGATAGAGTGTGGATCGCGGAACGATCGGGCGCGCGTTGCGACGAGGGCCATTTCGTGGATTGTTCGCCGTCTGGATCGCACAACGCGCCGGTCGAGGCGTGATTATGGACGATATTGTATTATTCATCATACGGGACCGGCCACGCGTGTAAAAACGCGTCCTCCGATCGACTCGGATGGTACGTCCAACTACCCAATCTCTTCAACGCACTCCGTTCGTCCATGCGCACGACCGCGGCGGCCCAGGCGCGGTAGGCACCGTCGAGTTCGGGCGCGCTCGGGGAGATACCGTAGTACATTTGATACAAGAGACGAGTCTCCTTGGTGGATTCGGCGTATCGCATCTGGGCGTACTTGGCGAGCACTTGCATCGCCGCGCCCACACAGTACGCTTGGTTCTCGCGTTGTTCGTCGTTCCCCTCTAAAATCATCAACTGTTCTTCGTCTTCGAAATCCGTTTGCAATAGCGTCGTCATCTCCTCCGGATTCAGTATGAGCACGCGCAGGGCGATGAACAACTCGCCGCTCGGTCGACCGGTTTGATGCACGAAGAATCGCGTCTCGAGCGTCTCGTCCGCCAATCCACGACTCTCCAACCACGCCAGACGAAGTGGAAGCTCGTCCACGAGCTCTGGATTGACGTATAACGCCGCTTCGATGACGTCGGCGAGACCGACGGTGGTTCCACCGTGCGGATTTCTGGGAATGACGAACCCGTATCGTCGCAACAATTCGGCGTTTCTGAGCGGTCCGTACGTGTTAAACACCTCCTCACCCTTCTTCACCTTGCGCGTGGTGATCATCTGCAGACCCTTCTTCTCGTCATGATTCAAACGAACGTGCGCGTCGCACGGCGGGGCGTGATTGAACATGTCCCAGAACGGCACCATGCCCTGAATCTCTTCGTCGCCGAGCGTGAACGAGTACCCCGCCACCATGGCCGTCGCGGCAAAGTGAAGCTCTCGCAAGTCTTCCATCGAGTGCCCGCCCGCGAGCTTTGGATTTTGTTCAAAAAACAACCGCGCGACGTTGTCCCAGTGCGTCTCTGTCATCGTGGGCAGATCCAAACCGTCGTCGTCGTTCTCGTACGCGTCGCGCCACGCATCCGTCCCGTACAGCGCGCTCGCCTCCTCATCGTTCCACGCCAACACCGAGTGCCCCTTCCGCGCGCCGTCGTACACGACGCTCAAATACGGAAACCACGACGATTTCGCTCCCGCGCACAGTTCGCACATCACCGCGACGACCAAGAGCTCCTTCTCCAACCTCCGCGACTCGCGGCTGTCTTCCCCCGCGAACGCCTCCAACGCCTCTCTCACCGCGCTCGTCTCCGTCGTGAGCACCGCGTCGTCCGGCACGCACGCGACGATCTCACCCACGTCGATGTCTCGCGTCGCCGCGACCCCTCGCCCCGTGCGCGCGAAGTGTCCGACCGCCACCGCGTCGAGCGTCACCTTTTTCCCATCGAGCCAATTCGTAAACGCGTCGCTCGCGCGCGCGTTCGGCGCGGACGCGGACGCGCGCGCGTCGTCGCGCGACGCGATGGACGTGGCCCTCTTTTTCCCCATCGTCCTCTCGCGCGATCGTCGTCGTCGCGCGCGGCGAAGTGACGAGCCGGCGTGGATGGAAAAAGCGCATCTTCCGGCGGCGCGCGCCGTCGTCGACACTGCGACGCGCGCGCGGGGTCGAGACGACGTCCATCGCGCGAATGACGATCGCGCCCGGCCTCGACGTCGCTCGCGCGCGCGTCTCGCGCGTCGCGTCGACGTCGAGGCGGTCGATTCGAACGCGCGTGTGGAGGCCCGTGCGAGAAAACGTCTCCGCCGTCGTCGATCCCGCGTTCGACGCCGCGCTCGAGGACGACGGCGAGGACGACGGACTCGGTCCGAGCTCGCCCGCCGTCGCGGTCGCGGCGCACCTTCGATCGGAGAGCGGCGCGCAGCGAGAGGCCATGGCGCGAGGGGGCGCGTTGGGACCGGCGCCGCCGTCGAGGCGGATACGATCCGACGCGGACGCGGTGGACGCGGCGGAGACGCTTCGAAGGGACGGGGCGGTGTTTTTAAAAGACGTGTGCTCGCACGAGGCGTGCGATGAAGTCATGAATGCGTTGAACGAGGTGTGCGATTCCGTCGAGGCGACGTACGGCGCCGCGCTTCGGCGAACCGACGTGAAATTGGGATTCGATGGCGCGACGAGGACGCTTGTCTCGCAGGCGTGCGGAGAGGGAGGAGTTCGGTCGATTTTATCTCGCGTCGACGACGCGACGTCGGAGGCGGTGATGGTGGAGATGAGCGTCTTGGCGACGGAGAAGGGGGCGGATAGACAGGTGCTCCATCCCGACGTGTCGTTCGACGCGCCGCACGCGCCGTTGTATTCGCTCTTCATCGCCCTGCAAGACGTGATCCCGGAGATGGGACCGACGTGTTTCGTGCTCGGGACGCACGATAGAGCGTCGCACGATACGTTTCCGATGACGAAGTGGGGCGACGAACAGTTTGCGGCGCTCGTCGAAAAGAAATGTTGCGACGCGACGTTACGAAAGGGCGACGCCGTGTTGTACGACGCGCGCACGTTTCATCAAGGTGGGGCGAACGAATACGGGCGTCGCGCCTTGCTGACTCTGACGTTTCTCAAACCACCGATTCCGACGGCGCCGACGCGCCGAAACGCGAACGCGGAGTGGAGCGTCAGAGACGACGTGTTCGACGCCCGGTGGACGCTCGATGACATAGTGCGCGGCTAGCTTGCGTACACGTGTATCATATTCGAAAAACTAGCGTATCAATCACGCGAGCAAATCCGCGAGCGTATACTTGCCTCGAAGTTCGGTTCTAATCGTGCTAATCGCCGCGTTTGGATTTTCGCTCTGAGACCGCTGAAACGAAAAGTAAAACAACACGCGTCTTCTCGCGCTCTCGTTCTCCGTCCCGCAGTGTAACGTCCTACTATCGAAAAGCGTCGCGTCGCCTCGAGAGATGACGCCGAGCTCGTACGGTCGTTGCAACACGGGACCGCCTCGCTCTCGACCCTCTCTGAACTCGACGTGCGCCTGCGCGTTGTTCGTGCCCGGAATAAACAGCGTCGGTCCCATGTCGCGCTCCACATCTTGCAGCGCGACGAAACACGTGAACACCGACGGATCGCGCCTATACGCCGTGTCCGGGTGCACGGGTTGACGCGTCGAACCCGGATCACTGACCAACGCCGCGAGCTCGACGAGCTCGGCGTCCTCGCCGCACGTCGTCGTCAACACCTCTCTCATCGACCTCACGCACTCCCCCAACGCCCTCCGCACGGGCGCGTCGTACGCCAACTTCAAATCCCACCTATTCTTTTTGCAATACACGTTCCCGAACGTCTCCATTGATAAATCCCGCGTCGTTCCCGCGTCGTTCGCCCGCAGCGTCTCGTCGACGTACCTCGACATCTCC
>MDSV01028404.1_pt1 | contig 10291 bp, 21 predicted proteins | sample 810851 | NCBI WGS metagenome assembly MDSV01 (sample SAMN05326640, study PRJNA326480) | marine metagenome | isolation source: seawater | place: Atlantic Ocean: North East | collected 2012
AATATAACTAACTTTATCATTTTGAGGATAATAAAATGAGTTTGGGCATGATAGGCCAAAAGGCTGGGATGACAAGAATATTTGATAATACTGGGATATCAGTACCGGTAACGGCTATCAGTGTATTTCCTAATCAAATCACACAAATAAAAACCATAGACACAGATGGTTATAAAGCTGTTCAAGTTTCGTATGGTACTAAGAAAGAATCTAAGACCAACAAAGCTATCTTAGGACACTATAAAAAAGCATCTTTACAGCCTGGAAAAGGTCTCATGGAATTTAGATTGAATGATAAAGAAATTGAAGGTCTTGAACTAGGAAAGTCAATTGATTTAAGTTTATTTAAAGAGGGAGAGCATGTAGATATTACTGGAACAACCCTAGGCAAAGGTTTTCAAGGAGGCGTTAAGAGACATCATTTTAAAACACAAGACGCAACACATGGTAATTCATTATCTCACCGAGCACATGGATCAACTGGTCAGTGTCAAGACCCTGGCAGAGTTTTTAAAGGTAAAAAGATGGCAGGCCAATTAGGCAATGTCCGTAACACAATTCAGAATTTAGTTATTGTAAAGATTCTTTTAGAGCAAAATACTATCTTAGTTAAAGGATCAATTCCTGGACATGATGGATCTGATGTGATCATAAAACCGACAAGAAAAAAATATATACCAAAAGAAATTCTAACCAAACAGGAAACAAAACCAGAAGAATCGAATCAAGATACAAAAACAAAGAAAGTAGAAAAAGAAACAAAATCTGACGAAGCAAAACAAGAAACTAAGTCAGATAAATCTGAAAAAAAATCCCAAACTGATCAAGTAAAACAACAAGCTGAAAAGACAGAAGCAGGACAAGAATAATTATGGCTGCGGTAGATCTTAAAAAAATATTTAATAAAGAATTTAATCAATCACTTGTACATCAGGTGGCAACTGATTATATGTCAAATCAGAGATCAGGAACAAAAGCTCAAAAAAACAGGTCGGCTGTCAGTGGTGGTGGCGCTAAACCAAGACCACAAAAAGGTTCTGGAAGGGCTAGAGCAGGAACAACTAGGGGTCCTATTTGGAGAAGTGGTGGTGTAACATTTGCTGCATCTCCCAAAAAGTATAACAAGAAGATAAATAAAAAAATGTACAAGAATGCAATGAATTGCATAATTTCAGAGTTAGTAAGGAAGGATAAGATTACATGCGTAGATGACTTCAATGTTACCGAGCCAAAAACTAAAGCCTTCGTCACAGAATTAAAAAAATTAAAAATAGAAAGTACATTATTAATAGTTCATGAAGAAAAGATAAATGTTTTTTTGGCTGGTAGAAATTTACCTAATGTTGAGATAGTCAGCCCATTAGGTGTTAATCCATGTAATTTAATGAAACATGACAATGTTATTATTGATTCTAAAGTAGTAGACAAAGTGCAGGATATGACAGTATGAATGATGAAAGATTAATGAATATTATAGTATCACCACGTGTATCTGAAAAAGCTACTTTAAAAGCCGATTCAGAGAATCAACATGTTTTTTCCGTATTGAAGGATGCAAATAAATTTGAAGTAAAAAAAGCAGTTGAAAAAATGTTTGATGTGAAAGTTGAGGATGTGCGCATATTAAACTGTTCAGGAAAACTAAAACGTGTTGGAAGAAAGTTTGGCAAGACAAAAGACTGGAAGAAGGCATATGTTAGGCTCAAAGAAGGGTTTGATATAAGCTACGGAGAAACAGAGGCTCAATAATGGCATTAATTAGATCAAAACCAACTTCACCAGGAAGAAGATTTAGAATCAAGGTAAATAATTCTGAATTACATAAAGGTAAACCATGTGAATCATTAGTTGCTAAACTCAACAAAACTGGCGGCAGAAATAATAAAGGCAGGATTACCACAAGACACATTGGTGGTGGACACAAAAGAAGTTATCGCATAATAGACTTCAAACGTGATAAAGATAATATTGCAGCTAAGGTTGAAAGACTTGAGTATGATCCTAATCGTAATGCTAACATTGCTCTACTCTTATATATTGATGGAGAGAGAAGATATATAATCGCTCCTAAAAACCTAAAAGCAGGTGACTCTGTGATGTCTGGAAAGAATTCGACTATAGCGGTTGGTAACTCTCTCCCAATGGAGAACATACCAGTAGGCACACAGGTACATTGCATAGAGATGAAGCCCGGTAAAGGTGCTCAAATTGCAAGAAGCGCAGGAACAGTTGCACAAATTGCAGCAATTGAAGGTGAATATGTAACTGTAAAACTCAGATCAGGAGAGATGAGAAAAATCTTTTCAAAATGTAAAGCAACAATTGGTGAAGTTGGTAATAGTGAGTATAGTCTCCAATCTCATGGTAAAGCTGGCGCAAAAAGATGGTTAGGTATTAGACCAACTGTTCGTGGCGTTGCCATGAATCCCATCGACCATCCACATGGTGGCGGGGAAGGTAAAACATCAGGTGGTAGACATCCGGTATCTCCATGGGGCACACCAACTAAAGGATATAAAACTAGATCTAATAAAAGAACAAGTAACATGATAGTTCGAAGAAGAGCTAACAAGAAAAGGAAATAATTATGACAAGATCACTTAAAAAAGGGCCTTTTATTGATTATCATCTGCAGTCAAAGGTTGATAGTGCAGTTGAAAATAACGATAAAAAGCCGATTAAGACCTGGTCAAGAAGATCAGTTATCTCACCTGATATGGTTGGATTGACGATTGGTGTTCATAATGGGAAACAACATGTGCCTGTATATGTAAGCGAGAATATGGTAGGACATAAGCTTGGTGAGTTTTCACCAACAAGAGTATTTAAAGGACATTCTGGAGATAGAAAGGCCAAGGCTAAGTAAGTAGATAATTATGGATACAAGAGCAATATTAAAATATCAAAGAATATCTGCCCAAAAATGTAGACTAGTAGCTAATGCTATTAGAGGACTGAAGGTAGAAAAAGCACTTGAGTTTTTACAATTTAATAATAAGAAAGCATCAGGGTTAATTCTAAAAGTCCTTGAATCAGCAGTAGCGAATGCTGAAAATAATAATTCTCATGATATTGATGACTTAATGGTTAAAAATATTTTAATTGATGAGGGTCCAACCGGCAAAAGACATATGCCGAGAGCTCGCGGAAGAGTTAATGAAATTTTAAAAAGAAGTAGTCATATAACAGTGATTGTTTCTGATGGGAAAGAGGTTTAGCAATGGGACAAAAGGTTCATCCAACAGGAATTAGACTTGGAATTTCAACAGATTGGAATTCGAAATGGTATGCAAATGCAAAAGAGTTCCCTAAATTTCTTATGGAAGATATTAAAGTCAGAGACTATCTTCGTAAAGAACTTAAACAAGCATCTGTAAGTAGGATATTAATAGAAAGACCAACAAAAGAAGCAGTTGTAACAGTTTATACATCAAGACCTGGTATTGTTATTGGAAAGAAAGGAGAAGATATTGAAAAATATAGAAGCAAGATATCTACTATCCTGGGGCTACCAATAGTTAAAATCAAATTAAACGTTAAAGAAATTAGAAAACCTGAGCTCGATGCCCAGTTAGTGTCTGAGGGAATAGCTCAACAGTTAGAGCGAAGAATAATGTATAGAAGAGCTATGAAGAGAGCTGTAACAAACACAATGAGATTGGGTGCGCTTGGAATTAAAGTGAATGTAGCTGGGAGATTGAACGGAGCAGAAATTGCAAGAAGCGAATGGTATAGAGAAGGCAGAGTTCCTCTTCATACACTTAAAGCAAATATAGATTATGGTTTTTCAGAGGCATTAACAACCTATGGAATTATAGGAATCAAAGTTTGGATATTTCATGAAGATGACAACGATGACAACGATACTTCTAAGAAGGTATCAAAAAAGAATAATGGCGAGAAACAATAATGTTACAACCAAAGAAAACTAAGTATAGAAAACAACAAAAAGGTAAGCTTAGAGGCTTTGCAACTTCTGGAGCAAAAGTTAGTTTTGGTGAATTTGGACTCAAAGCTACCACTAGAGGTAGAGTTACTGCAAGACAAATTGAAGCTGCAAGAAGAGCAATGACCAGACATATAAAACGTGGCGGGAAAGTTTGGATAAGAATTTTTCCAGATGTACCAATCACAAAAAAACCCGTAGAAGTTAGAATGGGCAAAGGCAAGGGGAATGTTGAGTATTGGGTTGCAAAAGTACAACCAGGAAAAGTTTTATATGAAATGGAAGGAGTATCAGAGGAAGTGGCAAGAGAGGCTTTTAGGTTAGCAGCTGCAAAACTTCCAGTGATAACTTCATTTGTAACTAGAGCAATAATGTGATGAAAGCAGACGAATATAGAAAAAAAACTAGTGAAGAATTAAAAAAAGAGTTAAATAGTCTTGTTAAAGAGAGATTTACTTTGAGAATTCAGAGAGGTTCAGGATTAAATCCAAAACCTCACCTGTTTGGCATAAATAAGAAAAGTATAGCTATAATCAAAACAATTTTAAATGAGATGAATGATGGAAAATAAAAAAGCTAAAATTATACTTGCTAAAGTTCTTAGTAATAAAATGGATAAGTCTGCAACTGTTGTGGTAGAAAGACAAATAAAACATCCAGTGAATGGAAAATTTATAAAAAGGACAAGTAAATATCATATACATGATGAAAATAATGAGTGCGAAGTCGGACAAGAAGTTCGCATACAACAATGTAGACCAGTTTCTAAGACGAAATTCTGGTCTCTATATAAGGACGAGTAGTAATAAAAATGATTCAGATGCAAACAACATTACAGTCAGCAGATAATAGCGGAGCTAAGAAATTAATGTGCATAAAAGTTTTAGGTGGATCGCATCGGCGTTTTGCAACAATTGGAGATGTGATAAAAGTTGCCATTAAAGACGCCATGCCAAAAGGCAAAGTCAAAAAAGGAGAGGTATATAACGCTGTTATTGTAAGGACAAAAAAAGGTATCAGAAGATCTGATGGTTCAGCTATAAGGTTTGACAGTAATGCTGTTGTGTTGTTAGATAACAAATTAGAACCCTTGGGGACAAGAATTTTTGGACCTGTGACAAGAGAACTAAGAGCTCTGACATTTATGAAAATTATTTCATTAGCACCAGAGGTATTATAGAGAGATATTATGAAAAAATTAAAAAAAGGTGATTCTATAATTGTTGTATCTGGAAAAGATAAGGGTAAAAAAGGTGAAATTTTGAGTGTTATTGAACCTGACAAGCTTATTATTTCCAATATTAACCTCGCAAAAAAGCATGTTAAGCCTAACCCAAATAAAAATGAAAGTGGTGGAATTATAGAAAAAGAAATGCCTATACATATATCAAATGTAATGATGTTTAATCCTATCACTAAAAAAGGAGATCGTGTTGGGTTTAAAAATCTTGAGGATGGTAAAAAAGTAAGAGTATATAAATCTAATAAAGAGGTTATAGATATATAATTATGAATACATACAATGAATATTATAAAGAGAATGTTGTTCCTGCTCTTATGGAGAGTTTGAAGGTCAAATCACCTATGGAGGTTCCTAGACTACAAAAAATAACTTTAAATATGGGTCTTGGGTCAGCTGTTAGTGATAAAAAGATTCTAGAATCTGCTCAAGCTGAACTTTCACAAATTACTGGACAAAAAGCTGTATTAACATATGCAAAAAAATCTATAGCGAACTTTAAACTAAGAGAGGGGATGCCAATAGGCTGCAAAGTTACTCTTAGAAAAGAAAAGATGTATGATTTTTTTGAAAAGCTTATAAAGATTTCGTTACCAAGAACAAGAGATTTTAGAGGTTTGAATCCAAAGTCATTTGATGGCAGAGGGAACTATACCTTAGGTGTCAAGGAGCATATAATTTTCCCAGAAATTGACTTTGATAAGATCGATAAAATCAAAGGCTTGGATATAACAATCACAACCAGTGCAAAAAATAATCAGGAGGCAATGGAATTATTTAAACAATTTAATTTTCCATTTAAATAGATATGGCTAAACTATCAATAATTCAGAGAGAAAAAAAACGAGAAAAGTTAGTTTTGAAATATGCTCATAAGAGAAATGATATTAAAGAAAAACTTAAAAATGCAGGATTAGATATGGAAGAGGCAATGGTTCTAAGAAAAAAACTTCAGAAACTACCATTGAATTCTGCACCAAATAGATTAAGAAATAGATGTTCCATCACAGGAAGACCAAGAGGTGTCTATAGAAAATTTGGCTTAGGAAGATCTAAATTAAGAAAAGCAGCTATGAGAGGAGATATTCCTGGTTTAACAAAAGCAAGTTGGTAAAAAATTATGAGCATGAGCGATACAATAGCAGATTTATTAACAAGAATACGAAACGCCCAAAGAGCTGACAAGGCATCAGTATTAATACCTTTCTCAAAAATGAAACTTTCTATATGTAAAGTTTTAGAACAAGAAGGATATGTAGAATCTACAGAAATTGTAGGTGAAAATAAAAAAAATTTAATGGTTATGTTGAAATACTATGAAGGAAAACCAGTTATAGAAAGCATTAAACGTGTAAGTAAACCTGGTCTTAGAATATTTAAATCTTCAAAAGAAGTGCCTACAGTAAAAAATGGTTTAGGTATTTGTATTGTTTCTACGTCACATGGAGTCATGACAGACAAAGAGGCTAGAGAAAAAAATTATGGAGGAGAGATAATTTGCTTTGTCTCTTAATTACTAAATGTCAAAAATTGCTAGAAAACCGATAGATTTACCTGAGAATATAAAATTTTCTATAAACACAAATGTTATAGATATTGAAGGACCAATGGGTTCACTATCTTTTACTAAACATGACAATATAACTATAGATCAAAAAGAAGGATTGCTTTTAGTTAAGACTTCTAGTGAGGAACAAAGGGCTTTATCTGGAACAACAAGAGCACTATTATCTAACATGATACATGGTGTTAACAAAGGTTGGGTTAAGAAATTAAAGATGATTGGCGTAGGTTATAGAGCTAAAGCAGATGCAAAGAATCTAGAAATTACCGTAGGTTTCTCTCACCCTGTAGTTTACCCAATACCAGAAGGGTTGAAAATTGAAACACCCGCTCAGACTGAAATAGTTATAACTGGTGTAGACAAACAAAAAGTCGGCCAAGCTGCGGCAGAGATAAGAGCATATAGGCCTCCTGAGCCTTATAAAGGCAAAGGCATTAGGTATGAGGACGAAGTAGTGATTAAGAAAGAGGCTAAAAAGAAATGATACGGGTAAATCAAGATAAAAAGAATTCACGTCTTAGAAGAGCAAGAAAATCTAGGATGAGGATTAGCGAATCTAGCACTTATAGATTAAGCGTCTATAGGTCTGTGAAACATATTTATCTGCAATTACTAAATTCAAATGGTAGTAAAGTGATTACGACTATATCTACTAATCAAAAAGATGTAAGAAAGAAAGCTACATCAAACAACATAGAGTCATCAAAAATTATTGGCAAATTGATGGCTGATTATATTAAAAAAGAAAAAATTGAAAAAGTTGCTTTCGATAGGTCTGGCTATAAATATCATGGCAAAATAAAAGCATTAGCCGAATCGATACGTGAAAATGGAGTGAAAATATAATGGCATATGATGATAAAAAATCAGATTATATAGAAAAATTAGTAGCTGTTAATCGTACAGCTAAAGTAGTTAAAGGTGGTAGACAATTTGGTTTTACTGCTCTAACTGTAGTGGGTGATGGCAATGGAAGAGTTGGTTATGGTTATGGGAAAGCAAAAGAAGTTCCGATGGCTATACAAAAAGCAATGGAAAAAGCTAAAAAAAGTATGATATCTGTAGCACTAAAAAATGGTACTTTGCATCATACAGTGACACATAGTCATGGTTCAGCAAAAGTTTATATGCAGCCTGCGGGAGAAGGTACAGGAGTTATAGCTGGAGGAGCAATGCGTGCAGTATTTGAAGCAACAGGAATTCATAATGTGCTTGCAAAAAGCATTGGGTCAACTAATCCAATAAATGTGGTGAAGGCAACCGTCAAAGGATTAGAGTCTATGTTCTACCCTGCATATGTTGCTGCAAAACGTGGGAAAAAGACAAGCGAGTTATAAGATGGTAAAGAAAGAAATAAAAACTATAAATATTAAGCAAACTAAAAGTTTGATTGGAAGTACTAAAAAACAGATTTCATCAATGAAAGGATTGGGATTAAGAAAAATTAATCATCAAGTAACACTACATGATACGCCTGAAACAAGAGGTATGATCAAAGTTGTAAGACATATGGTGGAAGTTAGCAATTAGATAAGGTAAAAAAATGAGTATTTTATTAAATGAGTTAAAACCTAATAATGGAAGTAAATCTCCTAAAAAGAGAGTTGGCAGAGGTGGTGCCTCTGGCTTAGGTAAAACTTGTGGTAGAGGACATAAAGGCCAAAAATCAAGAACTGGCGGAACTATTCAAGTGGGTTTTGAAGGCGGACAAATGCCTCTACAAAGAAGGCTTCCAAAAGTAGGTTTCAGCTCGAGAGTAAACAATTATTTTACTGAATTAAAATATGATCGTCTTGAAAAAATTAAAGAAGATGAAATAACAATCGACTTACTTAAAAAATACAAATTAATTAAGTCAAAAATAAAAAAAGTTAAAGTGATAGGGCCTTGTACTATTAAAAGCAAGAAATTTTTGAAGGATATACGGTGCACAAAATCTGTTGAGGAGCATTTAAAGAAGTAGGGTATTATGTCAAGAGCAGGAAATAATATAACAGGTGGGCTAGGTGGATTAACAAAATCTGCTGAATTAAGACAACGAATATTTTTCGTGGTTTTTGCGCTAATAGTATTCAGACTGGGCAGTTTTATAACATTGCCCGGTATTGATCCATCTGTGATGAAATTTTTATTCGAGCAACAAAGAGGAAGTATACTTGATATGTTCAATATGTTTTCTGGTGGATCATTGGAGAGAATGTCAATATTTGCGCTTGGAGTAATGCCATATATATCAGCATCAATCATTATGCAAATGATGACGCATGTTTATTCTCCATTAATACAGCTTAGAAAAGAGGGGGAGAGAGGCAGAAAGAAAATTACAAAGTATACTCGATATTTTACGGTTATACTTGCGTTAATGCAGTCACTCGGTGTTGCTAATGCACTTCAGAATCAAAATTCATCCTCAACAACTCTGGTTCTTGATCCGGGTTTCACTTTTATAGCTATTGGTGTAATCACACTCGTTACTGGCACGATGTTTCTTGTTTGGTTAGGTGAACAAATAACAGAGAGAGGCATCGGCAATGGAATATCAATTATAATATTTGCTGGAATTGTTGCTGGCTTGCCATCTGCTATTGGCAATACTATTGATTTGGCAAGAAATGGTGAGTTACAAGGATTTACTGTAATTTTAATATTTTTATTAGTAATCTTAATAACAGCTTTTGTAATATATATTGAGCGTGGTCAGAGAAAAATCCCTATTAATTATGCAAGAAAAATGCAAGGCAGAAAAATGTATGCTGCACAAAGCTCACATCTACCTTTGAAAATCAATATGGCCGGGGTTATACCTCCTATATTTGCATCTGCAATAATTCTTTTCCCAGCAACTATAGCAAGTTGGGGCGGAACTGGATCTGAAGGGGGATTGATACAAAGTATCGCATTATCTCTATCTCCAGGGCAACCTTTGTACATATTACTTTATTCATTTGCAATTATATTTTTCTGTTATTTTTATACAGCATTAGTATTCAATGCTAGAGAAACAGCAGACAACTTGAAGAAGTCGGGAGCATTCATCCCAGGAATTAGACCAGGAGATCAAACAGCTCAGTATATTGATGATATAACAACTAAATTGACAACAATAGGAGCTATTTATATTACAACCGTCTGCCTATTGCCAGAATTCTTAATACTGTATTTTAATGTACCTTTCTATTTTGGCGGCACATCATTATTAATCGTGGTTATAGTGGTTATGGACTTAATGGCTCAAATTCAGTCACATCTTCTGTCACACCAATATGAAGGCATGATGAAAAAAGCTAATCTTAAAGGTATTGGCGGAGGAATGAGGTAATATTATGAAAGTTAGAGCATCAGTAAAGAAACTATGTAGAAATTGTCGAGTAATAAGACGAAATAGGGTTGTTAGAATTATCTGTAAAGATCCTAGACATAAGCAAAGACAGGGTTAAATAGGTTGTATTAATAGTAAATGAAATATAAAATCATCGTTCGAGAGAGAATAAATGGCTAGAATTGCAGGAATAAATTTACCGAATAACAAGCATATCTGGAT
>MDSV01144504.1_pt1 | contig 10291 bp, 6 predicted proteins | sample 810851 | NCBI WGS metagenome assembly MDSV01 (sample SAMN05326640, study PRJNA326480) | marine metagenome | isolation source: seawater | place: Atlantic Ocean: North East | collected 2012
TATTTGATCTTATCCCCAAGAATACCTTTCTTGTCAGAATAAACATGTATTTCGAGATCTGGAAATTCTTCTTGAATTTTATTTAATGCTAAAAGAAATTCTCCTTTGAAATTATTAAATTTAAGATTATCGGCATTTGTAAAAACTATCTTCGGATTTTTTGATTCTATCCTCTTATTTCTTAAAGTATATTTTTCTACATTAATACCATGTTCAATAATTGTTGTTCTTTTCTTAAGGTGTTTCCAGATCAATCTCTCAAGAGGTAAATTGCAAGTTATTATTTTTGAGGAAATTTTTAAAATTTCAAGTCCAATTGATTTGTTCTCTGAACTGCCGTTTGAATAGCTAGGGAATTCAAAAATATTATCGTCTAAATCATAAATAATTTTTATTTTTAAAGAATCAATAATTTTTGCTGCTTCAAGCGTTAATTGATCACATGATTTGTTTATGAAAACTACATCAAATTTATTACTTTCTAAAAGTTTATAAGTTATATTTTCTGGATTAAAGACTTCAAATTCAACTAGTCCTTTTTGATAAAGATATTCTAAAGGTTCTGTTAATCTATTTACTATTGATCTTCCTAGTTGCTTTGGGTCAACTAAGGACAGTCTGTTTATTACGAGAACTTTATATTTCTTCAAATTAAATTTTTAGAGATGACCTAACTTTAAAATAGCTTAATACCAAATTTGAATGAATTATTAAATATTTAAATAATGGTAATTTTTTTGAAAAATATTTTCAAAAAATTTTGAGTTAAAATATCAAAGGAAATATATTAAATAATTTAAGATTATTAGATAATATTTTTCAGCCTATTTAAGCCTGTTTGAGTTAAGCTTTTTGCTTTATCTTTAATAAAGCTTCTAAATTTATCAATGTGTTCTAGGTTATAAAGGTATTTTTTTTGTATCTCTTCAAAATTATCATCTTCAGATATATATTTATAATTTTTAGGAAAATAATCCTGAAGACACTTTAAAGGTAATGATAAAACTGGATTAAAATCATTTATTGAATTAAATAAAGGGATACAAAATCCCTCGTGCAAACTAAGTGTTATAAAGCAATTCATAGTTCTTAAATTATTATTCAACTTTTCATCTTCTAATTGGTGAAAGAAATTTATCCCATTTTTTAAAAACTCTCTATATTTATTATTTCCTAAATAATTTATACAATCTAATTTGGAAGAAGATGTAAATATTGATAGTTTGTGATGGCTCGTTTGATTTTTATTAAATAACTCTATTAAGGAATTTACATTCTTATGGTTGCTAAAGGTTCCACAATAATAAAATTTAAGTCCTGACTTTAAAGATTTTTTTTCATGGTTTTTTGTGTTTTTCAAAAATAAATCAATAGGTGGCATAATAATATAATTTTCATTTTCAATAAAATTATTATTTACTTTTTTCAAAAATTGATTTTTTGATTCAGTAGAGTTTGATATATATAAATCAAAGTCATTAAGAAAATTAATATCAGATAATCCCTTGGTGCAATTATTAAATAAATCACTGCCATTAGGAAAAAATCTAGGCGGAGTTATTCCATGAAAAAAAATTATTCTTTTTTTAAAATTTAATTCAAGCAACAATTTTAAATTAATATCTTCTATCGAATAGTGATAGAAAAGAATGTTATTAGGGTTATGTTTTTTAATATATTCATTGAAATTTATAACTCCACTAATATTCGAATAATGTGCGACAAGTTCAATGTCTGCAATATTATTAAGCAAATTCATAAAATATATTGAAGAATTCCCTACCCCATCCATAGATACTAAATTCTGCGAATAGATAATAATTTTCAAAATAATTCCTCGTAAACAAGAATTTGATTATCTATACATTTATCCCAAGAAAATTTTTTTATTTGTTCAAATTCAACAAAACCATAATTTTGATTAAGAAATACTTTTTTTATTAAATCTGAAAGTTCTTTCACATCTCCTCTTTTCCCATCATAGTAAGTATCAATGTTACCGAAATACTCTTTTGAACATCCTTCGGAAGTTATAATTAATGGAATTCCAAGAGCTGCCGCTTCAAGGGCTGCTAATCCTGGGGTCTCCAGAGTTGAGGCTAATACAAAACATTTCGCATTTAATAATAAAGAAAAAAATTCATTTGAATGATTTTCAACTGAACCATAATAAATTACTGAATTATTACTATCTAATTCCAAAGAAGTAAAATAATCTTTATCTCTTATGTGTCCTACCAAAATAAGCTTTTTTTTACTTATTCTACATGCATCTATAAGAATTTTTTGATTTTTTCTTGGCTCGATATTTGCTATACATAATATGTAATCTTCCCAATTTGAAGGAATTCTTGAAGATCTTTTAAATTGCTTGCTTCTATATTTTAATAAATCAGGTTCAAATCCATTATAAACTACTCTGAATTTTGAATGATTAATTTCAAGTACTTCACTTAATAAATCCTTTTCTTTTTTTGAATTAACAATAATTCGATCCGCAATTAACAATTGGGACTTAATTTGATCAATATTATATTTGTAAAGAGTATCTTTAGTAATCCAAAGGGAAGCACTTACAATTAATTTTTTATCAATACTTTTTAGATAATTACAGAAATCTATTGATCCGCCCATGCAAGAAAAAAAATGATAAATATTAGGTTTTGTTTGTGGACTCCAAGTGTCAAATTTATGTATTGAAATATTCTTTTTTTTAAGATATTTGTTCAGCATTTCTATCTGAATTTCACCGCCTCCTGGAGTGAAATAAGCCCATGGGTAAGTTGCTAATACTATTTCCATTAATTTGCAGGTTAGAAACTAAGCCTTAATTTCAAAACTTCATAATATAAATTAATCTATAAATCAATAAAAGCAAATAATTTAATATAAATCATTTGTGTGAAAAACGATATACATTTATTTTAAATAGCTTTAATAAGCTTAACGAGATAGAAATATATATTTATAAAAAACTAATAAATTTATAAAAAAAATTAAGCTATGCTATTTAAAGAGTTACTCCAACTTTATTTATAATGTAATGAAAGAAGTGCAAAAATATATTCCTGAATTTGTTTTTTCAATATATAAACTAAGAAAGGATTTGCAACTTCTTTTCCCCATTAAGGAAGAATGGGGGGTTCTTGCTCTCTTCCTTTGGTGGAAAGAAATAGGAGAACTAAATGAATATAATTACTTTTGGCTTCCCTCAAAAAAATTAAGAGATTTATTTTTTTTATCAAAAAATGAAAATGGTTTGCATAATATATATTTAGCATTAAGTTCAAGATTGAAAGATCTAGAATTTTGTAATTCTTTATTTGATGAACGACATCCTTTTAGTGATAATTATAAAAAATTTATTGATTGGATAAGTGGAGGTTATCAACTTAAATTTAAATATACTTATTTTTTGTTCCCACAACTCCCTGGAGTAAAAATTACAAATTCAGATTACGAAAACATAATTTATGCAGATGATTATTTAGAAATTGGTGAAGAAATAAATTTCTTATCAATACTTCTTGAATATTCAAAACTTAATAACAAAGCAACAAAATATGCTATTTATTTAAATAAAATTCTTTATAAAAATAGCTCCAAAGTTGATCCAAAAAAACTTCCAAAAATATATAAATATTTTTATGATTATCTCAAAATTTATCCAATAGCAAAATCAATAGATGAAATATATTTTGAATATATTAATAAGAAAAAATCCATAAATTTATCTAGGTTTCTTTTGCAAATATTTGATTCCAGAAAAGATCTTCAAAATGCTTTTAAGGAACAAAAATTATCTCTTGAAGATTTCTTATTAGATTGGTGGAATAAATTTGGGAAAAAAGAATACCCTGGATTTAAAGAGTATAATCACTTAAAATCCAAAAATTATACAAATTTTGCTAAAGAGAAGATTGCTGTTACCGGATTCCATAACTATCAATTAGGTATAAGTGAAGATTCTAGAAACCTATATAAATCATTAAAGGAAATCACCACTTATGTAAAAGCCTCAAATATTCCCCTAAATAGCTTAAATAACAAAATAGAATCAAATTACAAAATATATGACTTTATAGATTCCAAACATAACTTTATTGTATTGCCACCTTTAGAACAACTTAATCTTTTTATGAAAAGTCCCATATACTTTAATGAAAATAAAGTATATGGGTTAATGCCTTGGGAATTAGAATCAATACCAAAAAACTTTTATTGCATATTTAAAAAAATTAATGTTGTCTTAGCTCCATCAAACTTCCTTAAGCAAGTTTTTTCTGAAATCCATAAAGATGTAAGACTCCTGCCTCATTTTGTAGATATTGAATATGAAATAAATGAAGAAAAATTCGATGAATTTACATTTGTTTATTCTGCTGATATGAATTCTTACGTAGCAAGAAAAAATCCATTATGTGTAATAAAAGCCTTCAAACAACTAATTAAAGAATATTTTTTAAAAAATCAAGAAAAACCACTTTTATTTCTAAGGTTAACCCACTTTTCAGATGCCAGACATTCTGAGATTTTGGAAGAAATTAATAATTGTGAGCAGATAGTTCTTTTAACAAAAAAATTAGCAAAAAAAGAATATCTGACTTTATTATCAATGTCACATTGTTATGTTTCACCTCATAGAGCAGAAGGTTTTGGAAGAAATATAGCTGAGTCAATGTATCTGGGAACCCCAACTATAGTTAGTAATTATTCTGGAAATCTTGACTTCTGTAATAATGACACTTCTTATTTAATTAAGGGTAAACTCATCAAAATTAATAAAGGAGAATATCCATTATCCGATAATTGCTCATGGTACGATCCTGATGTTAATCATTTAAGACTTCTTATGATGGAAGTATATAGTAATTACAAAGTAGCTATATCAAAATCCATAAATGCAAAGACTATCATTCAAGCTAATCATTCAATAGATGCATATAAAAAAAATTTGAAATTAATATTAGATCAAGATATATAAATTAAAAAAAGAAATACAATCCTAAAGTCTCCAATAATTTTAAAAAAAATATTATTAAAATTTACAATAAATTTTTAAATACAACTATATGATATCGCATAGATTTTGAATGGTTTTTTCATTTACAGGATTAACTTTATCAAACATTTCAAAGTCCTCAGCTAACCATATTTTTTCATAAAAATCTCTTTTATTTTTAAAAACTGTTTTTTGGGATTTATGATATTCCCCTCTGGAAATTGGACCTCTCAAACTTTTTTTTAAATCCTCTATTTCTTCTACCTGATCTAAGGGATTTCTATTATCATTCCAATAGAAAACTTTTGGTAAGATATTTTTGTCTTTGTCCATTAAAGTTGCAGACAAATATCTTTCTATTATGAAAGGGAACAATTTATAAGTTTTTTTATAGGATTTATTAAAACTATACTCAAATGGTGATCTATGAAAAGTTTCTTTTAAACCTAATTTGTTTTCAGTCATTAAATTATCTAGGCAAATCATATTATTCACTATTTCAATAAAAAAGTCACTTTTTGCAGCCCAAAAATTGCAGTAAGAGAATTGTGCTTGTGGAGTCCTTGATTGAAAATCAATATTAGGAAAGCATTTATTTAAAGAGAAGATTTGTTTAACTTCTTTCCTAATGCCTTCATGACATATTTCTGCTTGATCCCAGTAATTATAAAATATTAAAGAATTATATTGACATGGAGAAAATACAAAAATATCCGCATCATTTTCTTGCATTAATTTATAGATAGATTGATAATCTAAACCTGTTCTCTCTTTAAATGATGAGCTAAATAAGCCAATTATATTTTCTTTATGGCCTTGTGAAATTGATACCAAATTATATAAAGCTTTGTAAATCTGAAATTCTCTTTTCCAAGGATATTTATTTTCAAAAATGCAAGGTATAAGTTCTAAATCATTTATTAATAATTGCTTAGTATCATAAACTCCATAAAAAAGAAATAAATCCTTATTAATTTCTGAAGAACCCATCCTTGAAAAAACAAATGAATAATAATCTAACTTTAAATTAGTCTTATGTAAATTATCGGATATTGAGGGTTGACCTTAATTAAAGGTTATTAATTTATTTTTGATCCTTTTATAACTAGGTGATTTAAATTGAATAACTTAAATTAATTTTTGGGCAAAAATCTATATAAATATTAGGAAATCCTACCCTCGAAGAAACCATATTCTACGAAATGCTTTTTAGCTGCATCAAAGTCTTTACCAAAAGCATTGCTTAAGTCTGGATATTTATTTAAATATGTTTCTGCATTGAATAAATTTGTTAATCTACCTTCTTCTTTCCCAAAGTAAATAAAATGTTTAATTGCTCTTATTGTATCTATGCCAAACTCGGTAATTAAATCGCTATTACTAGCAAGATATCCCCATTCATCAAAATTATCTAGATCACGCCCTTCTGATTCACCATGGTTTGAATAATGAGACTTTGCTGCTTCTAAATCATTACCAAAAGCAGAAATTAAATCTTCATTTGAAGCAATATAATTAAGCGCTTGAAAGTCAGTAAGATTAGTTTTTGTGCTTTCTGAGTTCGAGATGTTAATTGAAATGTCTGTTCTGCCTTCTTTATGTCCATATTGAATATAATGTTCTAGTACTAAGACTTCATCATAAATAAAAGCAGATTTTAAATCTGAATAATTATTTAGGTACTCTACTGCGTTGAAATTGCTTAGAGATCTCCCTTCAGATTGCCCATGGTTTATATAGTGTAATTTTGCGTTATATGAATTTAACCCAAAAATATTAATTAGATCTTTATGGCTTGCTAAATATTTTAAAGATTCAAAATATGAAAGCCAAATAGGAGGATCGCTACCTCCATCCGAGATTCCATTTGAAGATAAGGCGGTATTAATTTCAGACGAAAGACCAACTAATTTTTTAACTGAAGAAGCATTGATTATCCCTGTAGTATTGCTATCAAGAACATTCAGTATGGAGGCATCTATGTATGAATCAGATATTGTTACTTTTTCATTCCCTAAGCCGTTTATATCAAATGATGAATAAATTCTATTTAAATCTGATGTTGTGCCGGTTAATTCTTCTATGTTAGAAGCATTAATTTTGGCGGTTGTTTTTTCATAAAGCTCATTAAATTTAGAGGCATAAACAGATTTTTCAGAAATATTAATTTTATAGGCGTTTTTATTCCCCTTTATTTTAAGGAGTGTTGTTATATCTCCATCTGACAAAGTTGCTGTAACTATTCCAGATGTAGCCTCAGATAAAATATTCGCTAAAGATACTGAAGATTCTCCAGAACTAACTGTTATTAATTCATTCCCTAAGCCAATTATCCTAGGAGATTGATAACAAGAAACCAGAGCTGAAGCACTACCTGTTAAAGACTCAACTGAGGATACATTAATTATCCCAGTAGTATTTGCATCAAGAGTATTTATTAAAGATGCGTCAACTGACTTGTCAGAAATGATTATTGTTTCATTCTCTAAACCACTAATTCCAGAAGATTCATAACAATGAACCAGATCAGAAGCATTACCCGTTAAAGACTTAACTGCAGAAGCATTAATTATTACTCTTGTGTTTGCATCAAGACTCTTTAGATCAGCAGCAGAATAATTGCTCTTTTTAATTGTGCACAAAATATTAAATAATTCATTTATGGTTTTATTCGAATCGGAAAATTCAGCTATTTCTATACTTTTAAGCGTTTTAATACCATTTGGGGAATTTGAACGAGCATCGTTAATTATTAAATTTTCATTACTCACAGAAAGAGAATAATCATTAAATGAACCATCAAAAATAGCTATGTCAGTCCCATCTTTTCCATCCAGTTCATTTATTCCGGAATTGCCTTTTAGAGTATTATCAAGATTATTACCGGTTGCATTTAAATCTGAGGAACCCGTTAATATAATTTTTTCTACATTGCTTGGGAGAGTATAAGAAACAGATGAAAGTATTAAATCTATACCTTCATTTAAGTTCTCATTAATGTTATCAAGTTTTGAATCAACTACAAACGTATCATCTCCTAATCCTCCAATTAATAAATCATTACCATTACCTCCATTAAGAATATTATTTGAAGAATTTCCTGTGATAGTATCATTTCCTGAACCGCCTACAGCATTTTCAATTATTGTTCCTGCTGAAATCACAAGATTTCCAGTTAAGCCTGCAATATTTGAGGTAAATAGCGAATTTGAACTTTTATTTGTTGATCTTAAATCTATACTTTGATTATTTGAAAATCCACTAAAGTCAAAAGTATCATTACCATTACCATCCGCAATGGTAAAAGCTGTAGAATCAATCCAATTTGTCAATTCAGAAAAAATCTGACTTGTAGAAAATGTAATATTTGTGTTAAATCCATAAGTTGTATCTCCAACGAATGCATTATTTAATGAGAATCCTTGCGGATTATAGATATCATCAAGTGCTATCAAATCAACCGCACTGAAATTACTTAAATATGCAAAACTAGCGTTAATTGATGTATTTTCGCTTTGACTGAAATATGACATTATTGATGATTGCCAACTATCATTTGTGAAATTTGCATCATTCAAATAAGATCCTGAGCCGTTGTAAAAACCTTGATGACCTAAACCAAGGGCATGACCTATCTCATGTAAAATTGTTTGAAAAGTATAGTTGCCAAATCCATTGCGATATCCGTTCCAGCTGTCTGAAATATTTATATTTGCATAATTAATATTTCCTGAAGAATAATTTGAGTAAGCGTATGCTCCTTGGAAAGAATCTGAAAATCTAATGTCCGCATTAGAAGTTGTTGTTTTTTGAAAATCTATCCCAAGGGTGTTTTCTAATAATTTAAAACTTTCATCAACAAGTAGTGATCTCGAATAACTTATACCATCAGAGTCATAACTATTTCCTGTAGTGTTATAGGTCAATAAACCATTTTTGGCATTAACTCCTGTATTTGTTAAATTAAATTTTCTAGCTTCTGTACTTGAATCATTCCAGAATCCTGAAGTAAGATAATTAGCTAAATCTTGATTAGTTCCTAAAACTCCAGCCTTTAATAAATCTGAGGCTTGTGGTGGATTAGAAAGATGATTTTTATAAATATTCCCACAATAAATACACACGAATTAGCTATGGTACTCTAATTCAAGTATATAAAAAATTTGGAAAAAATAATTTTAAATTATCCAATTAAATCTATTTTTGAAAATTAAATTCCTAAATCAAAGTTACTTTAGGGTTTATATAAATATTTAGGAAAATTCAATTTACCAGTTTTTTTATAAAAAACTTTTCTTTGCAAAAACTTCGATTTAACTAAATTAATTGGTTTAATAAGTTTAAAAAAGTATATTTTCCAAAATTAATTCATTTCTTAATGATATAATTTTTACTTATTTAAAATTTATTTAATGGTTGACTTGGAAAAAAATATAGAGGAAAAGCTTAGCAATTTATCTAATGAATTTATAGAACTTTTAAGAAAAAACAATCTACTATTTCAGTTTTTGAAAAATTACATTACAAATATTATCTGTTCTAAGGTTGATTTAAAAATAAATTTTGATGAATCAAATAAAGATTTTTGTAAGAAAAATAATATCGAAGATGAAAAAAATCTTATAAGATTCTTAGCTCTTAAAGCAATGACTTTAGAGGATCATAGAAAAAATTTAGAAAATTCTGAGAAAATAAAATCAATAGCATTAAAAGAGTTTTCTAAAAATGCTGAAACAGAATTCATCAATTCAAAAACTCTTTTAGACCAATATACTTATAGTCTAATAACCTTAAAAGAATCTGATTTAGCTCATGAACTATATCTTCAAATAGATTCAGAAGAAGCAGAGTTTTCTTCTTTGGCAAAGAAATATTCTTTAGAGGGTAATACTAATAAAATGGGTATAATTGGGCCACAGAGTCTTGAGAGTGCTCATCCAATCTTAAAAGAAAAACTTTTAAAAGCAAAAAATGGTGAACTTTTAAATCCATTTAAAATTGATAAATGGTGGGTAATTGTTAGGCTTGAAGAAAAAATCGAAGCAAAACTTGATGACTTACTGAGACAAAAAATTACACTTTCATTATTCGATAAATGGGTTAATATATTGACTATAAATTCTTCAAAGAAATTAATAGATAATTCTGATATTTAAAAATTATAAATCTATGGATAAGGAAATAATTTTGACTTAGGAAATAGATGCAGAAACTTACTAAAACAAGTTTTTGATCTGGAGGAAGATATTGGGAAAATGGGAGATGGTCAAAATCCTGCAAATAGAAAAA
>MDSV01160657.1_pt1 | contig 10291 bp, 11 predicted proteins | sample 810851 | NCBI WGS metagenome assembly MDSV01 (sample SAMN05326640, study PRJNA326480) | marine metagenome | isolation source: seawater | place: Atlantic Ocean: North East | collected 2012
AGATTGTACACAACTTTATCTAACTTTGTGACAGGATTTTGTCTCATTTTGAGTGAATTTGTTATTGTTTTGCACAACATACTGCCAACTACAAGTCCATTTGCTGATTTTAGAGAAGATATAGTCTTATCAGTAATACCGAAACCAATTACAAGGTTTTTTTTAGGGTTGACTCTTTTTATCATATTATAATTCTGAAGAATCTTTTTTGGTGAAACTTTTAGTATTCCCCCTGTGGTAGATAGCATTGATATATAATAAATCATATCATGCGCATCCCTAATAATTTTTTTTACTCTATCTTTAGATGTAGTGGGAGAAAGAAGTTGTATAAAACTAATTGATTTTTTTTTACATTTATTGGCAAAATTCTTATTTTCAGGATAGGGAAGATCAACTAGAATTAATCCATCTACACCTGACGATTTACAGCTTTTTAAAAAGTTATTTTCACCATTTTGATAAATTAAATTATAATAGCCCATAAGAATAACTGGTTTATCAGGCTTGTTTTTTTTAAACTTTTTAACTATTTGAAAAACATCTTTTAACTTGATTCCATTCTTAAGAGCACGATGCGAACTACCTTGTATTTGTCCGCCGTCAGCTATGGGTGTGTTGTGTGGAAATCCAAGTTCTAAAATGTCCGCATGCTTTGATATTTTATTTAAAATTTTAAGAGAATTTTTTTTTGTATTATCTCCAGCAACTGTATAAGTAATTAACGCTGGTCTTTTTTCTTTTTTACAATTATCAAAAGTTGTAGCAATTTTAGATTTCATCTTACGTATGTACCTAGTTTTTGTTTTATTATGTCTTTATCTTTAATGCTATCTCCACAAGAATTAACCACAATAATCTCAGATGATTTTAATTTTGGCGCTAATTTAATCGCTTCTGCAAAAGCATGTGAGGGCTCAAGCGATGGTGAAATATTTTCAAGTCTTGAAACTAGCCGATAAGCATTAAGCGCTTCCTCATCACTTGCAGAAGTGTATCTAGCTCTTTTTGTATCTTTTAGAAAACAATGCAATGGAGATATCCCAGGATAATCAAGTCCTGCAGATATTGATTCCGTAGATCCTATTTGACCTTCTTTATCTTGTATTACGTATTGTGCAGCTCCATGGAGAATTCCAATTTTAGATCCATTTGTTAAGGGAGCGGCATGGAGCTTGCTATTTTTTGGACCTCCGGCTTCTACCCCTATGAATTGAGCATGTGTGTTCATAAATTCGTTCCAAAACCCAGCTGCTGAACTACCGCCTCCTACACAATTAATTAATTTTATTTTATTAGGCAGTTTTCCAAACTCATCTTTTATCTGCATAATTAGTTCTCTAGAAATTTGAGCCGTGCTCCAAGCACAAATTTTAATAAATATGTTAGGACCTACTGTTGAACCAACACACATATGGGTGGTGTCACAATTAGAAACCCAATACCTCATACACTCACTTACTGCATCCACAAGTGTTTGGCTTCCAGTAACAACAGGAACTATCTCTGCTCCATTTTTTCTAATGGCTTCTACATTAGGTCTTTGTCTTTTAATATCTTTTGCCCCCATAAATATTTTACATTTGAGTCCAAACTTTTTAGCCGCCATAGATAGCATTTTTCCTGCATAACCAGCACCTGTATCTCCTACAATAAATTTTTTTCCAGCCTTCTTGGCGATTAGACAGTGAACAGTTGCATTATAAATCTTATGCGCTCCACCATTAGCTTCAGAGACTACTTTTGCATAAATTTGTGCGCCCCCAAGATGATCAGTTAAATTATCTAATTTTATGAATGGTGTAGGAGCACCCACATATGTTTCAAAATAATAATCTCTTTCTTTAAGAAATTTTTTATCGTTTCTTAGCTTTGAAAATAATTTTGTTAAATCATCAATTGGTTTTTTTAAAGTTTCAGGAATATAATTACCTCCAAATTTTCCACCATACATAAAATTTTTATCATGTTGGTCAATTAAAGGTTTATTTTTTTTAATTTTTAATTTCATTAATTTTATTTATAAAACTTTTAATCTTATGATGATCCTTGTAACCTAATTGACTTTCTAAACTAGATGATAAATCAAAAAAATTAACCCCTAATTTATTAATATTTTCTATATTATCTTCCGAGATTGAACCTGCTATCGCAAATTTTGTACCGATAGGAAGTTTTGTAATTAGATTTTTGGGGAATTCTAAAGATTTTTCCATTCCAGGTGTATCAAATAATATAATATCAGCATTTACAAACTCTCTGTACTTATCAATATCTTTTGCGTTTTTTACTTTAATCGCTTTTATTATCTTAAAGCCCATATCTTTTAATTCATCTATTCTGTCTTTTGTTTCTGATCCATGAAGCTGAATAAAATCAAAATTTCCCACCAGATTTTTTTTAACAAATTCATTACTCGGATTTACTGTTACTGCAACAAAAGCAGAATTTTTTTTGTTGTACTTAGAGAGAATGTGAATATCTAATAAATTTACATTACGAGGAGATTTTTCATAAAAAACAAAACCCAAATAATTAATGTTTAGATCAATACATAACTGAACATCTCTTGTTGGGTTTAAGCCACAAATCTTTACTTTCATTATCTTAACTCTTTAGCAAGATTTTCAATATTTTTTTTGATATTTCCTCGTGTAATAGCTCTCCCAATTACAAGCCAATCAGATTTGACATTCTTAGCTTCCATAGAACGTTTTTGATCATAATTTCTCTTACCTATTTGAACACCAGGGGTGATAATTTCTTTTTTAAAAATTTTTCTAACACCACTCACTTCATGAGGACTACAAACTAAGGCATCCAAAGCTGCTTTTTTTGCAATCTTTGCTTGATGCATCACTAGATTTTTAACAGATTTGTTATATCCAATTAATTTTAAATCATTGTTGTTTAATGATGTTAAAGTTGTTACCCCAATTATTTTTGTAGATCCTGAAACTTTTTTTACAGCTTTAAGTGCTGCTAAGCCAGATGAAATATGAACTGTAAGATAATCAATTTTTAAATCTTTTAAAGCTTTTACTGCTGATATCATTGTGTTCACCGTATCATTTAGTTTCAAATCAACGAAAATAATTTTATTTCTTAGTAAAGATAAAAATTTTCTGCCATTTTTTGAATTCATAAATTCTAACCCAAATTTGTATCCAATTTTAATTTTACTTGTTTTAGAGTGATTAATTATTTTCTTTACCTTGGTTAGATTTTTGGTGTCACAAGCAATAAATATTTTTTTTTTCATTTGTTAATCATCTTTTTGAATTTTTTAGATGGTCTAAATCTAATCTTAACACGTTCTGGCTTATAAATTAACTTGTTATTAGATGGATTTCTTGCTTTATAATTCTCTTTTAATTTCTTTAAGTGCCATCTACCTAATCCTCGAATTTCAACAGCTCTGTTGCTTAAAATTGCATCAAGAATTCCCTTAGTGAAAATGTTGATAACATTTTCTAATACCGGTTTATCAATTTGAGAATTTCTTTTTTTAAGATGCTTTATTAGCTTCTGACGTGACAATTACTTTTCTTTTTTCTTTTTTTTACCAATAGCTTTTTCGAAAATACCCTTTAATGTTGCACCTGATTTTGTTGCACCTTCACCAAATTTAGCTATAAGAGATTTTTCTTCATCTATCTGAGCTGCTTTAACACTTAATTTTACTCTTCTTGACTCTAAACTAAATTCAGTAATTTTTGCGTCCAAAGCATTTCCTGGTGAAAAAACTTCCGGTCTAGCATCGTTCGAATCTTTCGCCAAATCAACTTTTTTAATATTAAAAATTAGTTTTTTTTCTTTATCAACCGATACTTTTACACCAGATTTTAGCACTTCATGAATTCTTGTTGTAATAATGTCACCGACTTTTTTATTATTTTCGCTAAACCAATCCAAAGGATCTTTATCCATTGCACGTTTAGAGAATCGAATTTTATCATCTTTAATTTCAACTATTTTTACTTCTATAATTTCATTTTTTTTGAATTTATTTAAATCCTCAATATTTTCTTGATAGGAAATTTCTTTATAGTGCAACATGCCCGATAGTTTAGTGTCAAGCAGCTCTCCAAATATGGCTTTGTCGGTAATATTACTAATCTTAATTTTAACTTTTTTACCTAATTGATCCCTAATTTTGTCCCACGGATTTTCTTGTGTAGATTTATAGGATAATGAAATTCTTTTTGTTTCCTTGTCGATATTAACAATTTTAAATTTTACTTTTTGTGAAACAGATAAAATCTTATTTGGTTTAATGTTTCTATTTGTCCAGTCTAACTCAGAGTTATGTATAAGTCCCTCTATACCATCTTCGATTTTTACGAAACAACCATAATCCATAATTTTTGTTACTACGCCCTCATAAATTTTTCCTATTTCATATTTTTTATCAATATTTTCATAAGGATCTTCCGTAAGTGCTTTAACCGAGGCAGACACTCTTTGTGTTTTTTTATCTATTTTCGTAATTTTAACTTTTATTTTTTGACCGATCGTTACAAGATCTGCAGGTTTTTTTACTCTACCGTGACTTAAATCTGAAACGTGAAGTAAGGCATCAACTCCGTATATGTCTAAAAAAATTCCCCATTCTGTTGTAGCTTTAACTATCGCGTCATCAACAATATCACCTTCTTTTAAGTTTTTTAGAGCTTCATTTATTTCAGCGGTTTTACTTTTTTCTAAAACTGCTCTCCTTGAGACGCACACATTTCCCCTGTTTTTATCTATTCTAGTAGCAAGAACTTTAACTGGTGTGTTCATCAAGTGATCAATTTTTTTAAGAGGACGAACATCGATTTGAGATGATGGCATGAAACAAGATAAGCCTTCAACATTAGTTACAAAACCACCTTTAACTTTGCCAACAATATAACCAGTCATTTCTTCCTGAGTTTCAAAAACTTTTTCCATCTTTTTCCAAGCTTTCATTTTCCTCGCTTTATCTCTAGAAATGATTATTTCTCCTTTGAAGCTTTCAATTCTCTCTAAAAAAACATCTATTTGGGAACCAACTTTCAAGTTTTTAAATTCATCATCATTTTTAAACTCATCAACAGGTATCATCCCTTCCATTTTAGCTTTACAGTCAACTATTATAAAATTTTTTGTTATTTCAGTTACGGTTGCTTTGATAATTTCGTTTTCTTTTAATTTTCTATTTTCAAAATCCTTATCTAATAGATTTTGAAATTCTCTGAGAGCACTGTTGGTTTCTTTAATGTTTTGTTTACTTTCCATATTTATCATCTAAAAATTTTTCAACGAACGAAGTCATTTTTAACATCATCATGCGTTTATTTAATTTTCCGGTGTCAACAACTATAGCATTTTTATGTTTTTTTAAAGGACTATGTTTCCTTTTTTTATCTAAAATATTCCTCAATTTTAAAGCATTTTTTACGCTACTAAATTTGATCTTATAATTTTTAGATTTAAGTTCTTTATATCTCCTTCTAGCAGCAATATCTAAGTTACAAATAAAGAAAAACTTTAAATCTGACGATGGTAATATTTTTGTAGACGCATCTCTTCCCTCTAAAACACACCTTTTATTATTTTTTATAAATTCCTTTTGATATTTTTTTAATATATTTCTTATTGCAAGCGTTTTAGCAATTATAGCACTTTGAGCAGAAATTTCTGGTGTATGTAAATTTAACTTTGTAATTTTTTTATAATTTAGTTTCTGAAATTTTTTCTTTAAAAAAAAAATCTTATTTTTAGGTTTATTATTTATTATCAAATAACTTGCGTACCTGTATAAAAGTCCGCTTGATAGAAAAGCAAGTTTAAATTTTTTTGCAACTAGCTTTGCTCCTGTAGTTTTGCCTGTGGCTGCACCTCCATCGCAAGTTATTTTAAGGTTTTTATTTTTGTATTTCAAATTTTGCTCCTAAAGATTTCACAATTTTCAAGAATGATGGTGACGATGTAAATACAGTTTCAAAATTCTTTATAGTAGTCTTTGCCCCTGTCAAAGCAGAAAGTATAAAAGTTGACATACAAATTCTATGGTCACCTAAATTTTTAACAAAAATTTTTTTATTTTTAGCATCAAACAAGCCTTTACCAAATATTTTTAATTCATCTTTTTTTGCAATGCTCTTCACGCCAATTTGACCTAAAATCTTTTGCATTTCTGTTATTCTATTTGATTCTTTTGAAACAAGATCTCCAATATTTCTAAATATTGAAGTTCCATCACTTAACGCAGCACACACAAAAAGTATAGGATATTCATCTGCCATACTTGCGTAAAATTTTCCGGGAACATTTATAGATTTTAATTTTGAACTTTTAACAACAATATCGCAACTTACTTCACCATTAATCTTTTTTACATTTAAAGTTTTAATCTTTGCGTTTTGTTTTTTTAATATTTCGTAAAAACCAGTTCTAGTTGGATTAAAACCAACGTTTTTTATTCTAAGAAATGAGTTTTTATTTAAAAGAGTCAAGGCTGTAAAAAAAGCAGCACTAGACGGATCTCCGTTAACATTAATAGTTAAGGATTTTAGGGTTTTTTTTCCTGAAACTTTAATTATCTTTTTTTTCTCGTTCTTAATTTTTAGTACCTTGAAATTTTTTCTTAGCATTTTTTCTGTGTGGTCACGAGACCTCACTTGTTCTTCGATAATTGTATCACCATAGCTATTAAGTCCAGCTAATATTACTGCAGATTTTAATTGTGCACTTACCCCTGCTTTATACTTTATGCCTATTGGAAAAGGACTTGAGATCATTTTAAGAGGAAAATTAAATTTATTCGCTGGTAGAAAATATGCTCCAAATTTTGACATTAAATTAATTAATTTTTTCATACTCCTCTTTCTTAAAGAGTGATCACCATCAACTTTTATTTGAATACTTGGATTAGTTGTTAGAGCACCTATAAGTAACCTTGCTAATGTGCCAGAATTTCCAAAATTAATTTCAATATTTTTTTTTGCAATAAAAGAACCTAATCCTTTTCCATAAATTTTGTATGACCCATGTTTATTTTTAATAATTTTAACCCCTAATTTTTTACAAGCGTAAATAGTAGATTTAACATCATCTGATTCTAATATATTTTTTGCGGTTGTAAGACCTTGACAAATAGAACCTATTATAAAGACTCTGATTGATTGCGATTTATCTGAGTCAACCGAAATAGTTTTTTTAAATGGAGGAATTTTAGTGCTTGTATATAAATTAAATTGTTTCGGTTTCATTTATAAGCACTAATTGAACTGATCACCGAAATAATACTTAATAGCTTTTGTAGATTTTAATAATTCTCTAGAAGTGCCTTCAGCTATAATTGATTGTTCACCTAACACATAACTACGGTCTGTAATATCAAACAAATTTTTTACGTTATGGTCAGTAACCAAAATAGCAGTGCCACTAGACTGAATTTTTAAAATATATTTTTGAATATCCTGAACAACCAACGGGTCAAGAGCAGCCAATGGTTCATCCAGAAGAACAATCTTTGGTTTATTAATCATCACTCTCGCCATCATTAATCTTCTAATTTCTCCTCCAGATAAAACAGAGGCGTTCAAAGATCTTAAATGTTGTAAATTGAACTCGTCTAATAATTTCTCGGTAATAGATTTTTGCTGATCAATCCCTTTTATAGAAATCTGCGCTATTCCTAAAATGTTTTCGTAAACAGATATATTAAACACACTTCTTTGTTGAGGGAGATACCCTAAGCCTTCTTTTGATCTAAGGTGAATAGGAGTTTCCTCGATAGACTTCCCATTAAGAAATATTTTTCCTGCTTCAACATTTTGTTCTCCGATACACATTGAGAAGAGTGTAGTTTTTCCACAACCATTAGGTCCTAAAACACCAACACACTCTCCAGGAAATACTTTTAGAGAAAGTTTTTTTAGTATGGGTCTACCATCAAATGATTTACTTAAATTTTGGACTTCAAAAATAGGTTTGTCTTTTTTAAATTTTAAAATTCTGAAAGTTTTTTTCATTTTATGACAACATTTGCATCTACTGTATTTTCATTGAGCGAAGAGATATTTAAAGTTTGGTCATTGATATCAAAAATTAGTTTATCAGCTTGTATTTTTCCTCTTATATCATTAATTTTTACTTCGTTTGTGATTGATAATAAACCCTTAGAGTTCATAAAGTTTGCTTTACCGGCATATAGCACGCTATCTTGATAAATTGCTTTCACGTTTTTTTTAAATTCCATATCGAAAGTATTATTATTATATAAACCCTCATTAGACCAAACATTTAAGTTTGTTCCATCTTTAAAATAAAATATAGCATGTACTTTAAGGAGATGTACTTCATTTTTATTTAAATTATCGCTATAAGCTTCGTCAGATTTTAATATATATCTATTTCCAGATAAATCTAAACCTGTATATTCAATATTATAAAAAACATTTTCTCTGTTTTCTTCTTTTTGTAATTGAATTTCAATTTCTTTTTGTTTTTCCTGAGAAATGATATTATCTGAATTAAATCTTTCTTTATTCCAATAAGTGAAAATGATAATAGTTAAGCCTAAAATAAATAAACTAAATTGAATTAATTTTATTTTTTTTTTTCTCTCCATTATCTAATCCCGTCTCCTAATAAAAAATGTATGTGTATTATTCCTTTTAAAGATTTATTTTTTTTTTTGTAGTGATTATCGGACACCACGAGCAAGCTTGTAATTTTTTTTTCATTCATAATTGCTAAAGCCTTTGAAGCTGGCATACTTTCATTAATCACAAGAGGATATTTTCTAATAATTTTGTCTAAATTCCTGTCTTTATCAGGTTTGTTTAAAACTCTTCTTAAGTCTCCATCTGTGATTAAACCTCTTATAAATTTGTTTTTTGTAATCACAACGATACCTAATTTTTTTTGATTTATTACTTTTAGCGCTTGATTAAATTTTTTTTTATAATCGATTATGGGCATCTTTTTTCCTGAAACCATAATATCTCTCGCTAGTGTTAGCGAAGCACCTAAATTTCCCCCCTTATGATAGAGGAAAAAATTTTCCTTTGTAAACTTTCTTTTTTCCATAATAGTCGTTGCAAGACAATCACAAAGCAACATCACAAAAGATGTAGATGTAGTTGGAACAATATTATTTGGATCAGACTCTTTAAGTTTAGGATATACGATATTTATGTCACTTGCATTTGATAACATGCTTTTAGGGTTTGAAGCTATGCCTATAATTTTTATTCTAAACCTATTTGCAAATTTTAATAAATTAGTTAGTTCAGATGTATTTCCAGAATTAGAAATAACTATTAATATGTCTTTTTTTCCAATTTGACCTGCATCGCCGTGTGATACCCCGGTAGGATCTACAAAAAAACTTGGAATACCTACACTCGAGAAAGTAGCAGCAGCTTTTTTGCAAACAAAAGAATTTTTCCCTACTCCTGAAAAAATAATTTTCCCTCTACAATTAACTATAAGGTCAACTGCATTAACAAATGAATTATTGAAAATTTTTTTTATTTTTTTTAATTCGCTAATTTGAATTTTTGCAGCTTTATTAGCAAATGATATATACTTTTTTTTATTCATTAATGTTCAAAAATATCAAATTTAAATCCATTTTGATCTAGCGCCACTCTTGTATCTAGAAAAGATAAACAATTTTTAAAAATTTCTACTCTTTTTTCACGTATCAACATTTTTTCTAATTCATTTTTAATTTTATGTAAATAAATGACATCGTTTGCAGCATACTCAAGTTGTTTATCAGAAAGTTCATTTATATCTTTATTCCAATCACTGCTTCCTTGTCTTTTGTCTAATGATTTATTGCAAAATTCTTGAACAAGATTTTTTAAACCGTGACTGTCTGTGTAGGTTCTAACTATTTTTGATGCAATTTTTGTATCAAAAATATTTTTTATTTTACACTTTAAAAAGAATTCTAAAGCATTTTTATCGAATCTTAAAAAATGCCCTATTTTTAAAATCTTTTCATTTTCTAAAACAGAAACTAAATTTGGTGCATTATAATTAACTTTATTAGGTTGAATTATAAACACATCTCCTTTTTCATTACATATTTGGATTAAACTCAATTTATCTCTTTCAGGTATTTGTAGACCAGTCGCCTCAGTGTCTATTGCAATGCTGTTTTTAAACGAATTAGCGATCTCTGAAGTTATGTCCTCTTTAAACTTAGTTATTTTCATATATAAGATCTAAATACCATGAAAAATCAAATTTGCACAATTTTAGGTGGTGGTGGTTTTATAGGTAGATATCTTGTTCGAAATTTGAC
>MDSV01058231.1_pt1 | contig 10290 bp, 6 predicted proteins | sample 810851 | NCBI WGS metagenome assembly MDSV01 (sample SAMN05326640, study PRJNA326480) | marine metagenome | isolation source: seawater | place: Atlantic Ocean: North East | collected 2012
AACACTGGGACCACCTATTCGGTCCACAAACAAACCACTACTTACCAATACATTGTCTCTTATCATTTCCGCTGTAAGCTTTTGTCTTGGAAAAACAGACAAATATTGGTTTTTAGGATCAATACTCAACTGTAAAGCATTAGGTTTACTAGATTTTTGATAGGTTGAGGACATGACTATTCTTTTGATCATCTTTTTAGTATCCCAGCCCTCTTCCATAAAAGTCACCGCCAACCAATCCAATAATTCTGGATGGGTAGGTAATGACCCTTGATTTCCAAAATCAGAGGGTGTGGCTACAATACCCATTCCAAAAAATTGTTGCCACAGATTATTCACCGCTACCCTCGATGTTAAAGGATTTTTAGGATCAAAAAGCCATTTTGAAAGCCCTAATCGATTCTTAGGGAAATGAGCTTCAAAGTTCAAGATATTGCTTGGCATTCCCCCTTCAACTTTATGCTCTGTAGGAGAGTCATAGGCTCCACGATTCAGAATGTAGGTATTTCGTAAACTCTCTACCTCTTCCATGACCATTACCTCCAACTCTGGTATGCTGTCTGGCATTTTGATAAAAGAAAGTTCTTCTTTTACTGTACTTTGATCAAGTTTCAAGTTTGGTCTAGGTGCTTTATTTTCGTAGGAAATTCTACCTTCTTCGTCAATTCGGTTGAAAAAGTCAAATAAATTAAAAAAATCTTTTTGGGTGAGCTCATCGTATTTGTGGTCATGACAACGCGCACATTCCATTGTTAATCCCATCAATGATTTGGCTGTAGTTACGACACGATCCGCAACATACTCAACACGGTATTCCTCCTCAATTACACCCCCTTCTTGGGTTATCATATGATTGCGGTTAAATCCTGTGGCTAATATTTGTTCTTTGGTTGCAGTAGGTATCAAATCACCCGCTAGTTGCCAGGTAATAAATTTATCATAGGGAAGATTTTTATTATATGCATGAATCACCCAATCACGCCATGGCCACATTGTTCGTTCAGTATCATCTTGATATCCATTCGTGTCTGCATATCGTGAGATATCCATCCATATTGATGCCATACGCTCTCCATAGGAAGGAGATTGCAGTAAACGATCCACTACCTTTTCATATGCATCATCAGAAAAGTCATTAAGAAAATTATCAATTTCACTAATTGAGGGTGGAAGCCCTATAAGATCAAAATACAAGCGTCGAAGCAGCATCTCTTTGGGTGCTTTAGCCGATGGCTTTAATCCTTTTTTAAACATTTGATTGGCAATAAAACGGTCAATTGTATCGGTGCTCGAAATGTCAAAATTATTTGCTATGGGATTACTTTTTACAGGAGGATTATATGCCCAGTGAGTATCCCATTCAGCACCCTGTTCAATCCACCTTTCAATGATTATTTTCTCTCTTTCGGTCAAAACTAAATTAGATTCTGGTGGAGGCATCTGGTGAGAAGCTCGAGTTGAACGAATGCGATTAACCAACTCACTCTTATTCGTATAACCAGGAAAAATAATCTGTTTACTGTTATCTTCTATACTTGGTCTGTACCAGTTATCCTTAATATCCAGCCTAAACTCACCCCGAACAGATTTGGGATCAGGGCCATGACATGTGTAACATTTGTCAGAAAGAATCGGTTTAACATCAAAATTATAGCTGATTTCTTCAGGTACAGGGCCATTGATGTTATCTCGATCCACAATATAACTGAGAAGAACCGTTTTACTTTCGGGTTCATCTTTAAAGAAATACTTAACACCAAAAGCAAAAACAAAGGCACCTATAAAAAACAATTGAGGTGTAAATTTTTTCAATAATTTATGTCTTTTTTAAAATTATAGCACAATTTACTAAAATATTGGAATAAACATGAAAGTCAAAACACTCTCAAATCTTTTGATAGTTATATAAAAGTATTAGTTTGCGAAGAGAGGTCGGCCTTCCATCAATTGATTGACTTCTTTTGCTACAGCTTCAATGCTTTTCTCATCCTCAGGATTGGAAATCACCCGATCAATTAAGTTCACTATGGTCTCCATATCCGCTTCTTTTAGTCCACGAGTGGTAACTGCAGCCGATCCAAATCGAATTCCAGAGGTCACAAAGGGGGATTTATCATCAAAAGGAACCATATTTTTGTTGGCAGTAATATCCGCCTTAACCAAAGCCTGCTCAGCTGCTTTTCCAGTAATGTCCTTGTTTCGCAAATCAATCAACATCATATGATTGTCTGTTCCTCCAGAGATCAAGTTATAACCTATTTTTAAGAAAGCCTCTGCCATGGTGCTCGCATTTTTCCTTACCTGTAACATATAATCTTTAAAGCCAGGGGTCAAAGCCTCACCAAAAGCAATTGCTTTGGCGGCCACTACATGCTCCAAGGGTCCTCCTTGGTTGCCAGGAAAAACAGCCATGTCCAACAAATAGGACATCTTTCTTAAAATGCCATTTTTTAGCGCAATGCCGAATGGATTATCAAAATCCTCACCCATCAAAATAAGTCCTCCTCTAGGACCTCTTAGTGTCTTGTGAGTTGTAGTGGTCACTACGTGACAATAAGGAATTGGATTGGAAAGCAATCCAGTAGCAATCATGCCAGATGGATGCGAAATATCGGCCAATAAAAAAGCGCCTACTTGATCTGCAATAGCCCGAAACCTTTTAAAATCAATATCTCGTGAATATGCCGAAGCCCCTGCAATAATCATTTGTGGTTGCACTTTCTTGGCGATGGCCAAAATATTGTCGTAATCCAATATTCCTGTATCTTTTTGAACACCGTAAAAGTGGGCTTTGTATAAGCGTCCAGAGAAATTAACTGGAGAACCGTGGGTTAAATGTCCGCCGTGAGATAAGTCAAACCCTAATATTCTATTACCCGGTTTTAAAAAAGCATGAAATACCGCCGTATTGGCTTGAGAGCCAGAATGCGGCTGTACGTTGGCATAGGTTGCACCAAACAATTCCTTGGCGCGATCTATAGCAATTTGTTCTATTTGATCCACAACCTCACATCCACCATAGTAACGTTTACCGGGATAGCCCTCTGCATATTTATTAGTCAATACAGATCCCGTAGCCTCCATTACGGCAGGACTGGTAAAGTTTTCAGAAGCAATCAATTCAATACCATTCAACTGGCGTTGATTTTCTGAATTAATCAAATCAAAAATAGTATTGTCTCGTGCTCTCATCGTTCAATAAAATTTGGAATTCAAAAATACGTTTTTAATAAAATCTTGATTATTTATTACTAAATTAAATTTGAAATATTTTTAACAGTTCAGAAATAAAACTAACCCACGAAAATAAAAGACTAAAATACAATTTCTTAAATAAGATAAATCAAGAATTAAATCTTAATAAATTGGCTAATTTGTAAATAACAATTAATGAAAATCCTTAATCAATCGCAAATCCGTGAGGCTGACCACCAAACCATTAATAGAGAACCCATTCCCTCCATTGCTTTAATGGAAAGGGCTGCAAAAGCCTGTATCGGGTGGTTGGTGGAACGCTATGATAAGACCCAATCCTTTTGTATAATCTGTGGAACAGGAAACAATGGTGGGGACGGACTGGCCATTTACCGGTTGCTAGCCGAAAAAAAATACCCCTGTAAATTGTTTGAATTTCCACTTGATAACAGTCCAAGCAAAGATTTTATCGAAAACAGAAAAAAAATTAAAATAGGGGAAATTAAAAAACTCACCCTTGAGGCGCTTTGTTCTCTTCCCGAAGAAGTTATCCTTATTGACGCCTTGCTTGGAACGGGAGTAAATCGACCGGTTAAAGGAATTTTAAAAAGAGTCATTCAAGAACTTAATAAACTTCCAAACACCATTTTGTCCATAGACATTCCCTCAGGGCTCTTCCCCGAATTCAATAGTGAAAATTATACTGAAAGAATCGTACAGGCCAATCATACCCTTAGTTTTCAATTGCCTAAACTGGCATTTCTTCTTCCTGAAAAAGGAGGAAAAACAGGTGAATTTCATTTGCTGGACATCAATTTATCGCCCTCTTTTTTGGACGAAGTCAAAACTCCCTATAATTTCTTGACCTCCAAAATTGCAAATACTCTCTATAAATCCACCAATAAATTCGATCACAAAGGAACAAACGGACACCATTTATTGATTGCAGGCAGTAAAGGTAAAATCGGCGCCGCCATACTGGCAGCAAAGGCTGCCTTAAGAACGGGATTAGGGAAATTATCCATACTTACACCTCTATGCGGAGTGGAAATATTGCAAAACAACATTACTGAAGCAATGATAGAATTAAACACAGGAAACAATTGTTTATCAGGATATTATGGTTTAAATTTTGATACAGTGTCTTTGGGCCCTGGCCTAGGGACTAGCGCCGATACTAAAGATTTTTTACATTCATTTTTTACTAAAACTAAAGTCCGTATGGTTATTGATGCTGATGCCATCAACCTAATTGCCCTCAATCCGAAATGGATCAAGAAACTACAGCAAAAAACGATACTTACCCCTCATCCCAAGGAATTTGAAAGACTTGTTGGGCCTTGGGAAGGCGATAAAGATAAATTGGAGCGTCTTATCGATTTCGTTAAACAAAACCAACTCATTTGTGTTTTAAAAGGTGCTCACACGGCAATCGCTCTTCCAGATGGAAACATATGGTTCAATAGCAGCGGTAATACAGGCATGGCTTCGGCAGGAAGCGGAGACGTACTTACCGGCATTATAGGAGGACTGTTGGCGAAAGGTTATACCCCCGAAAATGCAGCCCTTTTAGGAGTCTATGCCCACGGACGTGCTGCTGACATCCAAACTCAATCCCTCTCCCCTCCTTTTATGTTAGCCTCAGACATCATCGACGGACTCAATGATGTTTGGAAGGAAATGGAAAATTTAGCGAAGAAATAGACAATTTGTCAGCTTTTGAAAGGCTAAACAAGACAAAACTGCGGCAATAGAGAGGTGGAATAAATCTTGATCGTTATTTATAAAAAACCGCCATGAATCTGAATAATTTTACCCTAAAATCACAAGAGGTAGTGCAAACTGCCCAGCAGCTGACCCAGCAACTGGGACAACAACAAATAGAAAATGAACACCTCTTTAAGGCTTTATTGGATGTGGATGACAACGTATTACCTTTTGTTTTCAAAAAACTCCAGATTAATTTTTCACTATTAAAAAAACTAGCAAATAGTGCTTTGGATAGCCTGCCAAAGGTATCAGGAGGGGAAATCGCCCTCTCTCCCAATGCCTCCAAAACTCTTATCAAGGCTATCAACATCTCCAAATCCTCTAAAGATCAGTTTGTAGCTACCCAGCACCTATTGGTTGCCCTTTTCGACAATACCGGAAGCATTAGTAAAATGCTAAAAGACCAAGGCGTAACAAAAAAAAGCTTGGAAGAAAGCCTTGTCCAACTTCAAAAAGGTGAAAAAATCACCTCTGCATCTGCAGAGGATCAATACAACTCCTTAGGTAAATATTCCAAAAACCTAAATCAACTTGCTAAAGACGGAAAATTAGATCCTGTGATCGGTCGTGATGAGGAAATCCGACGTTTGTTGCAGATCATTTCTCGCAGAACCAAAAACAACCCCATACTTGTGGGAGAACCCGGAACAGGAAAAACAGCCATTGCAGAGGGATTGGCCCACCGCATCATCGACGGTGACGTTCCCGAAAACCTAAAACAAAAAGAAATATTTGCCCTAGATATGGGTGCGCTTATTGCCGGGGCGAAATACAAAGGAGAATTTGAAGAACGGCTTAAAAGTGTCATCAAAGAAGTCGTAAACAGCAATGGAGACATTCTCCTTTTTATCGACGAGATCCATACTCTGATCGGCGCCGGAGGTGGTGAGGGAGCCATGGACGCGGCCAACATACTCAAACCTGCCTTGGCAAAGGGTGAACTTCGAGCCATCGGTGCCACAACTCTGGACGAATACCAAAAATATTTCGAAAAAGACAAAGCACTAGAAAGACGTTTTCAAAAAGTAGTTGTTGATGAACCCGATACTGAGAGCGCTATTTCTATTTTACGCGGCATCAAAGAAAAATACGAAGCCCACCACAAAGTTCGGATAAAAGACGAGGCCATTATTGGCGCGGTAATACTATCCGGCCGTTACATTTCTAATCGATTCCTCCCCGACAAAGCCATCGACCTAATGGATGAGGCCGCCTCTAAATTAAGAATGGAAATGAATTCCAAACCCGAAGAGCTCGACACCTTGGACCGAAAAATCAGACAGATCGAAATCGAAATCGTTGCCATCAAGCGAGAAAAAGACAAAGAAAAGGTGACCAAGCTCAGCGAAGAACTATCCAACCTCAAAGAAGACCGCAATTCACTTTTCGCCCAATGGAGTAAAGAAAAAGAGCAGGTGGACAAAATCCAACAAGCCAAGCAGGAAATCGAGAACTACAAACTGCAAGCCGACCGAGCCGAACGTGAAGGTGATTATGCTACAGTTGCCGAAATACGCTATGGTAAAATCAAAAATTCTCAGCAAACTCTCGACCGACTGCACCGTAAATTACTAGAATATCAAGAAAAAGAAATTCTTATCAAAGAGGAAGTAAACTATGACGACATCACCGAAGTAGTCGCCAAATGGACTGGTATACCTAGCAACAAAATGCTACAGTCCGACAAAGAACGATTGCTAAATCTAGAAAAAGAAATCCACAAACGCATGGTCGGTCAAGAAACCGCAGTAGAAGCAGTTTCTGATGCCATCCGACGAAGCCGTTCGGGACTGCAAGACCAAAACCGTCCTATTGGTAGTTTTCTATTTCTCGGAACCACAGGAGTGGGAAAAACAGAATTGGCCAAATCCCTGGCCGAAGTGCTTTTCGACGACGAAAAGAACATCACCCGTATCGACATGAGCGAATACCAGGAGCGCCACGCCGTCAGCCGATTGGTTGGAGCACCTCCTGGATATGTAGGTTATGAAGAAGGAGGCCAGCTCACCGAGGCCGTCAGGCGAAAACCCTATTCGGTAGTACTTTTGGATGAAATAGAAAAAGCCCATCCCGACACCTTTAATTTGTTATTGCAAGTACTCGACGAAGGAAGATTGACGGACAATAAGGGGCGAACTGCTGATTTTAAAAATACCATTGTAATCATGACCTCCAATCTTGGAAGCCATGAAATCAAAGCTGAATTTGAAGCCCACGAAGATTTTGACCAAGCCCAAGAAAAAGCCAAAGAAACAGTTTTGCAATTGCTTAAAAACACCATAAGGCCGGAATTCCTTAACCGAATCGATGACATCATAATGTTTTCTCCCCTTACTGCCCGAGAAATCGAATCCATTGTCCGCTTGCAATTCAAAATTTTGGTCAAAAGGCTAACAGAGCAAGAGCTCGATATCTCTGCTTCAGACGAAGCCATTGCCGCACTATCTCAGTGGGGGTTTGAACCGGAATACGGCGGAAGACCTGTCAAAAGGGTGATGCAAAAAAGAGTACTCAATGCTTTAAGCAAGTCCTTGTTGGCTGGAAAAATAGATAACACAAAGCCCGTTTTGATTGATCAATTTGATGGACAAATCGTATTCCGAAATACTGAAAAGACTAAGGAATAAGTTGTTAACTTTACCTGGTGCAAAAGCGAATCAATATACAAAACAAGAAGGCCCGGTTTGAATACGAGTTACTCGATCAATTTACTGCAGGAATTGTCTTGACTGGAACCGAGATCAAGTCTATTCGCAACAGTAAAGCATCCATTGCTGAAAGTTTTTGTGAATTCAACGAAAACGGTGAACTCTTTGCCGTCAACATGTATATTGAAGAATATGCCTTTGGCACTCGTTTTAATCATCGCCCAAGGGGTAGTAGAAAGCTTTTGCTTAAAAAAAGAGAATTAAACAAACTTTTCAAACAGGTGAAAAATTCCGGCTTGACCATTGTACCACTTAAGCTTTTCATCAACGAAAAAGGTTTTGCCAAAATGTTGATCGCTTTAGCTCGGGGGAAAAAACTTTACGATAAAAGAGAAGCCCTTAAAGATTTAGACAATAAAAGGGATTTAGATAGGATTAAAAAAAATTTCAATAAATAGTTTTTCTCACCAAATTATAGTGAACAACCTCAAATTAAAGATTATAAAAATTTTACAACACACAGTAAACCTGCTCTAATCAATCCAAAAAACTACCGACGTAGAGCAATTTTTTAACAAAATTTATAAAATCGAAGAGTGAATATTCTTATCAGCTACGAAGCCTGAAGTATACTTCACCTTCCATCTTCAAACAATTGATATTGTCAAGAGCTATAAATTCAGTAAGGAAAATCCGATATTCACGAAGTACTTAACAAGCTCTATCTCTCATCCTTTAGCAAAGGGACAAATCTGAAATTCCCAAAGGTTTGTCGATCAAAGGTCTTTTCCCCTGTTCGCATATATCGGGTCATGACTTGGTCTTTCTCTCCCACAGGGATTACGAGTCTCCCTCCAATGGTCAATTGTTCCAACAAAGGTTTGGGTACTTGAGGCGCACCTGCAGTAACGATGATGGCATCAAAAGGTGCTTGATCTGGTAAACCTTGGTAACCATCACCAAATATCACTTTTTTGGGATTTAACCCCAACTTTTTAAATAACAAAACAGTTGTTTTATATAACTCCAGTTGGCGTTCAATGGTATACACTTTTAGACCTTCAAGGGCGATTAAAATAGCTGTTTGATAGCCCGAACCCGTTCCGATTTCCAAAACTCGATCCCCTTTCTGAAGTTCCAGCAATTGGGTCTGAAAAGCTACGGTGTAAGGCTGTGATATGGTCTGATTAGCCGCAATGGGATAGGCTTTGTCAATATAGGAATACTCCTCCAAACCCGAATCCATAAACAGATGACGGGGAACACTTCCAACAGCATTCAAAACCCTTTTGTCGTAGACTCCTTTCTCCTCTAACAATTTTACCAACTGTCTTCTTTGTCCTTGATGCTTGGTTGAATCAATCATGAGGACAAATGTAATTACTTCCAAAAAAAAATCAGAAAAAGATGGTATTTTTGATTAAAAATTAAGTGCTATGATAAAAGTCGGCGTCTTGGGTGCAGGACATTTGGGTAAAATTCATCTGCGTTTACTAGAGGCCTCTAAACGATACCAATTAGTGGGGTTTTATGATCAGGATAAAAAAAACACCAAGGCCTTAGCTAAAGAAAATGGCTATACCGCTTTTAAAAGTGAAGCCGATTTGATCCAAGCTTGCGATATGGTAGATATTGTCACTCCTACATTTTTCCACCATAAAAATGCCATAAATGCAATCCAAAAAGGAAAGCATATATTTATAGAAAAGCCTATTGCCAATAATGTTACCGAAGCCCTTGAAATTACCGAAATGGCTACAAAAAAAATGGTTCTTGGTCAGGTGGGACACGTAGAACGTTTTAATCCGGCTTTTAAGGCGGTAAAATCATCGATTACCCACCCAAAATTTATAGAGTCCCATCGTTTGGCAGAATTCAATCCAAGAGGAACCGATGTTCCAGTGGTTTTAGATTTGATGATTCACGATATTGATGTATTGTTGAGTGTTGTCGATGCCAAAGTAAAATCCGTATCCGCTTCTGGGGTGGCGGTAATAAGCTCCACCCCCGATATAACTAACGCAAGAATTGAGTTTGAAAACGGCTGTGTTGCCAACCTTACCGCAAGCAGGATTTCACTAAAAAAAATGCGTAAAACGCGCTTTTTCCAGAAAAACACTTATATCGCAGTAGATTTTCTAGAGAAAAAAGTCGAGGTAGTAAAAATGAAAAAAGCTCCAAAAAAACCGAAAGACTTTGCCATGATTCTTGAAAATGCACAGGGAGAAAAAAAACAAATCTATTTTGAAAATCCACGAATTGAAGATTCCAACGCCATACTGGAAGAGTTAGAGGTTTTTGCTGATGCCATCGAAAATAATGATCCAATTATTGTTCCTCTGGAAAGCGGAACCCGTGCTTTGAAACTTGCACATCAAATCATGGAATGTTGTAAATTTTAAATGCTTTAATTCAACTTCAATTTCAATTCATTCTTTAAAAAATACTCTGTGAAAATTGTAAGTTTGTATTATGAATATAGCAGAAAATATTTCTAGGATAATCAAGGAGATACCCCCATCAGTCCAACTGGTGGCTGTTTCTAAAACTAAATCCAATGAGGAAGTAATGCAAGCTTATGATGCAGGACAAAGGATTTTTGGAGAAAACAAAATCCAAGACATGAACCTCAAACATGAGGAGCTACCTAAAGACATACAATGGCATATGATAGGTC
>MDSV01247724.1_pt1 | contig 10290 bp, 10 predicted proteins | sample 810851 | NCBI WGS metagenome assembly MDSV01 (sample SAMN05326640, study PRJNA326480) | marine metagenome | isolation source: seawater | place: Atlantic Ocean: North East | collected 2012
TAATAATAATAGATTTTAAAAGTGGTGGGTGTGATAAGAATTGAACTTATGACCTCTACGATGTCAACGTAGCGTTCTACCACTGAACTACACACCCAAAATGGATTTTATAATATAAAACATGCTTTGTTATTTAAGTTTTTTTAGATTAATAATATCTGAAATTTCTTTTATCATATTATCTTTAGTTGGTAGTACGTTTTTTTCAATGTTTTTTTGAATTTCAAAATAATTATTTATTATATATTTTATTGTCTTCGAAAGTGAATCTGCTGTTCTTTTCGAAACAAAAATCCCTCTTTTTCCTCTTACAATATAATTAATTTCTTCAAATATAATTACAGGTCTTTTTCTTGATAGTGCTTCATCTACAACATATGGGCTGGCTTCTGTGTAAGAAGGTAGTATTACTATATTGTGTATATCATAGGTATCTATTAATTTTTTTGAGTCCGAAATATAACCTAAAGCTTTCGTATTTTTTGAAAAAATATTATCATTAACTGAATTTCCAGCAATAGAAAAACTAAAATCTAATTTAATTTCATTTAATATTTTCATCAAATCTAATATTCCTTTTTCTGGATTTATTCTTCCGACATACAGTATTTTAGCTTTTTCAGTATCAATCTGTTTATATTCTTCAAACCATTCTTTATCTAATCTTGAAGAATTAATAAGGTGAGAATTTTTTTTATTAGATAGCCTTTTGTGATTTACAATAACTGTGGATTTTTTGGTCACTATTAAATACATGATATTATAAATCCAGACAGACCAACTTCCTAAAATATGTTTATATTCCTCATGTCCATTACTAAATAAATATACAAATATTTTTTTTCTAAATAAAAATAAAATTAAAAATGATAAAAAGGTATATGGAGTTATTGAAATTATTAAATATCTAGTTTCCGGTAATTTAAAAGTTTTAATAATATTTTTGATAAAAGTAAACAAATTTGAACTTTCTTTAACATCTTCTAAAAAAATTTTTTGTTTTTCTCTTTTATGCGAATGTCTTGCTATATATTTAACATTAAAATATTTATTTAAACCTTCGGTGAGGATTTTTAGATCTAGATTACTACAGTAAAAATTATTGTTTTCTTTAAAAATTTTTTCATTATTTATTATTATTAATTCACTATTTTCCATTCATTTTATTTCAACTTTCCTTTTGCTCTCATTTCCTTTCTAATTTTTGTTGCTGAAATTTTTTGAATTTCTTCACTCAATACAATTTCTTCTATTTTGTAACCAACACCACGCCCATAACAAATATTAGTAATATTTGGAACCAGCACTACTTTAAATCTATTTTTATACTTTGGCTCTAATCTTTCTAAAATCTTAGATTTTACAAACTCAAAATCAAATGGGTTATCATTAACTCCCTGCACGTCTCTTACTTGAATACAAACTTGACCAGTTTTTTTTATTATTTCTTCAAATAAAGTATAATGACCATCGTGAAAAGGTTGCCATCTTCCAAGCATTTGGGCGGTTGGTTTTTTATTATCCCATTTATAATCAATAATTTTGTCAGTAATTTGTATTACAAATAACTCAGCATTTTTTGATGTTACGCGAAAGTCAAACTTTTCGGGTTTTACAAACATTTGGTTTGTATCTTCAAATCTACCTTTTTCAATTGTATCCATCCAGACAGTATAATCTGCATTGAACAATTTGCGAGCTTCTGGTGTTGGGCAAATAAAATCTGCAACTACTTTATGACCTTCTTTTTTATAATTTTCAGCTAGGTCAGCCATACGCTTAGCTTGCTTTTTTCTTCCTTCTTCAGAAAAATCCCAATCATCTGCAGCTTTTCTTACTTCGTCAGCATTAATCCATTTAGCTTTTAATGAAGAAACTAACATTTTAGCAAGTGTTGTTTTTCCTGATCCTGGCAAACCCATTACTAAAATTTTCATGAAGAAATTTCCTTACAATTTTTGCTACGTATTAATCCTAAAAATCAATAATGTCAATAATAAGTCGATATTACAAAAACGCTGTAACGTTTTATTTTTTTATTTGATTTCTTTGTAAATTGTAATGTAAGAAAAAATATAAACAATAAAAAATACTATTGAATAATATTTGCAGAACATACCGTTTTCCTGCATGAAAATAGCTGGTATTATTAAGACAAAATAACTTAGGTTTAAAATTAATGAAACTTGATAATTACTTTTAAATTTACTTTTATTTTTTTTTAATAATTTCTTATACAAAATCATATGAAGATGCTTTTTATCAGGATGTATTGGAGATTTTTTTTCTTTTAATAATTTTCTAAAAAAAGAAAAAAATACTTCAAAAAATAAATAGAATAACAATATGCAAAAATAAAATGGTGATATATTTGGATTTTCAATACTTGTTTTTATTACCGTTACAGCGATAAAAGTTCCCAAAATATAGGAGCCTCCATCCCCAAGAAAAACATTTGCTTTTGGAAAATTGAATTTTAAAAATATTATCAAAATTAATATTACAAAGAATAATATAGTCGCAAGATTATAATTTTCATTTATATAATTAATTATACAAAGATTAATAATAATTATTAATGAATGTATGCCTAATAGTCCATTATAGCCATCAATCAAGTTGGCTCCATTTATAACAAATAGAAAAGATATAATAACGAACACCAATGAAAATAAATTGGAATTGAGTAACCAACGGTCTAATACTGTTATACCCGTATTAATAATATAAAAATCATTACTTTTTATTAGTACAATCAAAAGCAAAATCATTAGTGCTAATCGAATTTTTGGCTCAATATTAATTTGTAAATCATCTAAAAAACCAATAATAAAAAATAAAGTACAAAAAGATAAATACTCTACAAAAAATATATTGTTAAAAAATACAAAATTAAAAAATATAATGATTAATGAAACACATATATAAAGTCCACCTCCCGTAGATACTGGTCTTTCATGGAAAGCTTGAGGTTTAGAATATTGATTATCAACTAAGAGCTTTGGATTATATTTTTTTAAAATTAATAAAAAATATTTGTAATAAAACAAGCTAAATGCAAGAAGAAATAGTATTAAAAAAAAATTGTTTAAATTCATTTTTTTATTTTGTTAATTAGCTTTATCTAACTTTTTAAAGATATAAGCAATAAAATATGACGCAAAAATTATTTGTATTGGTAAAATAGTTAACTTATATCGAGCAAGTATGAAAAATATCGAAAATAGTATTAAATTTATAAAGAAATATAAATATATAGGCTTTTTCTCAAACTTATCTTTTTCATAAAATAAAAATAAACCCGGGAAAGATAATATAGAAATCATAAGCATAGGAAGTATGTGAAAAATATTATAATAATTTTGATATTTGGAATTAATATCTATAAAATAAAACGATAAAATCTTCTTAATAAATAATTTGAAATAACGAGTTTTATCCTGAGAGATATTATCAACTGCTTCCTCTAAAAATATTCGATCTTTATTAATTTCATAATATTTATTTTTTTCTAAATTATTTATGTCTGAGTAAATATGTTTGAACTCTGGACTAAATATATTTTCAAAACCATCAACCGTTGATAACTCATTATTACCTTTCCATAAATTATAGCCTAAAGATTTTACAATAAAAACTTGATCGAAATGAATATAATTTCTAATTAAGTAAGGAGATATCAATAATAAAACTATACTCATAATTTTTAAAAAATTATAAAACTTTATTTTATTACTTAATAAAATAAATAAAGTAATTAAGACAAAAATTAATATAAATTCTCCTCTAGTTAAGATTAGGAAAGATGAAATAATAGAAAAAATAAATATATTTTTTATGTTCTGTTTTTTTATAATTAAAATAAGAAACTTTAAAAATAATAGAGAAAAAATTACTTGCAAAGTTATTGAAGATATTTGACCAGAAGCATATATGTTTAATGGGATAATCGAAAAAATAAATGCATTAATTAAGCTTATTTTGTGTGAAAAAAAATTCTTATTTATTTCATAAAAAACATAAATAGAATAAACAGATAATATTATTTGAACAAAAATAGTTAAATATACAAGTCCTTGTTCACCAAAAAAATTTATGAAATTCAAAAAATACAAAAAAAATGGATATATAGGAGGCAAAGTTGCGCTTGGTATTAATTGATCATCAAATGTATACATTGAATAACTCTGATGCTGAATTAAATTACTTAACAAAAATTTCCACTCATTATCAATGTAGATATCACGCAGAAAATATGCAGCAACAAATCTTATTAATAAGCTGAAAATAATTAAAAAAGATAACCAAATTAATTTATGGGTATCCATACTATCAAAAATTTGATTAATAGTTTTTTTCATGTAAATTCATAATAAATATTAATATTCAATACTAAATGATAAATAAATACCAACAAAAAAACATTATTAACAGGAAGCTTTGTATATGTAAAAATAAATTAAGCAAAAAAATTAATTTTGGCAATTTACCCTTGATTAATAATTATAAATCAAAAAAAAATTTAAAAAAATATCCTGTAATAGTTACACAATGTGATGAATGTCTGCTTATACAATTAAAATACTCTGTTTCTGATAAACTGCTATTTCCAAAAAATTATTCATACTTAAGCGGAAATTCGAAGGAAAAATTAAATAATTTTGCTTCAATATTAAATAAAATAAAAAAAATTACTAAAAAAAATAATCCTAAAATACTAGACATAGGCAGTAATGATGGATCTTTTTTAAAATTAGCTAAAAAAGATTTTACAAAAGTATTGGGAATTGAACCAACAGATACAGCTGATCTTTCTATTAAAAAAGGTATCAGCACAATTAAAAAACCACTAAATATTAAATTAGCTAAAAAGATAGTTTATAAACATTCAAGTTTTGATTTTATTGTTGCTACCAATTTTTTTGCACAAACAAATCATTTGGTTGAAATTTTAAATTCAGTTAAATTAATTTTAAGTAAAGATGGTATTCTAATTGTTGAGGTTCAATATCTTTATGACTTGCTGCACCAAAAAGGTTTTGATTCTTTTCACCATGAACATATTGCTTATTACACAGCATCTTCGATTAAAAAATTATTAAGTAAATTCAACTTATATGTTTTTGATGGAGAAAGATTAAAAGTACATGGGGGTATGCTAAGAGTTTATATAAGTCTTAAAAGAAAGCCAATTACAAAAAACTTACAAAAAATATTAAATTTTGAAAATGATAAAAATATAATTTCTCGTGTGAATAAATTGAATTTATTTAGAATTAATTTCAGTAATAAGTTAAAAAAAGTTTTAGTAAATTTGAGGAAAAAAAATAAGAGAATATACGCTATGGGCGCAGCACCAAGAGCATGCGTTATGCTTAATACATGCAAATTATCCAAAAATGAAATAAGCTTAGTTGGAGAAGTTCCGCAGTCCTTAAAGTGTAAAAAGTATGTGCCAGGAACAGATATAATGGTCCAAGATGAAAATAAAATTATTTCAGATAAGCCCGATTATGTAATTATTTTAGCATGGCATTTAAAGAAATTAATTACCAATTTATTATTAAAAAAAAATTATAAGGGTAATTTTATAATTCCTTTACCTAAACTAGAAATTACAAAAAAAAGAAATTAATATAAAATTTAATGTTTAAAGAAAACAAACTTGATATTTTAATACCAGTATTCAACGAAGATGAAACTATAATTAAAACTATAAAAAATATTTTATCTGAAGTAAAATGTGATTATAAAATTTTTATATGTTATGATTACGATGAAGATCCTACACTTAAAATAATAAAAGATAATTTTCCAAATAATTCTAAAATCGATTTTGTAAAAAATTTTTCAAGAGGTTTTAATAATGCTTTAATTACAGGATTTAAAAATACTTCTGCTGAAGCGGTGCTTATCTACATGGCTGATGATCATATAAATCATAATATAATAAATTTGTGTTTTGAAAAATTTAATAATGATTTTGACGTAGTTTGTCCTAGCAGATTCGTTAAAGGTGGGAAAATGATTGGTAATCCTTTTGTAAAAGGTGTCATGACAAGATTAGTTTCATTTTTTTTATTTCATTTCACTTCTTTTCCAATTAAAGACTCAACAAATTCGTTTCGCTTATTTTCAAGAGATTTAATTAATAAGATCAACATTGAGTCTAATAAAGGTTTTACTCTATCCTTAGAATTAACAGCAAAAGCACATAGGCTTGGATATAAAATGGTAGAAATTCCAAGTATTTGGATGGAAAGAGATAAAGGTAAAAGTAGATTTAAACTTTTTGCATTTATTTTGCCTTACACAAAATGGCTATTTTATATTATTAAAACTTCAATTGTTTTCAGAAATGACAAATAAAATAAATCTTGGAATAATTGGGAAAAAATTTGGTTATAATGTAATTTATAAAGCTTTTTTAAAAAACAAAAAGTTTAATATTTTAGGTTTTTCTTATAAATCAAAAAATGAAGATATTAATCTTCCAAAAAAGATCAAAATATATGCTGACTGGAAAAAATTAATTTTAGATAAAAAAATTAATGCTATAGCTATAGCTACTCCACCACAACTAAATAAAAAAATTATTGAGTTTGCAATAAAAAATAATAAACATATTTTTTGTGAAAAACCTTTTGCATGTAATTATAAAGAGGCGCAATATATATGTAAAATTGTGGAAAAAAAAAAAATATCTTATATGGTTAATTATGAGTTTCCTGAAATAGGAGCATTTAATTTTTTTAAGAAAAAAATTTTAAACAAAATAAAAATTAAAAAAGTAAATCTTGATTGGTTTATATTTTTAAAAAGGAGACCTGCTACAAATTGGAAGGAGCACCATTCTAAGGGGGGTGGGATTATGTTTAATTTTGTTTGTCATGCTATATATTACTTAGAATTATTGTTTGGAAAAATAATCTCTACTAAATCAAAAATTTCTATTGAAAATAATAAAAAAATAAAAGCAGTAAATAGTATTATATATTTTGAAAATGGATTGAAAGCTAAACTAGACATAAAAATAGGAGAATTAAGAAAAAAAATTAAACCTATACATCAAATAAAAATACTATCTAATAAAGGTAATTATATTTTAAAAACTCAGTTAAATAGCCTAAAAGATAAATTTGAACTAAATAAATTTAATAAGATACTTTTCAAAAATAAGTTGGATAATAATGATTTTAGAATCGACCCAACATTTCAAAATTCAAAAAAATTTTCTACTTGGATATTGACCGGAAAAAAACAAATACCAAATTTCATGGATGCCAGACGAGTACATTTTATTATAAATAAAATGCTTATTTCCTCAAAAAAGAAAATTAAAATTTCTATAGATTAAAAGTGATATTTAAGTTTTGTTAAAGGAAAGTTTTGCTTGTAAACTTATTAATATTGAGGCTAATAAAATTATTATTGCAGCATTACCAGTTGTAAAAATACTTCCAGAACTTCTTATAGGAAATATTTCTACTAGCAAACTCAAAGTTGATGCTAAAAGAATATAATTTTCTATGTTAACTCCATTTAATATTTTTAAACTTTTAAAAATAAAAAATGTGAAAAAGAAAGCTAATATTATGGTAATAAAAATTCCTAAAAGACCTGTTTCTGTTAAAATTTCTAAATAATAGTTATGAGGATGGTTTGAGCATTGAAGAGTATAATCTGGATGTTTTACTTTACCACAATCTCTCCTAAAAGATTTTATACCATTACCATATAACTTATTTAATTTCCAAGTTTGACCTGCTGTAACCAACATACCGGCATGACTATTGTACTCAGGTCTTCCTATGCCTGTTGATACTTTTTTTTCCTCAGAAACTCGTCCATACAACTCTTCTTCATATGTAGAATTTTTTTTTATTTTTACTGATTTTATAATTTTTTTAACGACATCATTCACATTATCCACAAATGACTCGTTGTGTGCTACTCCCAAAAAAGATTTATAGTGTTTGTACATATCGTTGCTAGATAAATAAATTGTTTGAAAAAGTATAAATATACAAACTGAAGCCACTGGAATTATTATCTTAAAATTTTTTCCTATAAAGAAAATAAAGATCAAACCAAATATAAATAGCAAGTATGACATTCTGTTGCCTGATACCATAATACTAACTGCCAAAACACTTATAGCTGTTATTGTTAATACTGTTTTTAGTATTTTTTTGTCCTTAAAAAAGAAGAGTACAAAGAGTATTAAGAAAAAAGAAAAGTTTTTTATAATTCCACCAGCAATTAATTCTTTACCAAAAAATCCTGAACTATGTCTTGGATCTGGACTTCTTAAACCTATCGTATTAAATCCAAAAAAATGTTGAAAAATAACATCCAGAGATATAACCAATGTTAATAAAGCAGTTGTAATAAAAAAGTATTTAAAATTTAAAACATTAATTTGTGTTAAAAAGTAAATAATTAATAGCATTAGAAAAAATCTAAAAAAAAGTACAGACTTTATTAAATTTGAAAATTCTTCAGGACTGTACCCTGTGTAGTATAAAGATTTTATGAAACTAAATAATGTTGCAATAAAAATTGAAATAAATAAGAGAAAAATTATTTTAATAACACTATTTAATTTAATACTAAAAATTTTTGACTTGAGGTAAAAAATTCCTATACAACAAAATAAAACTACATTTAAGTTAATGATTAAATTACCTAATACAAAAGAAATAGGAAAAAAACAAAAAACATAATTTATCAGTGAAATTTGATCTAATCTAATTTTTTTTAAAAATAAATTCATTATTTAATATTTTTCGCTATAACTCTTAAAACAGAAGGATTTTCTTTATTAAATTTAGCAAAACCTTTCGATTGTTTAAAATATATAATTTGAAAGTATTTTTTCAATTTCTTTTTAAAAACTTTTGGATCAATAAATCTTCTGTAGTGAGTCGATATGAACTCATGTTTTCCTACTTTTTTTCCTTTTCCATAAAGTTCATCTTTTATTGTTCTTGTTTCAATTAAAATATATTCAAGATTTTTTTGTAAAGATAAAGTTTTCATTAATTTATTTTCATCTTTATAGTTTATTGAATGTAATGTAAATCTAGAATAAACAGAAAACTTAAATTTAATATTTTTTTTTTCAAATAAATTACAGAAATTTTTCTTATTAAAATTTCCTTTATACTTAATATGCCTTTTTTTATTTTTTTTAATAGCTGTGGCTGAAACATCATATCCCTTACAAAAAATTTTCTCTTTATTAAAAAAATTTACATCTCTTCCATTTCCACAGCCTAAGTCATAAAGTTCACCTTTATATTTTTTTAGGAATTTTTTACAAAAAATCGCAAAGTTAGTTGGGGAATTGGTTAACTGATTTTTATTATAAAAAGTATTCCAATGTTTAATGCTACTTATTTTTTTCATTTTTATTAAATTAATAATAACTTTATTTTGTATTTTAATTTGAAAATAAAGTACTTAACTTTTTGTAAATAACTTAAATTGAAATTTTTAAAAGTATATTCTAAACAGTTTAAATCATCTTTAACAACCAAATATTTATTTGCTGGTAAGTATGTTAAACTATTTTCTGAGATTCTTGATGATCCAAGATATTCGGGAATTATATAAATTGACTTGGATGAATACTTAAGAGTTTTTAGATAAAACATATAGTCAAGACCATATTCTAGGGTAAAGGGAATACTTTTAATTTTTTTTGCGTACTTTAAACTAAACATAACTGTTGAAAATGATATGGGGTTAAAAAATGACAATATTTTTTTCATTTCTAAATTTATATTGATTGGTGGCCTATAGGGACCAATTTCATTATTATTTTTATCTATAAAATTACACCATGATGCTAATAACTTTATATGCTTTTTATTCTTAAAAGTTTTGATTTGCTTTTTGAACCTTTCAGGTGCCGCAATATCGTCTGCATCTAAAATAGCTACATAATCCGCTTTGCATTTCGAAATTCCAAGGTTTATTGCTTTTAATCTTCCAATTTTTTTTTTTAGTTTTGTAATTTTTAATCTTTTGTCTTTAAAATTATTTTTAATAATTTTAATTGATTTATCTGTAGACTTATCATCAATTATAATTGCTTCCCAATTCTTATATGATTGATCGATTAAACTTTGAATACATTTTTTAATATATTTTTCAGCATTAAATATTGTTATTAAAACATTTATTTTAGGATGTTTCATTTCTTTAGATTATTCTAATTTATACTAGATAATTTTTAATGTTTAATTGTCTCTTGAGCTATAGTCCTTAATTAATGTTTTGCTA
>MDSV01011336.1_pt1 | contig 10289 bp, 10 predicted proteins | sample 810851 | NCBI WGS metagenome assembly MDSV01 (sample SAMN05326640, study PRJNA326480) | marine metagenome | isolation source: seawater | place: Atlantic Ocean: North East | collected 2012
AGACTCATGATTTTAAATAATAAATTGTTAATTGCAATTTTTATCTTGATATTAATTTTTATCATTTTTTCAAGCTACTCTTAATAATGTCTGAAAAACCTCTTAAAAAATCTATTTTTGCTAGAATAAGAAATAATTTTATAGCTGGCATAGTTGCATTAATACCAATTGGTATTACTTTATATTTAACTTTATTTATAATTAAATTATCAACAAATTTAATTCCAAAAGAGATTAATCCAAATAATTATTTGCCTTTTGATATACCTGGTTTAGAAATACTTATAGCCTTAATTTTAATTACTTTAATTGGATGGATATCATTATCTTTTTTAGGAAAAAAATTTTTTGAATTATTTAATAATATTTTAAAAAAAATTCCCATATTAAGAACAATATATTCTGCAATCGGTCAAATGACTGAAAGTTTTACAAATAATCAAAAAAATAAAAGCAGTGTAGTCCTTATAGAATATCCTAGAAAAGGTATATGGGCAGTAGGATTTGCAACAAAAGAAAATGAAGGAATTATATCTTCTAAAGTTAATGAAGAATTAATAAACGTTTTTCTTCCAACTACGCCTAATCCTACTAGTGGTTTTTTACTGATGGTTCCAAAAAAAGAGTTAATTTACTTAGATGTCTCATTTGAGCAAGCTTCAAAATTTATTGTTTCTGCAGGGACTTCAAATTTAAATTAATCAATATTTTGGTTAATTATTTCAGCTTTATCAAATAATTTTAATAAAAATGTATATTTACTTTCATTTACATCAATACTATTTTTTTTAATATACCTTTCAGCAAGCAAGAATAGATCTTCGTGAATAACAGGGTTCGCAAATTTAAAGTTTTTAATACCACTTTGTTGGTAGCCAATAATATCTCCAAAACCTCTTAATCGCATATCTTCTTCTGCAATATAAAATCCATCATCAGATTTTTTTAAAGTTTTAATTCTTTTTATTGCATTTTTGCTTAATCCATCTTTAAATAATAAAATACATATTCCTTGTTTTTCACCTCTACCAACTCTTCCTCTAAGCTGATGTAATTGTGCTAGTCCAAATTTATTAGCATTCTCAATTATAATTAGATTAGCGTTAGGAAAATCGATACCAACTTCTATAACGGTTGTAGAAACTAAAATAGAAATTTCCTTTTTTAAAAATTTTTTCAGAACTTTTTCTTTTTCAGCTTTATCAAGAGCTCCATGAATCAACCCAACTTTATTAGGAAATTTTTTATTAATTATATCGAATTTTTTTTTAGCTGAAGAATAATCTAAAAAAGAAGATTCTTTTATCAAAGGACAAACCCAAAATACTTGATTATCTAAATTTAAATGTTTGTTTATAAAAGACCACAGCTCATCAATCTTTTTTTCTGGCTTACTTAAAGTTATTATCTTTTTTCTTTTAGATGGTTTTTCCAGTATTTTAGAAATATCCATATCCCCATACAACGACATCATCATAGTTCTAGGGATTGGGGTGGCAGACATTAAAAGAACATCACATGAGTTCCCTCCTTTTTTTGCTAGTTCAGATCTTTGTTTAACACCAAATTTATGTTGTTCATCAATTATAGCTAAACCTAAATTTTTAAAATCAATTTTCTTTTGAAATAGTGAGTGAGTTCCAATAATAATATCAATGTTACCATTCTTGAGATCTTTTATTATTTCCCCCTTTTTTTTCAAATCTGTTTTACCTGTTAAAAATTCTATCTTTATTTTTGTATTAAAAAAAATTTTTTTAGTCAGATCGAAATGTTGTTTTGCTAAAATTTCTGTTGGCGCCATTAAAGCACACTGATATTTACTTTCTATAACATTTGCAATTGAAAGTAATGAGACAATTGTTTTTCCCGAACCAACATCACCTTGAACCACTCTAAACATTCTAGTGTCAGATTTTAAATCTAGGTTAATTTCGTTTAAAACATTTTTTTGACTTTTAGTGAGTTCGAAAGGCAGACTTTTTAATATCATATTAGATATAACTGACTTAAAAGATTTATTTTCTTTCTTTTTTTTAATTTTCCTTCGATTTTCAGACAACACTAAAAAATTTGCATATATTTCATCAAAGGCGAGTCTTTTATATGACTTTGATAGACTATTTTGACCATCTTTGGTTTTATGTAGAGCTATGATATTTTCTTTCCAATTTAGAAAATTATTTTTTTTAAGAAAATCATCTTCATACCATTCTTTGATATCAGGCAGGTTTTCAATAACTTGTTCTGAAATAAGTCGATATTTCTTTTCATTTATTCCTTTTGTTAAAGTGTATTTTGGAATAATTTTTTTTACATATTTTTCTTTATCTAAAGTTGTCACGTAGTCAGGATTTGTAATTTGATATTTTTTATTAAAATAACTAACTTTGCCACTTATTAGTATCCATTCATTTATAGGAAAAATTTTTCTTAAATAACCCTCTCTACTATTGAAGTATATAATCTCAATTTTTCCAGTTTCATCTTCACAGATAATTTTATTAGGTAAATTTCTTATCCTAGGAAAGTTTAATTTTTTAACTAGGACGCGTATTGTTTGAATTTTTCCTATTTCTAATTTTTTTAAAGCGACTATTGTTGATCTATCCGTCTCTGAATAAGGAAGATTTAACAAAATATCTTTTACTTTCTCTATTTTTCTATTTTTCAAATATTTTGACAACTGCTTCCCAACACCTTTTAATTTGCTCACATCGCTAAAAATAATATCTTTTTTTATTAAATTCATTAATTCATGTATAATATATTCTTCTTATGAATGAATTAGAAATATTTAAGAAAAGGTTAATATATAGATCAACCTATAGAGGAACAAAGGAAATGGATATTTTATTAAGTAAATTTGTAAAAAAATATATTGATCACTTTGACCAAATACAACTTAACGAGTTAGACAAATTTTTAGATTTTGAAGACAATGTTATCTTAGATTACTATCTTCACGGAATTGTAAAAAAAAATATTGATAAAAATGAAATTTCAGAATTATTTAAAAATTATTCAGTTTAATGGCGGAGAGGGTGGGATTCGAACCCACGAACGAGTTGCCCCGTTGCTAGTTTTCAAGACTAGTGCTTTCAACCGCTCAGCCACCTCTCCCTGAATTAAATTGACTATCTTTATTACTATCAAAGTACTCAAATAACAATATTGATGTAAACTATCTCAAATACTAGTTAATATTCCTCATTTATGATATTCACAAAAATGCTTAAAAACATAATAACTATTAATTTTTTTATATTTCTTATAAATTTACAATTATTTCCCTTATTCGCAAATAACACTGAATTTGATTCATGGATTAATGATTTTAAAAAAAAAGCTATTGTCTCTGGTATTTCTAAAAATGTAGTGGAAGATATTATGGGTAAAGCTAAATTTTTACCAAAAGTAATTGAATATGATAGATATCAACCTGAATTTTACGAGGATACTTTTACATATATTAAAAAAAGAACAAATTCTAGGAAAGTTAAAAAAGGTTTAGATTTATATAAAAAAGAAAAAAAAATTATAGATAAAATAGATAATAAATTTTTTGTCGAAAAAGAATTATTATTAGCACTTATGGGGATAGAAACTAACTTTGGAAAATATTTAGGTAAAATGGACATTGTATCTTCTTTAGCAACTTTAAGTTTTGATAAAAGGCGAAGTGAGTTTTTTACAGGCGAGTTGTTAATTTTATTAAAACTTATTGATGATAATATAGTAAAAAAAGATATTTTATATGGTTCATGGGCTGGAGCTTTTGGTAATTTTCAATTTATGCCTAGAACAATTAAAGATTACGCAATTGACTATAATAATAATAAAACTATAGAGTTAAAAAATGTGGAGGACTCTTTTGCTTCAGCAGCAAACTATTTGAACAGGATAGGCTGGAAAAAAAATACACCTTGTTATACTTCAGTTAAATTAAAAGACAATATTCCAAAGAAATATTTAAACTCATCTGCAAAAAAAATTAAAAATAAAAAGAAAGTAAAATTTTTTAGACAATATATAGAAAATCAAGATAAGTTAAATTTAAACGATAATTTAATGTCTGCAATTATTACCCCTGATAAAGATATAATACCAGGAGCTAATACTTATACACCTGCATATTTAATTTATAATAATTACGAAAAAATATTAAAATGGAACAGATCACTTAGATTTGCATTAGCAGTCTGTACTTTGAAAGATAATTTTAAAAATGAAATTTAGAATATTTATACTTTTTTTATTAATCAGTTCTTGTGCTCAAAACTTTAATAGAGTTGACTCAAATAAGATTTTCAATTCTAAGGGATTTGCCTATATTTATAATGAAAAAGATTTTATAGATAAGGTAATTAAACAAAAACTAGACAATGACGCTCTCCAAATTGTACACGACAAGCTAAGACCTGGCTCTTTAATCAAGATTATAAACATTAAAACAAATGACTCGATAGTTTTAAAAAATAATAAAAAATTTGATTATCCTGAATTCTATAAAATAATAATTACTGATGCTGTTGCAGATAAAATCAATCTTAATCAAAATCTGCCTCTTGTAGAAGTTATTGAGATCAAAAAGAATAAATCTTTTGTAGCTAAAAAAGCTAAAATTTTTAAAGAAGAAGAAAAAATACATAGCAATGCACCCGTTGAAACAGTTTCAATCGACAACATATCTAAAAAGAGGAAGGCTCAAAGTAAACCTGTTAATGATAATTTATATATAATCATTGCTGAATTTTACTCTAAAAATTCAGCATATAATTTAAAAAAAAGAATCACTAAAGAATTAACTAACTTTGATGTTAAAAAATTGTATATTAAATCAAAAAAAACAAATAAAATTACTTTGTTATCAGGACCTTATAAGTCTATTAATTTAATGAAAAATGACTACATTCAACTTAAGAATTTTGGTTTCGAAGAATTGGATATTACTATAAATGAATAAATTTTTAACCTTACTGTTAATCATATTTTTTAATTTTTCTTCAATAGCTTTAGCTGAGTCTATCGTTAATGCCAGAACGGCAATATTAATGGATTATCATTCAGATAAAGTTTTGTATGAATATGAAGCAGATGTTCAAATATACCCAGCTTCTATGACAAAAATCATGACTACTATTATCGCTTTTGATTTAATAAATAAAAATAGGTTGTCCCTCGATGATAAATTTGTTGTCTCAGAAAATGCGTGGAGACTGTCTGAAAGTGGATATTCTTCAATGTTTATTATGGTTAATGACGAAGTATCTGTAGAAGATCTATTACATGGAATAATAACTGCATCAGGTAATGATGCCTGTGTAGCTTTAGCAGAGGGCATAGCTGGCACAGAAGAGGTTTTTGCAGAGATGATGAATGAAAAAGCTATCGAAATAGGAATGACATCTACTAATTTTTCTAACTCATCTGGTATTAATGACACCGAAAATTATTCAACTGTGCGTGATATAGCGTTAATGTCCAAATACTTGATTTCTAATTACCCTAAATTTTATGAATGGTATAAAGAAAAAAATTTTACTTGGGATAGAACAGGTGGTGACCCAATTACCCAAGGAAACAGAAATCCCTTATTGTATAAAAAAGTTGGTGTAGATGGTATTAAAACTGGCTACTTGGCTGTAGAAAAATATTCTTTGGCCAGTTCTATGAAAAAAGAAAACAGGAGAGTGATCGCTGTTGCATCTGGTTTCCCAACAAAGAATTTAAGAAGTTCTGAGTCTTTAAAATTATTAAATTGGGCTTTTAGAAATACAAATACATATGAAATTTCAAAAAAAGGAGAAACTTTTTTTGAATTAGATGCTTGGCTTGGTAAAGATAGTAAAATTAAAGCAATCACCAAGGAGGATTATTATCTAACTCTCGATAAAAAAAATTCCAGACATTTGAAGGTTTTTTTAGAATATGATGGTCCAATAGAAGCACCAATTCAAAAAGATCAACAAATAGCCAGTTTAATAATATTAAACAAAGACGAGGTAGTTAAAACTTTACCTCTATATGCCTCTGAAAAACTATTAAAAATTAATTTTTTTAAAAGTTTAATTACATCCATAAATTATTTGATTTGGGGTGATGTATAAAAAAAAAGCTCTTTTTATAGTTTTTGAAGGGGTAGAAGGTTGTGGAAAATCTTATCAAAGTTATAAATTAATAAAAAGATTAAAAAAACTTAAAATAGACTCCATTCTTACTCGAGAACCAGGAGGCACCAAAAGCGCTGAACTAATTAGAACTTTGATTTTAAAAGATTATTTTAATAAAGATAAAAAGGATAAGTTTGATAAATATACTGATACATTATTATACCTAGCGGCACGAAACGAGCATATTAATAATAAGATTCAACCTGCTCTTAAGAAAAAAAAAGTTGTAATATGTGATAGATTTATAGACTCAACATTAGCTTATCAAGTTTATGGGAAAAAAATTAATAAATCATTCATCGACCATATCCATAGGTTTATTTTAAAAGGAATTAAACCTAATTTAACTTTTATTTTAAAAGTAACTGCTAAGTCGGCAAAAATAAGATTAAAAAACAGAAAGGTAAGAAATAGATATGACAATTTTCCTCAGTCTTTTTATACAAAAGCCCAAAAATCATTTTTAAAAATTGCTCGGAATAAAAAAAATTATTTTATTTTAGATTCTTCATTAAACAATAACGATTTAGAAAAAAAAGTATTTAAAATAGTCACTAGATATCTTAAAATTAAATGAACACAAGTGAAAACAATAATCCAAAAAAATCTTTAATTCTTTATGGATTAGGACACGAACTAGATATTCTCATAAATTTATATAATTTAAAGAAATTACCAAAAGTCTTGATGCTAAGCGGAAAAAAAGGTGTTGGAAAATTTACTATTATCAATCATTTTTTAAATTATGTTTATGACAAAGATAATTATGATTTAAAGAATAGATCTATAAATAACGAAAGTTTATTCTATAAGCAATATCAAAATAATATTTTTTCTAATATTATTTATCATTCTGGTCATGATTTAAAAAATGTAAGGACTCAAGATATCCGTGATTTAAAAGCAAACATACTTAAGTCCACAATATCAAAAAAAGAACGATTTATTATTCTTGATGATGTTGAACTTTTTAATCTGAATAGCCTTAACGCACTTTTAAAAATAATTGAAGAACCTTCATTAAATAATTATTTTATATTGATAAATAATAAAACTAAAACGTTGATTGATACTATATATTCTCGATGTTTAGAGATTAAAATTCTACTAAATAATGAAAAAAGATTAAAAATTATAAAGACTTTGATCAGCAAAAATAATTTGAAAGTTTTTATTGATTTTAATTCTCCAGATATGACACCTGGCTTATTTTTATCTTTTAATAAAATTTGTGAAGAAAATAAAATTAATATAGATGGAGAATTTTTAGAAAATCTTAAGATATTACTTAAAATATATAAAAAAAGTAAAAATATTGATTTAATTAATCTGATTTTGTTTCTTATTGATTATTTTTTTTACAATCTTAAAATGAAAAAAAATGAAAATATTGAAAAAATTTTAGATAAGAAATCTTTTGTTATAGATAATATAAATAAATTTTTTATTTATAATTTGAATCAAAATTCATTAATTAATGCAATAAATAATAAATTATCTAATGACTAAAAATTTTTATATAACAACTCCAATTTATTATCCTTCTGGAAAGCCACACATGGGACATGCTTATTCAAGCATCATAGCTGATATTTTTGCTAGATTTAAAAGATTAGAAGGTTACAACGTTTTATTCTTAACTGGAACTGATGAACACGGACTAAAGATACAGAGAGAAGCAGAAAAAAACAATAAAGATCCAAAAATATTTTGTGACGAATTGTCAAATAAATTTAAAGATTTGACTAAAATTTTAAATTTATCCAACGATGATTTTATTCGCACAACTGAAAAAAGACACCATAAATCTGTTGAAGAAATATGGAATAGATTAGTACTATCTGGAGATATATACTTGGACAAGTATAGCGGGTGGTATTCAGTTTCAGATGAAGCTTATTATGATGAAGATGAAATAGAAGAAATTAATGGAAAAAAAATTTCAAAATCTTCTGGTTCTCCTGTAGATTGGGTTGAAGAAGAGTCCTTTTTTTTTAGACTGTCTGCTTGGTCAGAAAAATTATTAGAATATTATAAAAATAACCAAAGTTTTATTTTACCGTTATCTAGAAAAAATGAAGTAATTAATTTTGTCAAAAAAGGTTTAAAAGATTTATCTGTAAGTCGTACATCTTTTTCTTGGGGTATATCTGTTCCTAAAAACAAAAAACATGTAATTTATGTTTGGTTGGATGCTTTAACTAATTATATCAGCGCTCTAAATTTTCCTGATACTAATAATGAAAATTATAAAAAGTTTTGGCCTGCAGATGTACACATAATCGGAAAAGATATTCTAAGATTTCACGCAATCTATTGGCCAGCTTTTCTTTTAGCTGCAAAACTACCTCTTCCTAAAAGAGTATTTGGTCATGGCTGGATTCTTTCAGATGATAAAAAAATGTCCAAATCTTTAGGAAATATTTTAGATCCAATTGAAATTATTAAGGATTATGGAACAGATCAATTAAGATATTATTTAGTAAAAGAAGTTTCTCTTGGCAATGATGGTAGTATTTCTATGGAAAATCTTAAAAATTGTATTAATAACGATTTAGCTAATAACTACGGTAATTTATGTCAAAGAGTTTTTTCATTTATTAAAAAAAATTGTTCCAACAAAATCCCAAAACCAAAAAAATTGATTGACTCCGATTATAAATTATTAAACCAGTTAAAAAACAATACATCTAATTTAGTAAAATTAATGAATACCCAAAATTTAAATGAATTTATCAAAATCGTTGTAAGCTATTCTTTTGAAGCTAATAAATATTTTAATGATGCAGAACCCTGGTCAGTCAAAAAAACTGATCCTGAAAGAATGAATAGTATTTTATTTACTACCTGCGAACAAATTAAGAATATAAGCATCTTATTAAATTCGATAATTCCTGTTGCTACAGGCAAAGTTTTAAATACTATGAACATTAAAAAGGAAAATATAACAGTAGAACAAATCAATAACTTAGAATGTTTTGATCACAATAAAGAATTAAAAGAATTAAATATACTATTTGCTAAGATTGAAAATGATAATTGATTCACATTGCCATTTAACTTATGAACCTATGTCTTCTTCTTTAGATGAGACGATAAAAAGAGCCAATAATGATGGTGTCAAATACCTTTTAACAATTTCTACTGAAGATAAAAGTTTTTCCAATATCTTAAAAATAGTAGACAAATATAATTCTGTTTACGGAACATATGGAATTCATCCTCATGAAGCTAACAAACATAGGGAAATTAGATCTGACAACATAGTTGAAAAAGTAAGAAAAAATAAAAAGATTATTGGAGTAGGCGAAAGTGGTTTAGATTTTTATTATAATAATTCCGAAAAAAAAGATCAAATTTCTTCTTTTTTAGAACATATTGATGCATCAAAGAAATTGAATTTACCTTTAATTGTTCATACAAGGTCAGCAGAAGAAGATACTTTAAAGATTTTAAAGGACTCTCTACAAAAGAATGATTTAAAAATTCTAATTCATTGTTTCACTGGCACAAAAGAATTTGCCTTTAAGTTACTTGATTTAGGTGCATATATATCTGCCAGTGGAGTAGTTACTTTTAAAAAATCAAAAGAATTGGCAGAAACATTTAAAGAAATACCTTTAAATAGAATACTTGTAGAAACAGACTCACCATATTTAGCTCCTGAACCTTTACGAGGTAAACCTAACGAACCAAGTTATATAATCCATACAGTAAAATTTCTATCTAGCATCAGAAATATTACTTATGAAAAATTTTCTGATTCTACATCTCAAAATTTTTTTAATTTATTTGGTAAATTAAATTGAAAAAAAAATTTACAATATTGGGTTGTGGAAGTTCATTAGGATCACCTTGGATTACAAATTATAAAGGTGAACTAAAAAATAATATAAAAAATATTAGAACTAGGTGTTGTGCTCATATACAATATGGAGAATTATCTATTTTAATCGATACATCTCCTGATATTAAACATCAATTTCTAAAAAATAAAATAAAATCCCTTGATGCTATTATTTATACTCATGAACATGCAGATCAAACTTCAGGTATTTTTGAAATGAGACCTTTTTTTTGGAAAAATAAAAAGAAAATTCCAGTTTATGGAAGCAA
>MDSV01209760.1_pt1 | contig 10289 bp, 10 predicted proteins | sample 810851 | NCBI WGS metagenome assembly MDSV01 (sample SAMN05326640, study PRJNA326480) | marine metagenome | isolation source: seawater | place: Atlantic Ocean: North East | collected 2012
GCGTTATCATTTACTTTGTTTGGAAAAGCTCACCGAGACATACACAAACCACAACTTGTTAATAGTATTAATCAAAAAAGATGTTTAGTTACGGTTGAGTTTAGTATTGGAACTAATAAGTATAAAGTTGTGCGTGGTATCAAACCTAATAAGTTTGAGATATGGAGAAATGGTGAACTTCTCAATCAAGAAGCACACGCAAGAGATTATCAGAAGCTATTAGAAAATAATATTCTAAAACTTAACCATAAATCTTTTCATCAGATTGTTGTATTAGGTTCTTCTAACTTCATACCATTTATGCAACTAAAGCCTAGACACAGACGAGAAGTTATCGAGGATCTACTTGACATTGGTATCTTTACAAAAATGAATGCAGTTCTCAGAGAAAAGTTATCTAATGTTCGTGGTGAAATAAATCATATAGATGGTCAGATTACTGTTCAAAAAGAAAAGATAGAATTACAAGAAAAACACATTAAAGAAATAAAATCAATTGACGACGATAATAAACAAGCCGTTCAAGATGAAATAGATGAACTACAACTTCAGGTAGATGGTCTTGGTGAAAAGAACGATGAATTAAGAGAACAACTTATAACAGAGGTAAAAGATGAAGATATTACAGAACTACGTCAGAAACAAAATGAACTTAATAAGTTCGAGGGTAAGATCTCACAAAAACTTGAGAGATATAAATCAGAAGAAACATTCTTTACGGACAATACAACTTGCCCGACATGCACACAAGAACTCACCGAAGAGGTTAAGTCTAGCTCACTCAAACGCATTAGAGGAACGCTTGAAGAACTTGAATCTGGCCATAAAGTACTCACAGATGAAATTGACAGCGTGGGAGATCTTTTCGATAAAACTCAAGCAGAGCTGTTACGAATTAGGAATGTTGGCCAGGAAATAAATACTAATTCAAATAATATTACCACTCTTCAAGGACGTATTACAAGTCTTCAAGAAAAACTAGGTCAAGAGAATGATACATCAGGCTCAGAACAATATCTATCTGAACTGTATACTCAACTAAATGATTGTGTGAAAGAACACGCAGAATATACAGAGGCTCTTAGTTATTCTCAGGCAGTGGCTGAATTATTAACTGATGGTGGAATCAAAGCGAAGGTGATAAAACAGTATCTTCCTGTCATCAATAAACTTATTAATCAATATTTACAAGTATTAGACTTCTTTGTTTTATTCAATATAGACGAAGAGTTTAATGAAACAATCAAGTCCAGACATAGAGATGACTTCTCATATACTAGCTTTTCAGAAGGTGAAAAGTCACGTATCGATCTGGCGTTGATGTTCACGTGGCGTCAGATTGCTCGTATGAAGAACTCCACAAATACAAATCTATTGATGTTGGATGAGACATTTGACTCGTCTCTGGACTCTGACGGTGTGGATAATCTACTTAAAATCCTAGCCACTCTGGATAAGGATACCAATACTTTTATTATATCTCACAAGACTGACGTCCTGGATGGCAAATTTGAGAACAAATTGCGGTTCGAAAAGGTCAATAATTTTAGTAAAATGGCACAATCTACCTAAGTTGTTGGTACTGAATCACTTACATAGATTTTGAAAAAAATTCGCAAAAACGCGTTTGAGGCAATAATATCAACACATTTCTAGTGCTTTTTTCTGTTTACTTCTTAGTCACTGTTTGGTATAATATAACCATAACAAACAAAATAAGGACTAATATGACAAAATCAGAAATAGCAAGAATGACGGCCCTGATCGGGAAAGCAAGCACAGAAGAATTAAACACAGTACGTGAAGCTTATAATGCACGTATGAAAACTTTAAGAAATGAGTCTAAAGCAGGTTTAGCTGTTGGCGACACAGTATCTTTAACCCACAGAAAATTCGGTGGATACGTTAAAGGTATCGTTACAAAAGTTAAACGTACAAGAGCTTCGGTTGAAATTGGACTTACATCCTACGATGTTCCAATGGCAATGTTAACGAAAGTAGGTGCATAATGGCTGCGGTATTAACAGTTGAAAAAGAATATGTGTCACACACAAATATCGGGATGGAAATAGAAGCCATCGTTCATGGAACAGGATTGTTCGATCCAGGTAGACACAACCGTGAAAACCTTGACGATTTAATTAGTGATTTAGTTCAGTATCGGGATACACTTCCGACGGCTGATGAATATATGGCGAAAGGGATGCTGTAATGAAATAAAATAATGTGAGACTTTTGTATCCTATTTCGAAAGCTGAGCTTGATGTCGGTAGGAGAGAATACGAGTCACGGGGAGAGGCCCGAAAGACATAATAGAATTTTTAAAGAGGAAATAAATTATGGATGATGAAGCAAAAAGATTAGTAAAAGGATTGTTTTATGTGGTAGCTAAATGGGCTGTCTCGGAACTAGATCCTAAAAAAGAAAAAGTAGCTAAAAAAGCTAATATAACTGAGGAAAAATAATGGAACATGTGTTCTTATTTGATGTCCTTAAATGGACTTTAATCTCAGTTGCAATATATTGGATACTATCGGAGATTTTTTTCGATGATATTAATTGATATAAAAGGCGGTAGAAAAAATGAGAGATATCTAATGTATTCTCTTGCGCACTTCTGTGTTAAAAAACTTATGCCTAGAAAAAAATATCTAGATATTGATATATCAATAAAAAGAAACCTAGAAGAAAAAGATGGTTTATCCGCGGGTGTAATTGATACTGATGATACTAATACGTTTGAGATGGAGATAGAATCTTCAATGTCTCTTCGTAAAAAGTTATTATCAGTCGCGCATGAAATAGTGCATGTTAAACAGTTTACTCGCGGTGAACTAAAACATGCCGATAGTATAACAGCAAAACGTTGGTTAGGTAAAACGTATAATGAGTCAAATTACTGGGATTGTCCATGGGAAATTGAGGCTTATGGTCGTGAGCTTGGTCTATTTACAATGTGGATAGAAAAGCATGACATAAAAGGTAAATTTACTGAAGATCCGACATAATCTAAACTCATAATTCTTATAAATAGAAGTGTACACTTAATTAGATTTGATGTACATTTTAGTAATTTATGGGAACTATGAGAATGCAAGGTTTTAAAAACTTTATATACGAACGTATCGAGTGGAAGCAACTCGAGCATATAAAACTGGCAAAAAATCCGTCTCGCGGAGATATCTTCCTTAAAAAAATTAAAAACGGTGAAGCACACGCTGTTATTGGCGGTCAGTTTATTATTGATCCAAGCCTACTATCTACTTTTGAAAAACTAATGCAAAGTACTAAACTACCTAGAATTGGTAGAAAACAAGCAGTACAAGTTTCTGGTAAATTAAACGGAATAAGCAAAACTATAACATATCCACAGGACTTCTATAAAACAACGGAATATGGCGGTAAAGGAGAAGGTTCTGGTACTAAAGCTGAAGATGCATCATTAGCAAAATTTCAAGAAGAACTATTGCGAGTTTTACAAAAAGAAGGAAGAACATCAATACCTCTAAGAATCGGCAGAAACAGAACAATACTAATGGCTGATATTGTTCAACCTAAAGGGACACCTAAATCAGATTTTAATATTGTTGATCGTAAAGGAATGCCAGTTGGATTTATATCTCATAAAGATCCCACACTATCTGCGTCAGGTGAGGTTCGAGCAGCAGGCCAACAATACGGAGGATTAACCGATGATGCAACTAAGGGCGTATTTAGAAGAAATAGAGAGCTTTCTAATTTTATAGGAACAATGATGATCGATCATCAAGAAGAACACGAATATAGAAAAGATGCCTTTGCAGGTTTATATCCTGGAGAATCATACTCAAGAAAAGTTACCGATAAAAATGTAATAATGCAATCAATTTTTGGAATAGATTATCGCGACGGCGGCCGACCTGGCTTAAACAATGTTGATGAATATCATGTTGGTGATATGAAGTTAGTTAAAAAAGGAAATGCTTATATTATAAAGTCGCGACACACATTAAGAAATGGACAACTGCCTAAAGGTGGATACGAAGCGTATTATCATGCTAGATACACCAAGGACATGAATCCAACAATACAGGGAATTAAATTTAGTAAAACAAGATTTGGTGTTTTTGCCAAAATGAACTTACCAGGAACCACGGAGTATATCTAATATGAAATCATTTAAAGAAATACCAGGACAGATTAATGAAGCGTTAAATAGACGCGAAAGAAGAGAAGCAAATTCGTTAATTAAACAAATAGATCAATATTATAGAAATATGGATAAAGTTGAAAAATTTGCATTTAAAAATACCAGAAATTTAGCTAAAGTTGAAAGACCTCTTGGAGGTATGATTGCTGATCTTAAAAGAGAGTTTTTTGACGGCTCTCGTTTCGTAAAAAACGTAGAAAAAATAGTTGGTCGTGATAAATTCTTTGACTTTAAAGAGTTTTCAGATGACGCATATGAGACCATGGTTTCAGCTGAAACTGCATTTGAAGAGCACATACGACAATTAAAAGACGATGATCCTGATGCACAAGAAACTCTTGATATATTCTTAAGCGAGCTAGAGTCTGCTAATCGAAGCTTCGGCGAATTTCTTAGAATGGCTTTTGTTGCATTAGATGAAATGTTAGAAGAATCCACTCAAATATCAGAAAAATTGAAAAGAGCTTATGGTGCAGGATTATCTAAATCAACTAATGCAAAACGAGCTGCTCAGTTTAAAAAACAAGCGAAGATGGACGATGATAATCCAGCTGCATATAAACCTGCGCCTGGTGATAAAAGAGCAAAAACTAAACCATCTAAACATACTCAAAAATTTAAACAAATGTTTGGTGAAAGTGATTTAAATGAAGCAATGGCTACTTTGAAAAAAGAAAGTTCAGACGCTGCACTTAAGAAAAAAGCAAAGAAAACTGGAATGTCACTTACTATTTTAAGAAAAGTATTCAACAGAGGAGTTGCTGCCTGGAGAACAGGTCACCGTCCTGGAACTAATCCAACACAATGGGGATTAGCAAGAGTAAATTCCTTTACTACAAAAAGTAAGGGTACATGGGGCGGGGCTGATAAGGACCTTGCTGCTAAAGTAAGAAAGTCTAAGAAAGAATCAGTCAATGAAGTTAAAACAAATAAATTTACTTTAAACGATATGGATGACAATGATGCTGCAGTTGTTGCTGCAATGGCAAAAAAAGCAGGAGTTTTTCTTAGAACTAGAAAAGTTTCTATGAAAAGATCAGATGTTGAATTAAAAGGTGATAAGAAAAAGCTTTTTAAGTTTATTAATTCTTTACCCGAATCATTTAAAGAATATAAAGTACCTTCTAATGAAGCCGTCTTTGATAAAAGAAAAGGATATCAATTAATCAAAAAGCTTGCTGGTAAAAATATAGAAATAATGCTATATAAAATTTATCCAGCTGTAGGAAAAATGCATGACGGAATTATACCAGGCAAATTACGTATCATTAATCCTAATTTATTTCAAGTAATGAATGCAAAAGGTATGAAAGGCGCTGGTCTTGGAGATAAAGATAGACTATCATTTAGAATTGGAGACGTAGATAAAATAGATAAAAATAAAATTTATTTAAAACCTGAGTATAAACCACCTTATCCAAAAAAATGAAATCATTTAAAGAACATAGTCAACCAATATGCGAAACGTTATATAATCATACTATAACTGAAGCTGAGTACCAAGGAAAAAAAGTTACGCTTAATGATCCTATTCGTACATCAGAAGTTAAAGGTAAAAAATTTAAAGTATACGTAAAAAATGATAAAGGTAAAGTAGTAGTTGTTAGATTTGGGGATCCTAACTCAGAAATAAAAAGAGACGATCCTGCACGTAGAAAGAATTTTAGAGCACGTCATAATTGCGATAATCCTGGACCAAAATGGAAAGCAAGATATTGGTCTTGTTATCAGTGGAGAGCTGGGGCTAAAGTAAAATCATGAAAAGTTTTAAAGAATTAACTGAAGCAAAAACATCAAAGAATGTTCACATGACTCATATAGAAGATAGAGTTCTATACGGTGGTGTCAGGGGAGCACGAGAAGCTATTTTTGCTTTACGAGGAATGCGCGATATGCTAAAAGGAACTTCTCCTAATAGAACTAGTGCAACAGTAAAATGGGATGGTGCACCTGCAGTTTTTGCAGGTATAGATCCTAGAGATGGACAATTCTTTGTGGCTAAAAAAGGTATATTTAATAAAAATCCAAAAGTTTATAAATCTCATGCTGATATTGATGCTGACACTTCAGGTGATTTAGCAAAGAAATTAAAGATTGCTTATAATGAACTAAAAAATATTGGTATACGAGGAGTTGTTCAAGGCGATTTAATGTATACTACAAAAGATTTAGATGTGGCAACTATTGACGGAAAAAAATATATAACATTTCAACCTAATACGATAGTATACGCAGTACCTGTTAACACACCGCTAGCAAGAAGAATAGCAAGAGCAAATTTAGGAATAATTTTTCACACGTCATATACCGGAAAAAGCTTTGAATCAATGAAAGCATCTTATAAAGTTAATGTAAAAGCATTTAAACAAACGCCTACGATTTGGTTTGATGATGCGTCTGTTAAAAATTTAAGTGGAACAGCCGATCTGACAGGCAATCAAACAAAGGAAGTTAATGCTGCATTGACTAAAGCTGGAAAAATATTTCAAACAATTTCTGGTAGCACATTGAGAGAATTAGATAATAATCCTGATTTAGCAACTAAAATAGAAACATTTAATAATACGATTGTGCGAAAAGGAGAACGCATAGTTGATACTACAAAACATGTACAAGATTTATTGAAATGGTTTGATAGTAGATTTGCAAAAGAACTAGAACAGCGTTCAAGTGAAAAAGGTAGAGACGCAGTAATTCAGCGAAAAGAAGAAACTTTAAAATTCTTTTCTTCTCAAAACAGAAAAAACTTAATACTTATGTTTGACTTAATGAATGCAATTGTCGATGCTAAACTTATAATCATAAGAAAATTAGATGAACTTAAACAGATGAAAACATTTGTATTAACTAAAAATGGATTTAGAGTTACTGGACAAGAGGGGTTTGTTGCGATAGATGACTACGGTGGAGCTGTTAAATTAGTCGATAGATTAGAATTTTCATATAATAACTTTTCACCTGATACTATTAAAGGATGGCAAAGATGATAAAAAGTTTTAAACAGTTTTCAGAGCAAGCTAAAAATCCTGTAGTATTTACTTTTGGTAGATTTAATCCTCCTACTACAGGACATTTAAAACTATTAGATAAAGTAGCTTCTATTGCAAGAGGTAAAAATTATCGCATATATGCTTCTCAATCAGAAGACTCAAAGAAAAATCCATTGAAATATAAAGAAAAAATTAGAATAATGCGACGCATGTTTCCTAAACACGGTAGAAATATCGTAATGAATCAAAATGCAAAAACAGCTTTAGATATAGCAACAGAACTTTATAAAGAAGGATTTAATCAATTAATAATGGTTGTCGGATCAGATAGAGTTTCTGACTTTGAAAAATTGTTAGTTCGATACAACGGTTTAAAAAGTCGACACGGATTTTATGACTTTCCTGACGGCATAGAAGTAGTTTCTGCAGGTGAACGTGATCCTGACGCAGAAGGAGTAGAAGGCATGTCGGCTTCTAAAATGAGATCAGCTGCAGTAGCTGGTGATTTTAAATCTTTCCAGAATGGGTTACCTAAAGGTTATTCAGATGGTGCTGAATTATTTAATCTATTACGTAAACGTATGGGTGAAAAAGAGATTAAAAACTTTAGAGAACATATACAATTAAATCCAGTTTCTGAGAAAAGAGAATCATATGCTAGAGGTGAAATATTTAATGTAGGTGATGCGGCTTTTGTAAACAATAAAAGAATTACTATTGAGCAACGTAAACCAAATTATGTTGTAGATACAACTGGTGATAAACATTGGTTGAATAACTTACAAGAAGCACTCAGATATGATAAAATATATCACGCATCTTCGAAAAAGATTAGTAGACCTTCAAGTCACCCGATGTTTTTTGCTTTAGATATTCAACATACGAGAAGTGGTAATTTTACTGGTTGGTATTATAATCTCGTACAAAACGACGGCCGAGCTTATCTTTATGAAGCAAATGTTAAAAATAAAAACAAAGTAGCTAAGTATGATGATCGTAAAATACAAAGATTATTCGCTGACGCAGGTATTGATTTAGAAGAAGTTTATATTAATTTTCTCTTAGCAAATCCGTCTGGTAAAGAAATACAAAATGATTCAGGAACTAAACTATTACAAAAAAATGGCTATGTAGGTATTCAGTATTTGGATTACGACCCAAGAGATTTTAGCAAAGACTTAGAAGCGCTTATTATATTTAATCCTAGTAGAGATACAAGAGGATTTAAACAAATAGCTGCATCAAATGAATCAGTTGAATTAGGAGAACAAACACAGGAATATAAATGTCCACCAGCCACACAGGATTTATCGATCAACACAAAAAATCGTGATGCTACAATAAAAAATTATAACTACGGACCATTAAATGTAGATGAACCTGGTGATTATTGGGAAAATATTGCAAAGTATTGGAAAACAACTGTAGCAGCTGCTAAAAAATCTTTATGTGCTAATTGTGTAGCCTTCGATATATCACCAAGAATGGATGCATGTATGCCAGGCTCTACATCTGACGAAGATGGCCGATTAGGTTATTGTTGGATGCATCACTTTAAATGTCATTCTGCTAGAGCATGTCATACTTGGGCAAAGGGCGGACCGATTACAACAAATGAAAAATCTTATGAGTGGCAAGAACGCGGCGGAAACTTTGGTAAAAAGGTAGATGAAAAGAAAAATCCAAGAATACCCAGAAAGAAAGGCCAACCAGCTGGTAGTAAGAAACACTCTGATTTATACACAGATGAGAATCCTAAAGGAACAATTAAAGGTTTAGGATTTAAAGATGTTGCAACCGCAAAAGCATCAATTAAAAAGATTGAAAATTCTGGCAGAACCCATGCTCATAAGATTCAGGCAGCAATTGCTATGGAACAACGAGCGAGAGTCATGAAAAAGACAGCAGAAGCTGCGGTGTACCGTAAGTACATTGAAAAGATGAAAAAGATTACAAAGAAAAGGAACGAAGAAGTGAAATCATTTAAAGAAGCTTATGGAGAATGGGGAACAAACGAACTTGCAGATAGTTATAAAAAAACAACGCCTGGTCAAGAAGAGACTATTATGTTAAAACGTAGAGTAGCAGAAAAGTTAGATCCACGTAAACATGATGCTGGTGACTATGTAAAAGATTTTATGAAGTCAGATGCTCCACAATTTAAAGGTAAATCAAAAGAAGAAATAAGGAAGATGGCAGTTGCTGCTTACTTACAAGCTAGAGATGAAGCAGGTCTAAAAGAAAAAAGTGCAGGCCTTTGGGCAAACATTCACAAACGTAGAAAATCCGGTAAAAAAATGAGAAAACCTGGTGAAAAAGGAGCACCTACAAAAGCAGCGTTTAAATCTGCGTCGGAAAGCGTCGCGGAAGGTAAAGCTGGTAAAAAGAAAAAACCAGAGCCATGGCCAAAACAATATCCTAGACGAGTAGTTAAAACCACTAAACCTGAACACAAAGAAAAAGGTTATACGTGGCGGATAAAAGGTAAAGAAAAAGATGAGATTTCAATAAAGCTTTATAAGAAAAAACCATCTTATCAAGAATTTGTAAAACAAATGAAAAGAGTTGCAGGTCACGAGTTCGGTGGATAATAAAATCATATAAATAGGTATAACCATGAGAAAACAAGAAGCAATCAAACTAGCTAAAAATTTTAGATTAGGTAATCGTCACCGCAAGGCAAACTTACTTAAAGACTATAATATCAGAGCAGCAACTAGTCCAAATACCGGTCGTCTGAAGATGGGTATTCGTATTGACGTAGAAAATAATCCACGTGATTATATTGCTGCACTTGATGATGATGGTAAATTAGTTTTCTTCAGTGGTAATCCTGTGAGAAGAATACCTGCTGTAGAATTATGGGACACACCAAAGGCTACTAAAAAGGAATCTGTTAATGAAGAAGCGCCTGACTCAGTTAGTGAAGATACAGTACCAAGAAAACTTAAAGGAGCACCTACCAGTTTTAGTCCAGCTAAGTATTATTATTCGCTCTTTCCAAATCGTCAAGATGCAGTAAAAGCACTAAAAAAAGCTGGATTTGAAGGATTTGGTGACTTAACTATTAGTCAAAAAGATGGTACTATTAAAGTAAATCCTAATGCGAC